>JGI2924J29684_1078778_pt1 | contig 291712 bp, 277 predicted proteins | sample BenlonsequencITS_FD_29684 | JGI IMG/M metagenome (IMG submission 29684) | reverse complement strand
GGGGGGGGGGGGGCGGCCTCGCGCAGTCTAGTCTTTGCCTTGCCGGCACGATAAGCGCGGTCTGCGCCATGATTAGGCTGGGTCGTGTTTGGTGAGGCGCAGGGGAGGCGGGGTCTACTTTACTCGAGCCTGCAGAGCAGGCGGCGTGAGGCGGCTGTTGCCTCTCACGCCACGCGATCAATTAGTCGTCTTCTTTGTTCAGCTCGGTATCCTGCGCAATCAGGGCGATCAGCGCGTTCTGCTGGCGATGCGCGAGCTGTCTGAAGCGTTGCAAAAGCTCTCGCTCATGCAGGGAAAGCTCAGGACTGTCCAAGCGCATGCTGAGATCATCGTCCAGCGCACCTTCCTGTAAAAGACTCTGCTCCAGCCTCGCAATGATCTCTGAGTTCATGCTGCGATGGTGGTTGCGTGCGACTTCAGCGATGCGCTCGCGCATGCCATCGGGAAGGCGAACGACGAACTTGTCAGCCGTGCGGCTGGAATAAACTGCCTGTTTCATAGGGCGCATAATTAACCGGTTAGTCAGGTGGGCGTGCTGGCGTATTGCCGGGGTGGTCACCGGTCTGACAACCAACAGTACTTGCTGTTCCGTCTTATCACCGAAAAATCTCTAGACGGCTTCATGGCGCCAATTGTACGTCGTCTGAGCGATTAGTAAAGTCGCTGTGCCATCAATGTGCCTCTATTGTGAAGCAGTGCCCTATGCGGATCCGGACCTGCTCATCATCATCAGCTAGCGAAGCACTGGGTCGAATTTGATCCTGCGCCCGATAAGCATCGCCAGAATGAACAGCGTGCCAAAGACACCTATTCCGGCCCGGCTCGCCTGGATGAGACTGTTCGTGAGCTCTGGGGCTAGGAAGGCTCCGTACAGGCATGCGGCAGTCATGGCTAAACAGGTAAGTGCGAATTTTGACATCGAACCTCTCTCCTTTTTGGAACGATTGCGTTTCGAGGCGGCTTAAAAAACCCAGCGCTGAGGCTGTGGACGTGTGTTGGTTTCGCTGCCGGTGAGGGTGATGACCCGAGCACCCTCATCTGCGCTGGTGCGCTGAAAGGTCGGCTGCATATTCATTTCAACCCGTGGCGATGGTGTTTGTGCGGCTGGCAATTGCAAGGCGGTCAGCGCGGCAAGTGCGAAACCTGCGGTGAGGAGATAAACCGGCTGTTTCATGAGGCGTCATCCTTCGCGTCACGTTTAGGTTGCTTCTCCTTTGCAGCAGGTATGCCAAGACTGATAGTAAATAAAATCCTTTGAAATCAATTAGTTATATCAATTATAGGATGTGTTTGGCGTGCGCTTTGCACGGCAGGCCTTATGGCGTCGTGCAATATGCAAGAATGGCCAGGCTGAGTTCGTGTAGAAGTCAGCAATAACGGCCTTAGGCATGACAAATGGTGTTTGGCTCGCTAACATTCGGCGCGCAATTACGTCCCAGTAGCTCAATCGGATAGAGCATCCCCCTCCTAAGGGGAAGGTTGGAGGTTCGACCCCTCTCTGGGACGCCATTTTCTCGTTCGTGGCACCGGTTTAGACGAGTTTTCCTCAGTCTGGGCGGTAAGGCTGGGGCTGCGCTTGCGGCGGTGGGATCGCTGATGCGTTAGCCGAAAGGGCTTTCGGCCGTCTCGCGACGGGCGTCGCGCTGCAGTTGATAGACCAGGCGCTCGATGTGGCGTTGTGTGAGGCCGCTAAGGCGGTGAAAGCGCAGTCCGCATAGGGAAGCATCAAGCTTCTCATCAATCACCAGATGTCGCAGCTCGACTGCTGCCTGGATGGTCCCTATCGATAATCTTGCTGACAGCTCGTACACCTGTCCGGTTTGCAGGCTGGCTTGTTGATTGCCTTTGATGCTGAGCTTGCAGCCAGTAGCTGAGATATCGAGCAGCCTGCCTTCCAATGCTTTGCGTAAAGCGGCACCACCAAGCTGGGCGGCAACGGCTGGCTCTTTCAGTTGCGCGCGGTAGGCGTTGCGGCGCTGATGGTAGGTCAGTTCCGCTGGGGTCGGTATCCAGTAACAGCGAGCGCCATCTATTTCGCCGACGTGGACTTTCTCGTCATTCGCCCAGGAAACCCGTGCTCCCTCATAGAAGCCTTCGATATGAAAGGCTTCGCCCTGTAACAGGAAGCGCTCGCCATCATTCGGAATCAATTCGTCGAGCGCAATCCAACCGGTCTCGCGATTCATTTCCACAAGGAAGGTCTGATAACGCTGACTACGCTCGTTAAAGCGCAGGGTGAGGGGGGTGTTGTTATCGATGAGTGGCCGCAGATTGGCGTATATCTCTAGGGGCGCCGTAAGAAGTTTCGGCGGCTGCGGACCTTCTTCGTCCAGAAGTAGGCTAGACACGGTCCGCGGATCCCTGGCACATCTTCATAACCATCACGTTGTGTCCTGGTGCGTTGATTCAGGCTTGGCTCAGGGGCCGCTGCTGCTTGCTTTTGGAGGCGCCGCCGCGATTGTCATACAGGCTGGGCGTGTCGTCCTTGCCTTGGAGAATGCTTAACATGCTTCCAAGTGCTCCCTGGTTCGCGCGGATCAATCGGCCATTGCGCTCGTTGGCGCCACGACAGTTCTCAAGCTCGGCTTCGAGCAGCTGAGCTGTTTCCAGAATGCTGGCGCCTTCTTGGTATTTGCTCACGGCATTTTCCAGTCCTGCACGATCGGCGCTCAGCTGCTGATCTATCAGCCACTGGCTGCGCAGGGCTCCGTGCTGGCCAAGCAGAGCAAGCAACGGCTGCTTCTTGGTGAGCAGCGCTTCCAGCTCCGTCAGGTTGCGATCGCTCAGTGCTTTGAATTCCTGGTCGATCAGCTCAAGGAGTTCGCGGGCCATGCCGATATCATCGGTCAGCTGCTCCAGCAGGGTGGTTTCGTTCATTTCAGACTCTGGGCGTGCTCGCGAGTGGGATCAGGCTCAGCGCTGCGTTTCGAAAGCCAATAACTTGGCTGCAACACGCTTGCTGTCGACCTGATAGGAACCGTCAGCAATGGCCTGCTTAAGCTTGGATACCCGCTCCTGATCGACCGCAGGTTGCTCGTTGAGCTTGTCGGTCGCCTGTTGCAGGCGCTGGGCTTCGGGGCTCAGCTGTACGGTGTCACCAGTGCTGGTACTCGCGCTGCCGGTTTTCGGTGCGTCGCCTGCGGGCTCTGCTGGGGTGCCGGTGGGACGCTCGTTACCTTGCACACTGCTGCGCCCGTTAGGGGCGTTCAATGGGCTGTTCGGTCGATTGAAGTCGATGACCATGATGCAAACCTCGAAGGAATCAGGACGCTTGCCATGTGTTCGGCAACAATGGAGCAAACTTTAGCTTTTTTTTCGGGATCGCACACCGGAAAAGTGCGCCAGGCCCATTGCAGCTACATTGCAACTTCAACCTGACCGGGGCCAGTAACGCGGGCTTTGATTATTCGACCAGAGCGCTGGTTTTTAACAGGGATCTGCTTGCCCGGGACGCCATCCGTCATCGCCTCGCCTGGCATCCGGACGCTGATGGATCCGCTCCTGGCTGTAATGACGACCTGATCGCCTTTCCGTACGACCTTGGCCAGCTCCATTTGGTTGGGTGTGATCACCTGATCTGGCTGTACGGGGCGGGTGAGCTTGTTGCCCAGTACTTCGTCGAGTCGCGTCAGATAGCCTTGGTTGAGGTTCGACACGTCCCGCTCGGCGAGGCTCACATCAGCGTCGGCCAATACCGTATCACGCAGTAATGATCGATTGGCGACGACCACCTCGCGGTAGAGTCGGACCTGCGCCGGGACGAACACTGACCAGGGGGCATTGCCTTCGCAACTTACCCGTACCGTGACTCGTCCTATGGGGGGCGCAGAATTAGCGAAGCTCGCCGCAAGCGGCTGGTCGCATTGATTCAGGCGCAGTCTGGGGTCCAGGCGGCTGACTGCGATTTCGTGGCGCGCAACGATGCTGCTGCGATTTAAATAGTCCACTACTGCGCGCTCAAGAAACTGCTCAGTCACGTCGATAAGCTGGTCAGGGTGTGACATGGTTGATGCGTGTGTGAATTGACTCATCGCGCACAGCGCTGTGAGTAGCAAGTAGCCGCACAGCATCTGGCGACTGCGCCGGAAAATGGTCATATGGACGTTCATATCCCAACCAAAGCAAGGGGCGTGCCGCGTCTAATATTCGTCTGGCCCCAATTATCTGCAAGCAGAGAGGAAGACTGGCATGGCCGGTGTACTGGATTCGGTGAACCAGCGTACCCAATTGGTGGGGCAGAACCGTCTGGAGTTGCTGCTGTTTCGTCTCGAGGGCGAGCAGCTTTATGGGATCAACGTATTCAAGGTGCGCGAAGTTTTGCAGTGCCCGCGTCTGACCATCATGCCCAAATGTGGACGAGTGGTGCGCGGGGTGGCGAGCATTCGCGGCACTACGCTGCCGATCCTCGATCTCTCGCTGGCAACAGGCAAGTCGGCGCTGATGGACCTGCAGAACTCCTTTGCAGTCATTACGGAATACAACAACCGAACACTTGGTTTTCTGGTGAGTTCAGTCGAGCGGATCGTCAACCTCAACTGGGAGGCGATACTGCCGCCGCCAAAAGGCGCGGGGCGTGATCATTACCTGACGGCGGTCACCCACATCGACAACAAGCTGGTCGAAATCATCGACGTGGAGAAGGTGCTGGCAGAAGTGGCTCCCACCTCGGAGGAGGTTTCTTCGGGGGTGATCGATGCCGACACTCGAGCCAAGGCGCTCTCCTGTCGCGTGCTGATTGTCGATGACTCATCAGTGGCGCGTAAGCAGATCACTCGCTGTCTGGAAAATATAGGCATCGAGGTCGTCAAGTTGAACGACGGGCGCGAAGCGCTGAACTATCTGAAGCGGATGGCGGACGAAGGCAAGAAGCCGGCAGAAGAATTCCTGATGATGATTTCTGATATTGAAATGCCGGAAATGGATGGCTATACCCTGACTACCGAGGTGCGACACGATCCGCGCATGCAGGGTATGCATATACTCCTGCATACTTCCCTTTCCGGTGTGTTCAATCAGAACATGGTGAAGCGGGCGGGCGCGGATGATTTCCTCGCCAAGTTCCAGCCTGACGATCTCGCTGCCCGCGTGGCCGAGCGGATCAGGCAGGCGGATGCAAACTGAGGCTAGCTCCTCTCATGATGGTGAGGCTTTATTGGTGTCAGTCGATCTGGATTTCGAGCAGTTCCGGGTATTTCTTGAGAAAACGTGCGGCATCCTGCTGGGCAGCAACAAGCAGTATTTGGTGTCCAGCCGGCTGAACAAGCTGATGGAGCAGCAGGGCATCAAGACGCTCGGCGACTTGGTGCGCAAAATCCAGGCACAGCCGCGTGGTGGGTTACGGGAACTGGTCGTTGATGCGATGACGACCAACGAAACGCTCTGGTTTCGCGATACGTACCCGTTCGAGGTGCTCAAGAGTCGAGTTCTGCCTGAAATGCTCAAAACCGGCTCCGGCCAGCGCCTGCGAATCTGGTCGGCGGCCTGCTCATCGGGACAGGAGCCCTATTCGCTATCGATGGCGATCGATGAGTACGAGCGCAGCAACCCAAGCCAGGCGAAGACCGGGGTGCAAATCGTTGCCACTGAGCTTTCCGGAACCATGCTCGCTGCCTGCAAAGCCGCTGAGTACGACAGCCTGGCTATTGCGCGCGGCCTGTCCAGCGACCGTCTGCAACGCTATTTTGACGTTAAGGCACCGGGGCGTTGGGCGGTAAAGCCGGCAATCCGTTCGCGGGTCGAGTTCAGGGTCCAGAATCTTCTGGACAGCTATGCCGCGCTGGGCAAATTCGACATTGTGTTCTGTCGGAATGTGCTGATCTATTTCTCCGCGGACGTGAAGAAGGACATTCTCAAGCGCATTCACGCCACGCTGCGCCCAGGCGGATATCTCTTTCTGGGCGCCTCGGAAGCCCTTAATGGACTTCCCGAGCTGTACCAGATGGTCCAATGCAGTCCAGGTATCATCTACAAGGCGAAATGAGCGCTGCTCCAGGCGGCAGAAAACCGTCATGCAATGTGGCGGTTGTGGCAGGCAAGCGGTAAAGCCTTGCCGCTTTTGACGCATTGCTGGTCCTTGTCGCGAGCCTAACCCTTGTAAATCAATATGTTGCATGTAGTGGCATGGGCTTTGCTGCAGTTTGCGTAAGCAGACTTGTATCCGGCAGAGGGCCAGATCATGAGCATCAGTTTCGACAAGGCATTGGGTATCCACGAAAAGGCGCTTGGCTTTCGCTCGCAGCGCGCCGAGGTGCTGGCCAACAACATCGCCAATGCCGATACGCCTAACTACAAGGCACGGGATCTGGATTTCAGCAGTGTGCTGGCCGCGCAGTCGGCGCGCAGCCAGGGTGGGTTCGGCGTCACGCGGACCAGCGATAGACATATTGCAGCCGAAGGGCTGGAAATCGCTGATGCGTCCCTGCGCTTTCGTACGCCTGCACACCCGTCGCTCGATCAGAACACCGTCGATCTGCAGATCGAACAATCCAATTATGCGAAGAACGCCGTGGACTTCCAGGCGAGCTTCACCCTGCTCAATAGCAAGTTCAGGGGGCTGATGAGCGCCCTGCGCGGCGAATGAAGGAGTAGCCCATGTCCCTTAGCAGCGTATTCAACATTGCCGGCAGCGGCATGAGTGCCCAAAGCACCCGCCTGAACACCATTTCCAGCAACATCGCCAACGCCGAGACCGTTTCGTCAAGCGTCGATCAGACTTACCGGGCGCGCCATCCGGTATTCGCCACCGTCTTTCAGCAGGCCAACGGCCAGCCCGATCAATCGCTGTTCGCCGGGCAGGACCAGGCCGGGGTTGGTGTCCAGGTATTGGGCGTGGTGGAGGATCAGAGCGAGCTTCAGGCGCGTTACGAGCCCAACCATCCGGCAGCGGATGAAGCCGGTTACGTCTACTACCCGAACGTCAACGTGGTGGAGGAGATGGCCGACATGATTTCAGCCAGCCGTGCGTTTCAGACCAATGCCGAGCTGATGAATACGGCCAAGACCATGTTGCAGAAAGTGCTGACGCTGGGTCAGTGATAGTTACGAGAGCGCACTTATGAGCACTACGAACGGCGTCGGTGGAACCGGCTCGATACTGGATCAGTACCAGTTCGGCGAAAAGCGCGAAGCCAAGGGCAATGATCTTGGCAAGAACGAGTTTCTGGAGCTTCTGGTTGCCCAGCTGAACAACCAGAACCCGCTAGAGCCGCAGGAGAATGGCGAGTTCATCGGCCAGCTGGCGCAGTTCAGTACGGTTGAGGGCGTTGAAAAGCTGAACTCGAGCATGCAGACCATCCTGTCCGGGTATCAGTCGTCCCAGGCGTTGCAGGCTTCCTCGCTGGTTGGCCGCAAGGTGATCGTGCCGACTGACAAGGCGGTGGTGGATACCAGCGAAACCTTCAAGGCCAGCCTTGTGCTGCCAACCTCGAGCAGCAACGTGTTCGTCAATATCTACGACAGCACCGGTGCTGCAGTCGGGCGTGTGAACATGGGGCAGCAGGAGGCCGGCAACATCTCGTTCATGTGGGACGGCAAGGATTCCAGCGGCAATGTCTTGCCGCCGGGTACCTATCGCTTCGAGGCCCAGGCTACCTATCAGGGTGAAACCAAGGGCTTGTACACCTTGCTGCCGGCGAACGTCGACAGCGTCACGCTTGGGCAGAACGGCGGGGAGCTGATGCTCAACCTTGCCGGTATCGGCAGCATCGGCCTCTCCCAGGTCCAGATCATCGGACAATAACCGCCGCACTCTCGGCAAAGGAGCGATTCAATGTCCTTCAATATCGGTCTTAGCGGCCTGCGTGCCGCGAGCAAGGATCTCAACGTCACCGGCAACAACATCGCCAACGCCGGCACCGTAGGCTTCAAACAGTCGCGTGCGGAGTTTTCCGACGTCTACGCGGCGTCCGTGCTCGGTACGGGCAAGAACCCTCAGGGTAGCGGTGTGTTGATGTCGAATATTTCCCAGCAGTTCAATCAGGGGAATATCAACTACACACAGAACGCGCTGGATCTGGCCATCAATGGTAATGGCTTCTTCCAGATCAGCAATAACGGCGCGGTAAGTTATACCCGCGCTGGTTATTTTGGTACTGATCGCAGCGGTTTCCTGGTCGACAACTTCGGCTATAAGCTGCAAGGCTTCCCTGTGGACGGAAACGGCAATCTGCAGAATGGTGTAATTGGTGATCTGCAAATTCAGACTACTAATCAGGCGCCGAAGGCGACCAGTCAGATCAATACGGCATTCAATCTGAACTCGACGCAGAAGTCTCCAGTTACCTGGCAGTCTGCCTATGACGCTTCATTACAGCCTGCGTATGACGCGGCCTATAACACCTCGCTTACTACTGCAGGGCAGGCTGCATATGACGCTGAGTTCGCGGTGAGCGGTGACCCAGCGCTGGCTGAAGATGCACGCGCTGCCGCGCTCGTCAATGCAACAAATATCACCAATGCGCAGGCTGCGGGAAATGCAGCCAAGGCGTTGCCAGCCAATCAGGCAGCAGCTCTGACTGCCGCCAACGGAACCTTTAACCCTGCCGACCCCACGACCTACAACAGTTCGACGTCGCTGAACATCTATGACTCGCAAGGTAATGCCCACGTCATGACGCAATATTTCGTCAAGACGAGTGCCAATACATGGGACATGAAAGTACTCATTGATGGTCGCAACCCGGCTAGTCCTGCACAGGAGCCGCCTCAGCCTTACGTCATGGGGCTGACATTCGATGCTTCCGGTGCGCTGACAGCTATCGATAATGGTGGCTCTGGACTTTTCAGCGTTTCGCCTGATCGGAAAGTTACGCTGAATTCCGCTACGGGCAATCCGCCCAGCGGAGGCTGGATTCCAGCGATCTCCAACGGCGCCACCCCGGCGACCTGGTCTGCCAATGGCGCGCTGGCAAACCCAGGCGGCATCGTGCTCGATTTCTCGAAGTCAACGCAGTACGCCAGTGCCTTCGCCGTGAACAGCGTTGCCCAGGATGGCTACACCACCGGTGAGCTGGCGGGCCTGGAAATCGACGATACCGGCGTGATCTTTGCGCGTTACACCAACGGCCAATCCAAGGTCCAGGGACAGATCATTCTGGCCAATTTTGCCAACGTTCAAGGCCTCACTCCGGTGGGCAAGACCCAGTGGGTGCAGTCGTTCGAATCTGGCGAGCCGGTTGTTGGCACGCCGGGCTCTGGGACGCTCGGTGCTTTGCAGGCGGGGGCTCTGGAAGACTCCAACGTCGAACTGTCTGACCAGCTGGTTAACTTGATCGTCGCTCAGCGTAACTATCAGGCTAACGCCAAGACCATCGAAACCGAGAGTGCAATTACCCAGACCATCATAAATCTGCGGTAATAGTGCGGCAGGTGTGATTGCCGCTGGCGGCAGTATTCCGCCACTCCTCTGAAAGAAGGCCCATCCGGGCCTTCTTTTTATTTATAAAACTCTTATAAATCAATCTGTTGCCTGTTGGTTCGGCTATGGCACGGGCCTTGCATTTTTCATCTCCAACAGATCAGCAAGTGTCAAACTCGCGTCTCGGAGATGTCGATGGACAAGATGCTTTATGTGGCCATGACCGGTGCCAGCCAGAATGCGCGGGCACAGCAGGCCCATGCCAACAATCTGGCGAACATATCAACCACGGGCTTTCGCCGGGATTTCGAACAGGCCCGCTCGATGCAGGTTTTTGGTGATAGCCATCCTGCTCGGGTCTATGCCATGTCCGAGCGTCCCGCCACCGATTTCACCTCCGGCACATTGCAGGAAACCGGTCGCGATCTGGACATCGCTATTGAAGGGGAAGGTTGGATTGCCGTGCAGGCACCAGACGGCAGTGAGGCCTACGTTCGCACCGGCAGCCTGAATATTGACGTGCTGGGCATGTTACGCACCGCCGACGGCATGCCTGTGATGGGTAACGGTGGCCCGATCGCGATTCCGCCGGAGGAGAAGATCGACGTCGGTCATGACGGCACCATCAGTATCCGGGCGCTGGGCGAAAACCCGAACATCGTGGTCACGGTGGATCGGATCAAGTTGGTCAATCCCGATCCGAAGCAGCTGGAAAAGGGTACGGATGGCTTGATTCGCCTGAAAGATGGCCAGCCCGTCGAGCCGGACGCAAACGTACGAGTCGTTTCGGGGTTTCTCGAGGCGAGCAACGTCAACGCGGTATCCGAAATGACTTCCATCCTGGCGCTGTCCCGCCAGTTCGAACTGCACGTAAAGATGATGCGCACCGCCGAAGATGATGCGGCTGCCATGGCGCGCGTACTGCAACTCAGCTAATAGCGTGGCGCCGGCGGCGCACGAGGAGAAAGCTCATGCTTCCAGCACTTTGGGTCAGCAAGACGGGTCTGTCCGCCCAGGACATGAACCTGACGACCATTTCCAACAACCTGGCCAACGTATCAACTACCGGCTTCAAGCGTGACCGTGCCGAATTCCAGGATCTGCTGTATCAGATCCGTCGCCAGCCCGGCGGCCAATCCAGCCAGGACAGCGAACTGCCGTCCGGCTTGCAGCTGGGTACCGGTGTGCGCGTGACCGGTACCCAGAAGATCTTTACCGCCGGTAGCCTGCAGACCACCGAGCAGCCGCTGGACATGGCGATCAATGGCCGCGGTTTCTTCCAGGTGCTACTGCCGGACGGTACGGTTTCCTACACACGCGACGGTAGTTTCCACCTGAGCTCCGACGGCCAGCTGGTGACCTCCAACGGTTACGCACTGGAGCCGGCCATCGTGGTTCCGCCGGAAACCCAGACGTTCACTGTTGGCGAAGACGGCACCGTTTCGGTGACCACCGTGGGTAACCCGCAGCCGCAGATCATCGGCAACTTGCAGACGGCTGACTTCATCAACCCGGCAGGCCTTCAGGCCATGGGCAGCAACCTGTTCCTCGAGACCGCTGCCAGTGGTGCACCGCAGGTCAGCACGCCAGGACTCAACGGCCTGGGTACGGTACTGCAGAACACCCTGGAAAACTCCAACGTCAGCGTCGTCGAGGAACTGGTGAACATGATCACCACCCAGCGCGCCTACGAGATGAATTCCAAGGTCATTTCCACCGCCGACCAGATGCTGTCGTTCGTCACGCAGCAACTCTGATCGCGTAGTCGCCGTTGTATACGGGCAAGCACGCCTCGTGCTGCTCGCTGTAGTTTCGATGGCCTGTCATGGCTTGAGGTGTTTATGAGCCGTTTGTTGATTGTTGTGTCGATGTCGTCTGCCCTGGCGCTGGTCGGATGTGTTGCCCCTGCGCCGAAACCGAACGACCCGTACTACGCTCCGGTGCTGCCACGCACGCCGTTGCCGGCGGCGCAGAACAACGGCGCAATCTATCAGGCTGGGTTCGAGACCAACCTCTATGACGACCGCAAGGCTCATCGGGTTGGCGACATCATCACCATTACCCTCAACGAGCGAACCCAGGCCAGTAAGAACGCGACCTCCAAGCTTTCGAAGGACAGCAGCGCGAACATCGGTCTCGGCTCGCTGTTCGGCGGGGCGGTGTCCATGGCCAACCCGCTGACGGGCAATTCGATGAATCTGGGGGCCGAGTACGAGGCGTCGCGCGACACTTCCGGCTCTGGCCAGGCAGGGCAGAGCAACAGCCTGTCCGGCTCCATCACTGTCACCATTTCCGAAGTGCTGCCTAATGGCATCCTCGCCGTGCGCGGTGAGAAGTGGATGACGCTCAATACCGGCGACGAACTGGTGCGCATTGCGGGCCTGGTGCGCGCGGACGATATCTCCACCGACAACACCGTTCCGTCAACACGCATTGCCGATGCACGTATCACCTATTCGGGCACCGGCGCATTTGCCGATGCAAGCCAGCCGGGCTGGCTCGACCGATTCTTCATGAGCCCGATGTGGCCCTTCTGACCGGAGCTGATGTCATGTGGAAAAAACTGCTTCTGCTCGCGGGCTTGCTCACGCTCTGCGCTGGCGCTCAGGCCGAGCGTCTGAAGGACGTCGCGACCATCCATGGTGTACGGAGCAACCAGCTGATCGGTTACGGCCTGGTTGTCGGCTTGAACGGTAGCGGTGACCAGACCACTCAGACGCCGTTCACCGTGCAGACCTTCAACAACATGCTGGCCCAGTTCGGGATCAAGGTGCCGGCCGGCGGCAATATCCAGCTGAAGAACGTCGCCGCGGTTTCGATCCATGCCGAATTGCCGCCTTTCGCCAAGCCTGGTCAGACCATCGACATCACCGTCTCGTCCATCGGTAACGCCAAGAGCCTGCGCGGCGGTAGCTTGTTGATGGCCCCATTGAAGGGTATCGACGGCAATGTCTACGCGATCGCTCAAGGCAATCTGGTGGTGGGGGGCTTCGACGCCGGTGGCGCGGATGGCTCGCGGATTACCGTCAATTCTCCGTCGGCGGGCCGCATTCCCGGTGGCGCGACTGTGGAACGGCCGGTCCCGAGTGGTTTCAATCAGGGCAATACGCTGACTCTCAACCTCAATCGTCCGGACTTCACTACCGCCAAGAATATCGTCGACCAGATCAATGACCTGCTCGGCCCTGGCGTGGCGCAGGCGTTGGACGGTGGGTCGATCAGTGTGACCGCGCCGCTCGATCCGAGCCAGCGCGTTGATTACCTGTCGATCCTGGAAAATCTCGAAGTCGAAGTCGGCCAGGCCGTGGCCAAGGTCATCATCAACTCGCGTACCGGCACCATCGTGATAGGCCAGAACGTGCGGGTTCAGCCTGCCGCCGTCACCCATGGCAGTCTGACCGTGACCATCACCGAGGAGCCGCAGGTCAGCCAGCCGGAGCCCTTCTCGGATGGGCAGACAGTGGTGGTGCCCAACTCGAAGGTCAAAGCAGAGCAGGAAGCCAAGCCGATGTTCAAGTTCGGCCCGGGTACCACGCTGGATGAAATCGTCCGAGCGGTGAATCAGGTGGGCGCTGCGCCCAGCGACCTGATGGCCATTCTCGAAGCGTTGAAGCAGGCCGGCGCGCTGCAAGCCGACCTGATCGTGATCTAAGGGTAGCGATATGGAAAATCGTCTCGGTAGCGGAGCACGCGGTCTCGATAGCGGCAGCTACACCGACCTCAATCGTCTCAGCCAGCTCAAGGTCGGCAAGGACCGCGATGGCGAGGAGAACGTGCGCAAAGTTGCGCAGGAATTCGAGTCGTTGTTCCTCAACGAGATGCTCAAGTCGATGCGTGCGGCTACCGAGGTGCTGGCCAAGGACAATCCTCTGAATAGCCAGGCCAGCAAGCAGTATCAGGACATGTACGATCAGCAGCTATCGGTGAGTCTGTCCAAGGAAGGTGGCGGCATCGGCCTGGCGGATGTGCTGGTCCGCCAACTCAGCAAGCAGACCGAAACGGTTACGCGCAACAATCCATTCGCCCAGGTTGCGCAGACCGAGGGCGCGGCCTGGCCGAGCAAACCGGCAGCTGGCGTCGAATCTGCTCGAGATGATTCAAGGCTGTTGAATCAGCGCAGGCTCGCCTTGCCTGGGAAGCTGAGCGAACGACAGGTTGCCAACGTATCAGCCACAGCCGTTCCTCCAGCGGGCGATGCCGTGCAGCCATTGGTCAACGTCGACTGGAAGCCGGCCACCGCGTTTGTGCCGCCCGCGGACAAGCCGCTGACCATAAACGGCGTGGAGAAAGGTGCTCCGAACGCGCCCAGCAAGACGCGTTTCAGCTCCTCGCAGGAGTTCATCGCCACCATGCTGCCAATGGCGGAGAAGGCAGCCGAACGCCTTGGGATCGAGCCACGTTTCCTGGTTGCACAAGCGGCGCTGGAAACCGGCTGGGGCAAATCCATGATTCGCCAGAAGGACGGCAGCAACAGCCACAACCTGTTCGGTATCAAGGCGACCGGCTGGAAAGGTGCATCCGCCACCGTCACGACGACCGAATACGTCAATGGCAAGGCCACCCGCGAGAAGGCGGGCTTTCGCGCCTACGATTCATTCGAGCAGAGCTTCGACGACTTCGTCAGTCTGCTGGAGAACAACGACCGCTACCGGACCGCTATCCAGGTAGCGAGCAACACCGGCGACTCGGAGCGTTTCGTCAAGGAACTACAGAAAGCCGGCTATGCCACCGATCCGCAATACGCCCGCAAGATCAGCCAGATCGCGCGCAAGATGCAGACTTATCAGACCGTTGCCGACGCGAATTCGGTGCCCGCGATGCGGACCAGAGGCTAAACCATGGCTGACCTATTGAGCATTGGCCTTTCCGGCCTGGCTGCCAGCAAGACCCAACTGTCGATCACCGGCCACAACATCACCAACGTCAATACGCCTGGCTATAGCCGCCAGGATGCGACCCAGGCTACTCGCTCGCCACAGTTCAGCGGTGCCGGCTATATCGGCTCGGGCACCACGCTGGTGGAAGTTCGCCGCAGCTACAGCGAGTTCCTCACCAGCCAGCTGCGTAGTAGTACTTCGCTGAGCGCGGATGTGGAGGCCTACAAGAGCCAGATCAATCAGCTCGATTCGTTGCTAGCCGGCACTACAACCGGCATCACGCCCTCGTTGCAGAAGTTCTTCTCAGCCCTGCAGACTGCCGCCGAGGATCCGGCCAATATCCCGGCACGCCAGTTGGTTCTGGCTGAGGCGGAGGGGCTGGCGCGGCGCTTCAATACTGTCTATGACCGGCTCTCCGAGCAGAACAACTTCACCAACAAGCAGATGTCTGCCGTCACCGATCAGGTAAACCGGCTGGCAGGCAGCATCGGCAGCCTGAACGAGGCGATCGCCATCGCTGCGGCCAATGGTAAGCAGCCGAACGATCTGCTCGACGCTCGCGATGAGGCGGTGCGCCAGTTGTCGGGCTACATCGGCGTGACTGTAGTTCCGCAAGATGACAGCAGCTTCAATATCTTTATCGGTAGCGGCCAGCCGCTGGTTGTCGGCAGCACGGTGGCGCGCCTCGAAGTCGTGCCAGGGCAGGGCGACCCCAATCGGCATGAAGTGCAGTTCATCAGCGGTGGCTCGCGGCAGGGGATCACGTCGCAGATCACCGGCGGCGAGCTGGGCGGGTTGATTCGTTATCGCGAGGAAGTGCTGGACTCCACCATGAACTCCCTGGGCCGCCTGGCGCTTGCAGTGAGCGACCAGGTCAACACGCAGCTGGGGCAGGGGCTGGATCTCAAGGGGCAGGTCGGTTCGGCGCTGTTTGGTGACTACAACGACCCGGCGCTGGCGAAGTTGCGTGTCAATGCGTTTGCTGGCAATAGCAGTGCACAGCCGGTACTGAACATCACCAACACCAGTCAGCTCAGCACCAGCGACTACCTGATGGAGTATGACGGTAGCAGCTTCAAGATAAGGCGGCTGAGCGATAACCAGCTGATGACGGCTACGGAGAATCCGGCCGGTACGCTGTCGATCACTGACAAGAATGGCCGCGACCAGGGCTTTCAGATCGTACTGGGCAATCCGCCGCCGGCACCTGGTGACAAGTTCAGCCTGCAGCCGACCCGGCGTGGCGCTTCTGATATCAAGGCGACGCTGGATCAAGCCGATCAGCTGGCGTTTGCAGCGCCGGTGCGGGCCCAGAGCACCTTGCAGAACAGCGGGACAGGGGTGATCGGCCAGCCGAATCTGCTATCTGCTCCATCGCCCATCAATGCGGCTGCGTTATCGGCGGCGTTCGAAGGGTTGACGCTGAGTTATGACGGCAACGGGCTGACGCTCCCGGCACCTGCGCCAGCGGGGCTCACGCTGTCGCCTTCGAGCATTACCGCCGGACAGACCAATACGCTGAACCTGACTCTTACCACGGGCACGGCGCCCAATGTGCAGCAATACAGTTTCGAGTTCACCGTAAGCGGCCGGCCCGAGACGGGCGATACGTTCTCGTTCAACTTCAACCAGAGTGGCGTCTCCGACAACCGCAATGCCCTGAAGCTAGTGGATCTGCAGACCAAGCAGACCGTAGGCGTGACCCCTGGCGTCGCTGGTTCCGGTTTCAGCTTCACCGACGGCTATGGCGAACTGGTCGAGCGTGTCGGAACCTTGACCGCCCAGGCACGGATGGACAGCGAAGCGACTGGCGCAATTCTCAAGCAGGCCACTGATAACCGCGATTCGCTATCGGCTGTAAACCTGGATGAGGAAGCGGCAAACCTGATCAAGTTCGAGCAGTACTACAACGCTTCGGCCCAGATCATTCAAGTTGCCCGCTCCTTGTTCGATACATTGATCAGCTCCTTCAGGTAACAGGCCCGACCTATGCGCATTTCTACCGTGCAAGCGTTCAATAACGGCGTCGCCGGGTTGCAGCGTAACTATGCCAACGCGACCCGTACGCAAGAGCAGATCAGTACGGGCAACCGCATTCTTACGCCGGCAGACGATCCGGTCGCTTCGGTGCGCCTTCTGCAGCTAGAGCAGCAACAGAACGTGTTGAGCCAATACAACTCCAATCTGACCGCTGCGAAGAACAGCCTTACGCAGGAGGAAGTCACCCTCAATTCGGTGAATACGGTTTTGCAGCGAGTGCGCGAGTTGGCGGTGCAGGCGGGTAATGGAGGCTTGAGCGCTGACGATCGCAAGTCGATCGCCGCGGAGCTTACTGAGCGCGAGGACGAATTGCTGTCACTGATGAACACCCGTAACGCCCGTGGCGAATATCTATTTTCGGGTTTTCAAGGCAAGACGCAGCCATTCGTGCGCGATGGTGCCGGCAGCTATAGCTACCAAGGCGATGAGGGGCAGCGGAAGCTGCAAATTGCCAGCTCGTTGAATATAGCCATCAGCGATAGCGGTAAGTCGATATTCGAAAATGTGACAAATGCTGGACGTTACTTGAGCAGCCTGGATATCACTGGACAACCGGGGTCGACTCTTCGCGTTTCGACGCCATTGGTGCAGGATGAGGTTGCCATTAGCGGCAATCCGCCATTTCCTGCTGCTGGGGTTGGTGTACGGTTTACGTCCGATACTGAGTACGTAGTCTACGATCTGGCAGCTGCGCCTGACTTTGCCAATCCGCCAATCGACCCTAACCTTGTTCTCGCTTCAGGGGTGGTTGATCAGCAGGAGAAAACAACCGAAAAGCTGGTTTTCCGCGGCGTGGTCGTCCAGTTCGATGGCATTCCCGTCGGCGGTGAGACGGTGGAGGTTCAGCTGGACCCCGCTGTGCAGAAGCAGGGCATCCTAGAGACGATTTCCAACCTGCGTAAGGCATTGGAGGATCCATCCTCTGGCAATGCCGGTGTACGCGACGCTGTAGCAGTAGCGCTTACCAACCTCGATCACGGCATGATTAGCGTCGACGCGGCGCGCGGTAACATCGGCGCGCGGCTCAACGTAATCGAGACTACACAGACCGATAACGAGGATGTGACATTGGTGAACAAGGCTGTCCAGGCCGAGTTGCGCGAACTCGATTACGCCGAAGCCCTTTCCAGATTGTCATTCCAGACCATCATTCTCGAGGCGGCGCAGCAGAGCTACGTCAAAATCAGTGGTCTGAACCTGTTCAACGCCATGCGCTGAGGAGTTTGACGAGGTTGGCAAAAATGCAGCCTCGTTTTGACATCAGCAAGCAGGCGGCTAGATTGGCTAACGCGGAGCAGGAAGTCCCGCATAGAACATTTCTCGGATAAGGACATCTTCATGAACAAGGCTTTTCTTGCCGCTGCGGCGTTCGCCGTGCTTACCAGTTTTTCCTTCGGCGCTCATGCCGCCACTCAATCTCAGCCCGCACCTGCACCGGTTGCCGCCGTCACTCAGGCGTCGGTGAACCTCAATACTGCTGATGCCGCCACACTTACCCGTGAGCTCAAAGGTATCGGTGCTACCAAAGCCAAAGCGATCGTCGATTACCGTGAAGAGCATGGCCCCTTCAGTTCGGTAGACGAATTGCTTGAAGTAAAAGGGATCGGCTCGGCCACCCTGCAAAAGATCCGCAGCCAGCTCAGCGTGCAGTAAGAGCGCAGCGCAGAGGCCGGTCGCAACGACCGGCCTCTTGTCCATTCCTAGACCGAACGCCCTGTGCAGCCACCAGTCAAAGTGCTTGTGAAGCCATTGACAATCTTCGGTTATGCACATTCGGAATAGAAAAGCAGATGTCCTGCCCTGACGCTTAGCGTCCGTTTTCGTGTTTTCGTAAGTGACTGATTTAAAAGGTCTTAACCGGTTGGATAAAAAAGCGCCGATCTGTCGGGCGGCCCCGTAGGCAGGGCTTTTGCGGCGGTCATCCATAATCTGTTCACAAGGTTATCCACAGGTTCGGTGGATAACATTCTCAAGGTCACGGATGGCGCAGGCTGGAAGGGGGGTCGATGAAAGCTCCGTGGAATTTGCTGAGATATTTACCGCTGGCGCAGCGCCTTATCAAGCGCGGAAAAATCCCCGCGCTGTTGCTCGCAGTGGCACGCAAGTCATCGTCGAAGCGGGGATTGCTAAAGGGGCTTCGCGAGGATCTGGCGTTGCTACAAGCGCTTTGTGTGGCATGGTGGCGTGGTGAGTACAGGGCGATCAATCCGAACGCGTTGATAGCGGTAGTGGCTGGCCTGCTGTATTTCCTGTCGCCCATCGATGCCATCCCCGACTGGTTGCCTGGTCTCGGATTTGTTGATGATCTGGCCGTATTGGGCTGGGTAATGCGCAAATGGTCTGGAGAGATGGAAGCGTTCAAAGCCTGGAAGCAGGCGCAGTCAGCCGAACGCCAGGCAGGGCTGCTAAGATTGCCCGCGCTGGACGAGCCTCAAGGTGATGACTCGCCGCAAGTCTAGGCAGAGCACATCATCGTCCAGCCGTTGGTCGACACTCGTCGGACATTTTGCGGCACCATTCCCGATTCGCTATGCGTGCGGCAGCTTGGTAGCTTCAAGGAGCGGCGCGGGCTGTTAAGATTCCGCCTCTTATCGAAGACGCCTAGGGAAAATACGGATGAATGTACAGGTCATCATGCGTGACGGCTCGCCGGAATACGCCGTTCTGCCATGGGACGAGTACCAGGCACTCCTCAACGCTGTCGGAGCGCGACCACCCGCTGTAGCAGCTCCTGCTTCCCCGGATGCACAGCCGCGTCCTCCGCTTAGCCAGTTACCATTTCTGCGCGACGCCAAGGGTCTCACCGTGGAAGCTCTGGCGCGTGCGGTAGGCATCAGTCCGGCTTACCTGGCGTTAATCGAGGCGGGTGAGCGCGAGCCCGATGCCGCGATTCGCCGTGCGCTGGCCCGTGCATTGGAAATCACCGGTTGGGAGGGGGACGCTTGACGTCAGTATCCATCAGCCGCCAGCACTGGCAGGCCTTGCTCGGAGAGCTTGATGCCGCACGTCGGCAGAGGCATCTGGTGACCTATCGGGCGCTGGTCGAGCGCCTTCAGCTGCCAACCCCCGCGATGCAGACACTTACCGCAGCGCTGGAGCATTTAGCAGCACTGGATGCCCGTAATGGTCGCCCGCTGCGTAGCGCGCTGGTCATCAGTCAGGGTGCTAGTCGCCTACCGCGGCCGGGCTTTTTCGAGTGCGCTGCGCGCCTGGGGCGCTTCTCCGGAGCGGCGGACGGTACTGCTGCTGCGTCTTGGCATGCAGGTGAAGTGGCGCGGGTGTTCGAGTTCGAATATCCGGAGGAAGACTGATGCTGTGGAAACTGCGTGCGAGGCTCGGTTATTTAACTGCCCGCAAGTTGATGACTTCCCGTTATGCCGTTCAGCAACCGAAACTCTGGAGCTGGATGGAAGGTCAGTTTGCGCGTATGGCGGCTCTGGGAGACGTCGGTGCGCAAAGCTTCTACGGTCATATTCTGTATTTTCGCGGCCGAGGTCATGGTGCCAAGCAGGAGGGCGTTCGCTTGTTGCGCCTTGCGGCCAAGGCGGGCGATGTGAAGGCTGCCTACCAGATGGGGGTCGTCAGCCTGAGTGAAGATGCGTCACATGGGCCGGACGGCAGCGAGGCGGCTCGCTGGTGGTCCCAAGCGGCTGAAGCGGGGCATCCCCTGGCGGCCGTTCGGCTGGAGCAATTGTATCGCGCCGGAGGTCACGGCCTGGCCGCTGATTCCCAGAAGGCAGACCGTTACAAGGCAAAGGCAGCGCAGCTGGGGCTGTGAGCGGTTCGCCTGCATCAAACAGATGAAAGTTCGGGGGCTGCTTGCCTTTTCGCGTGATGCTTGGCCGCTGAAGCCCAGTGCAGCAGGCCTGCACGTCCAAGTGGTCTATATGCCGAGCGTGCGCTGACACCGGTGACAACAAGCCGCATTGCTGCCCCTCCATCTTCGTTTACGAAGATCAAGCCCTCGTCCTCAAGGTTTATCGGTAAGACGCCTCGTTGCGGAGCAGAAGACCATGCTGCAACTGCGCTATGCACCGTCCCAGTCGGGAGCCAGTGCCAGCAGGAGGTCTTCAGGCACCGAGTGGGACTCAACGTTACCTTATCGGCTTTTCGTTGCCGTAGAGGTCACTCAAGGGCACTTGCTCGACGGCTTCTTAACCGAGTACCGCTTCTAAGCACGAGGATGAGCCTGGAGCAGCGTGGTTGATGGTGCTGTGAGCAAGGACAACTATCAGCATGCTCAACGGCTTGGTGACTTGTTATAGAAACTCTGCCGTGAAAGAAAAAGGGCCACGAATGTGGCCCTTGATTTTTACGCGATGCAGCGATGCCGCTTTGATAGCTGGACGCGCTGTTTGCTCTCAGTGCTTGGCCATTGCCGAGCTGAGGCCAAGGTAGTCCAGAAGGATGCGTCCGCTTTCGGAAAGGTACGCATCGTCTTCGGGCTTGGGTTTGTCCGTTTCCTTATGTGGCGTGGTTTCGTCTTCCTTCTCTAGTTTGGCCAACGGCTGCTCGCCTTTGGCCAGGCGCAGCGCGTTCTCCAACGCCAGCTGGCGCTTCTCGATATCCGCCTGCTGAGCGCGACGTTTATCTTCATTGAGGCTGACAGTGGTGTCATGCATCAGCTCTTGAGCAAGCGCCAAGCGATCGCGGGTGAAGACGAAATCCGGGTTCTCGCCAGTGCGCGCCTCATGGCGTGCCTTGAGCTCGGCAAGGAACGGCTTGAACGGGTTCATGTCCGGGTTGATTGCCGCGCGGATGCTGTCCCACGGCAAGGCCTCGGGAAGTGCGCTTTCGCCGATTTCCTTGGTGTCGACATCAGCGGGGTAGGTGATGTCTGGAATCACGCCCTGATGCTGGGTGCTCTGACCCGATACACGGTAGAACTTGGCCAATGTGAGTTTCAACTCGCCATGGTTGAGCGGCTGGATGGTCTGCACGGTGCCTTTGCCGAAGGTCTGGCCACCGAGAATCAGCGCACGGTGATAGTCCTGCATGGCGCCTGCGAAGATCTCTGACGCGGATGCCGAGAGGCGATTGACCAGAACGGCCAGTGGCCCCTTGTAATAGGCGCCGGTCTGTTCGTCGGCGAGTACATCCACACGGCCATCACTGTTGCGCACCAGTACGGTTGGACCCTGGTCGATGAACAAGCCGGTGAGCTCGGTGGCTTCCTGCAGTGAGCCGCCTCCGTTGTTGCGCAGGTCGATGACGACGCCATCGACCTTTTCCGCTTCCAGCTCGGAGAGCAGCTTCTTCACATCGCGAGTAGTGCTCTTGTAGTTCTGGTCGCCGGCGCGCAGGGCTTTGAAGTCAAGATAGAACGCCGGGATCTCGATAACGCCAAGCTTGAAGCTCTGGCCCTGGTGCTCAAGGTTCAGCACTGACTTCTTCGCCGCCTGCTCCTCGAGTTTGACTGCTTCGCGAGTAATCGCGACCACCTTGCTGCTCTGGTCATTCGGTGCGTTGCTCGCCGGGATGACTTCCAGGCGGACGACGGAGCCTTTCGGGCCGCGGATGAGCTTGACCACCTCATCCAGGCGCCAGCCGATCACATCGACCATTTCGTCGTTGGCCTGGCCGACGCCGACGATCTTGTCCGCTGGCGCCAGCTGCTTGCTCTTCTCAGCCGGGCCGGCGGGGACCAGACGCACGATCTTCACGTGCTCGTTGTCGCTCTGCAGCACCGCACCGATGCCTTCCAGCGAGAGACTCATGTTGATGTCGAAGTTTTCGGCGTTGTCCGGAGACAGATACTGAGTATGCGGATCGTAGGACTGGGCGAACGCGTTGATGTAGGTCTGGAACACGTCCTCGCCGCGCGTTTGGTTGAGGCGCGCCAGCTGGTTCTTGTAACGCTTGGTCAGCAGTTCCTCGATTGCCTTGGGCTCTTTGCCGGCGAGTTTCAGGCGCAGCACCTCGTCCTTGACTCGCTTGCGCCACAGGTCGTCGAGCTCGGCCATGTTCTTGGCCCATGCGGCTTTCTCGCGATCGATCAGCAGCTCTTCATCTTTGGTGAAATCAAAGCTACCGACGCCTTTGTCGAGCAGGCCAAGCGCGTAGTTGAGGCGATTCTGCAAGCGCTCCAGGTGACGCTTGTAGATGGCAAAACCGGGCTCGAGATTTCCGCCTTTAAGAAAATCATCGAACTGGTTACGCCACTTGCCGAACTCTTCGAGGTCGGATGCCAGGAAGTAGCTGCGCGAAGGGTCGAGCATCTGGATATAGCTGTCGAAGATCTTCGCGGAGCGCGCGTCGTTCAGCGGCGGCTTGTTGTAATGATGACGCTTGAGCAGTTCGACGACGTTCAGGCTGGCAATCACCTGGTCCCGATCGGGTTGCAGGTAATCCCAGCTCTCCGGCGTGCTGACGGCTTTGGCCATCGCCAGGGAGGCGTGGAGTCCGAAAAGGACGGCAAGAACGGTGCAGGTCAGCGTACGTTTCATGGCTTGGGGGCGACGCAAGGCTAAGGAATAACGCATATTAGGCCATCTAAAGTAGGCGCCGGTTCGGTTTTCCGTCCGGCGGTGGAAAGCACAAGCCCGATGGTAAGAATGGTCAAAGAAGGCCAGCGAGCGATCAGTTGGGTGGGCAGAGATAGAACCACTATGGAGGCAGCATGAAGGCATTGCAAGGTATCGAGGGGCATCTGGAGTGGGCCGAACGACCGGCTCCGGCGTGCGGCGAAGGCGAAGTCCGTATCCGTGTCGCGGCCGCTGGGCTTAACCGCGCGGACCTGCTGCAACGCGCCGGGCATTATCCGCCGCCAGCCGGTGTTACCGACATCCTGGGCCTGGAGTGCGCCGGTGTGATTGCTGAAGTAAACGGTCGCAGCCGCTGGAAGGTGGGTGATCGCGTCTGCACATTGCTGGCTGGCGGCGGCATGGCTGAAGAAGTGGTGGTCGATGCGCGCCACGCACTGCCGGTTCCCGAGGGCATGACGCTGCAGGAAGCGGCGGTGATCCCCGAGGTTTACGCCACGGCCTGGCTGAATCTCTATCGGCTTGGCGCGCTGCTGGCCGGTGACAAGGTGCTGTTGCATGCCGGAGCGAGTGGCGTCGGTTCGGCGGCGATCCAGCTGTGCAAGGCGTTTGGCAATCCCTGTTGGGTCAGTGTTGGTTCCGCAGAGCGCTTGGCCTACTGCGAAGCGTTGGGCGCTCAGGGGGGCGTGCTGCGTGGAGACTCGCTAGAGGCGCTGCGAGATTTCGCTCCGTTCGACATGATCCTCGATCCCGTTGGTGCCAAGTACGCGGCGCTTAACACGCAGCTGCTGGCAATGGACGGACGCTGGGTGATGATTGGTCTGATGGGCGGCCGTAAGGCCGAGATGGATCTGGGCGGACTGCTGGCCAAGCGCATCCAGTTGATTGGCTCGACCTTGCGCAGCCGTGACGCCGACTACAAAGCAGGGCTGCTGGCAGAAATGGAGGAGAAGGTCTGGCCGCTGTTTGCCCAGGGCAAGCTTTCGCCGCGTCTGGAGCAAACCTTCGCCATCGCAGACGTAGAGGCGGCATTTGCTGCACTCGCCAGCAACACCGTTTCCGGCAAAGTGGCGCTGGTGATCGATAGCACCATTTCCTGACGCGTACAGATCGTCAAACGGAGCAACGCATCGCGATGAGCAGCCTGGCCTGCTCATCGCGAGATCCGTTCAGGGCAGCTGACTGCTGTTATAGAAGGCGGTCAGTACCTTGACCAGATGCGCCAGATCCTGGCTTCCGGCTAGCTCTCGGATCGAATGCATGGCAAAGGTCGGCAGGCCGATATCGACTGTGCGCACACCCAACTGGCTTGCCGTGATCGGGCCGATGGTCGAGCCGCAGCCCATATCGCTACGAGTGACAAAACTCTGCACCGGCACCTCGTTTTCCAGACAGAGATGGCGGAAGTAGCCCGCGGTTTCGCTGTTGGTGGCGTAGCGCTGATTGTTGTTGACCTTGATCACCGGGCCGGCATTGAGCTTCGGCCCGTGGTTGCCATCGTGCTTGTCGGCGTAGTTGGGGTGCACCGCGTGGGCATTGTCGGCCGAGATCAGCAGGGAATGGCTGATAGTGCGCTGGAAGTCATCTTCATCCGGCAGCAGGCGGCGTAGCACCTGTTCGAGGAACGGGCCGTCCGCGCCGCAGAGCGAGGTGGAACCCACCTCTTCGTGGTCGGTACAGACCAACACGCAGCTGTGTTCGGGCTCGGTGTTCAGCAACGCCTGTAACCCGGCGAAGCAGGAGAGCAGGTTATCCAGGCGGGCACCGGCGATGAAGTCACCATGCAGGCCGATAATGGCTGCAGCCTGGGTGTCGTAGAAGCTCAGTTCGAAGTCCAGGACCACGTCGGCGACCAGGCCGTGTTCGCGGCCGAGCTGATCGGCCAGCAATGCGCGAAAGTCCGGACTTTCCTGGCTGGCAATCTGCGCAAGGATCGGTGGTAGCTCGTTCTGGGCGTTGATGGCCCAGCCCTGATTGGCTTCCCGGTTCAGGTGGATCGCCAGGTTCGGTATTGTCGCGATGGGCAGCTTGAAGTTGATGAGCTGGCTTTCGATACGGCCGTCTCGGCTGTAGGTAACGCGCCCGGCCAGCGACAGGTCGCGGTCGAACCAGGGTGCGAGCAGGGCACCGCCATACACCTCCACACCGAGTTGCCAGAAGCCCTGACGCTGCAGCTCCGGTTGCGGTTTGACTCGTAGACAAGGGCTGTCGGTATGCGCGCCGACCAAGCGCAGGCCGTGCTCGACGAGCGGCTTGCTGCCCAGTTGGAAGGCAATGATGGCCGAGTCGTTACGAGTGACGTAGTAGCGCCCGCCGGCCTCGGTATGCCAGACCTCGCGTTCGTCCAGCGCACGGTAGCCGGCGGCCTGCAACGCCTGGGCGAGGTTCTCGGTGGCATGGAAGGGGGTGGGGGACGCCTGCAGATATTCGATCAGGCCTTGATTGAGAGCTTTGCGCATTTCGGACTCCGGACTGCCAGGTCACGAAGTCTATAGCATTCGACTCTGGCGAATAAGCGCGCCGGCACCTGCCTCGCGGTTTGGGTGAGCGGGTGGCAGGCGGGCAGATGTTGCCACTACTAGAACGGGGCCGGGCACTCGAAGCGCAGGCGCTCGCCGGTTTGCGGATGGGTCAGCGTCAACATGCTCGCATGCAGACACAGGCGTTCATGGGCCTGCAGGGCCTGCTCGTGGGCATACAGGCGATCACCGAGCAGCGGATGACCGATCGACAGCATGTGCACCCGCAGCTGGTGGGAGCGGCCGGTGATGGGTGTCAGCTCGACGCGGCTGTAGTCGCCACAGCGTTCGAGCACGCGCCAGAAGGTCAGCGCATGCTTGCCTAGTTCGTGATCGACCACGTGACGCGGCTTGGTCGGCGGGTCGTAGCGTAGTGGCAGGTCGATGCTGCCGCTGTCCTGCTCGGGCTCACCCCAGCACAGTGCGGTGTAGGCCTTTTCCGTTTCGCGGTCGTGAAACTGGCGGGACAGTTCACGGTGGGTATCGGCGTCACGGGCGAGCACGATAAGCCCGGAGGTTTCCCAGTCCAGTCGATGCACGATGCGGGCCTCGGGATAGCCGTTTTCCTGCAGGCGGGTCACCAGGCAGTCTCGATTGTCTTCGGCGCGGCCGGGTACGGACAGCAGCAGGGTTGGCTTGTTGATGACCAGGAGGGCCGCGTCCTGGTGGACGATCTCGATAGCGCTAAGAGGCATTCGCTTTTCCACAAACGAAGACGGCGACCCGTGGGCCGCCGTTTCTATGCACCGGTGTCGCTCAGCGATCCGGCAGGGTGATATTGAGTTCCAGGATCGAGCAGCTGCCCTGATCCTCGAGTGCTACCTGGACCTGATCGCTGTCGATGTTGACGTACTTGCGGATCACTTCGACCAGCTCTTTCTGCAGCGCCGGCAGATAGTCCGGCTCGGTGCGCTGGCCGCGCTCATGGGCAACGATGATCTGCAGGCGCTCTTTGGCGATCGCGGCTGGAGTTTCCTTCTTCTTGCGTTCACGGAAGAAGTCGAAGAGGTTCATTCGCGGCCTCCGAAAAGTCGTTGCAGGAAGCCTGGCTTCTTGACGTCGAGGAAGCGGTGCGCGACCTCTTTGCCGAGCAGGCGGTCGACGGCGTCGCTGTAGGCCTGGCCCGCATCGCTTTGGTCATCGAGAATCACCGGAATGCCCTGGTTGGACGCCTTGAGCACGGCTTGCGATTCGGGGATCACGCCGAGCAGGCGGATGGAAAGGATTTCCTCGACGTCCTCGACGCCGAGCATTTCGCCCTTGGTAACGCGCTCGGGGTTGTAGCGGGTCAATAGCAGGTGTTCCTTGATCGGCTCTTCGCCGCTTTCGGCGCGGCGCGACTTGCTCGCCAGCAGGCCGAGCATGCGGTCGGAGTCACGAACCGAGGACACTTCCGGGTTGGTTACGACGATGGCCTCGTCGGCGAAATACATGGCCAGGTGCGCGCCCTTCTCGATACCAGCCGGCGAGTCGCAGATAACGTATTCGAAATTCTTGCTCAGCTCGTCGATGACCTTGCCGACGCCTTCCTGAGTCAGGGCATCTTTGTCACGCGTCTGGCTGGCCGCCAGCACGAACAGGTTCTCCAGACGCTTGTCCTTGATCAGAGCCTGGGTCAGGGACGCATCGCCATTGATGACGTTGACGAAGTCATAAACCACCCGACGCTCGCAGCCCATGATCAAGTCGAGATTCCGCAGACCGACGTCGAAGTCGACGATGACGGTCTTGTGGCCACGCAGAGCGAGGCCGGTGCCGATGGCGGCGCTGGTGGTGGTTTTACCAACGCCACCTTTGCCGGAAGTGACTACGATGATCTTGGCCAAGGTGATTCACCCTAAAAATTAAAAAATCGGGACCTTCCGCTGATTTCAGCGTCAGGATTGCCCGTTTGGTCCTTGAAAATTCGCGGCAGTATCCGTTAAAGGCGGGTGATGTTCAACACGTCGCCAGAGAGGCTGATCTGCACCGCTTCAGCCCAGAGAGGTTCGCGTCGCAGGTCCTCGGCGACCTTGTACTGGCCGGCGATGGAGACCATTTCCGCGGCGAGCTGCTGACAGAAGATCCGCGCGCTGGTATCGCCCTTGATACCTGCCAGAGCGCGACCGCGAAGCGGACCGTAGACATGGATGTTGCCATCGGCGAGAAGTTCCGCACCGGGGCTGACCGGAGCGAGAACGATCAGGTCGCCGCCCTGGGCGTAGACCTGCTGGCCGCCGCGAATGGGGGTGGTGACGACGCGGGTCGGGCGGTAGGTCGGCTCGGCAGGTTTCGGCGGGATTTTCGAACCCAGGTCGACCTTGCGTTCACGTGCGCCGGAGGGGGGCAGTACGGGCAGATCGAGCGCGGCCGCCGCTTCCAGATGCACCGGTTCGCTGGCGCGCAGCGCCAGGGTGCGCAGACGATGCTTGCGGCACAGGCTGACCAGCGCGGCGATATCGATCTCGCGGGCTGATTCCGGCAGCTTGTCCAGAGCCAGCACCAGCGGTGTGTTGTTGAAAAAGTCCGGCGCCTGCTCGACCTTGGCCGCAAGTTGCTCGTCGAGACGCTCGATATCGTTGCTGGCGAGTTCCAGCACGGTGATGGCGAGCATGCTGCCCTTGAGCTGGAAGGCTGGGGACTGATCGGTGAGGTCGGCTTGGCTCATGGTCTGTCTGCTGCGGTAAATGGCGAGGACTTATAGCGGGGAGTGCCGCCGCCTGCAACCCGCCAACCGCCTGCGGAGCGATCACTGGTGCGCCGAGGTTCGGTCAATGCGAGCTTTTGCCGGTAGAATGCGCCGCTTCATCGGCTGTCGAGCTATTCATGGACCGTCCTCAGTTTCGTGCGTACTTCCTGCACCCGCGTTTCTGGCCGTTGTGGCTGGGGCTTGGGCTGCTCTGGCTGCTGGTGCAGCTGCCGTATCCGCTGTTGCTGCAACTGGGCCGTGGGCTCGGCGCGCTGATGTTCCGTTTCGCCGGTTCGCGGCGCTACATCGCCCGGCGCAACCTGGAGCTGTGCTTTCCAGAACTCAGCCAGGAGCAGCGCGAACGGCTGCTGCATGAAAACTTCGCTTCCAACGGCATTGCCTTCTTCGAGATGGCGATGAGCTGGTGGTGGCCACAGGCGCGCCTGCAGCGCCTGGCCCGGATCGAAGGGCTGGAGCATCTGCAATTGGCGGGGCAGGGCGTAATCCTGATGGCGCTGCATTTCACTACCCTGGAAATCGGCGCGGCGCTGCTTGGCCAACGGCACACCATCGATGGCATGTACCGTGAGCACAAGAATCCGGTATTCGATTTCGTCCAGCGCCGCGGGCGCGAACGACATAACCGCGACGCCAGCGCCATCGAGCGTGAGGACGTGCGGGCCATGCTCAAGGTTTTGCGTGCCGGTCGCGCCATCTGGTATGCGCCGGATCAGGACTATGGGCGCAAGCAGAGCCTGTTCGTGCCGCTGTTCGGCATCCAGGCAGCCACGGTGACCGCCACCACCAAGTTCGCGCGGCTGGGCAGGGCCAGGGTCGTGCCGTTCACCCAGGAGCGCCTGGCGGATGGCTCGGGCTATCGGTTGGTGATCCATCCGCCGCTGGAGGATTTTCCCGGCGAGAGTGAAGAGGCCGATTGCCTGCGGATCAATCAGTGGGTCGAGGAGGCTGTGAGCGCATTGCCGGAGCAGTACCTCTGGGCACATCGCCGCTTCAAGACCCGCCCAGTCGGTGAGCCTGGCCTTTATACGAAGCGCAGCAAGCGATCGGCCGGTCGGTAGGCTCCGCTGGCGGCGCGCAGGCTGAGGGGCGCTGCGAGTCGATCTGCTGCTGTCAGGCCAGCGTCCCGTCGCGGAAATCCCGCAGCGCTTGCTCGATCTCCTCGCGGCTGTTCATCACGAACGGACCGTACTGCACGATCGGTTCTCTCAGCGGTCGGCCGGCCAGCAGCATCAGTCGTGCGCCGGTCTCGCTGTGTAACTGCAGCTCGCCCTGTTCGGACAGGCGCACCAGCTGGCCCCTGCCGACCGGCTGATCGCCGAGCTGCAACGCGCCCTCGTATACATAAAGCAGTAACAGATGGCCGTCCGGAATTTGCGGCGAGAGCGTGCTGTCTGCGGGCAAGTGCAGATCGAACAGCTGGGGCTCCGTATCGGGCCGCTGTACCACGCCCTGTTGCTCGATGCCTTGCGCCTTCAAGGTTCCGGCAATGACCTTGGCCTGTACGCCGTTGTCGAGGCGAACCTGGGGAATCTCTGCGGGTGCGAAGTCGCGGTAGCCCGGCTCGCCGAGCTTGGCATGGGCGGGCAGGTTCAGCCACAGCTGGAAACCGCGCATGTTGCCTTCCTGCTGCTCCGGCATTTCGCTGTGAATCACGCCACGCGCTGCGGTCATCCATTGCACGCCGCCGCTTTCCAGCAGCCCGACGTTGCCCATGTGATCCTCGTGGCGCATACGCCCTTCGAGCATATAGGTGATGGTTTCGAAGCCGCGATGCGGGTGTGGCGGAAAACCGGCGATGTACTCGTCCGGGTCGTTCGAACCGAACTCGTCGAGCATCAGAAACGGGTCGAATCGTTCCGGTGCGGCGCCGCCGAACACGCGGGTAAGACTGACGCCGGCGCCATCGGAGGTGGGCCGGCCGGTGGTGATGGAGAGAATTTCCCGGTGGGACATGATCGTTTGCCTCCTGGTTATTACGCCAAGGATAGGCAGCTAGGTTCGATCAATGGTTGCTGTTTTCTGCTATATCGAATCGAAGCGGTAGATCATTCCTCGACCAGCAGGTCGCGCGCACGGCTGTATACATAGCGCACCTTTTCATATTCGAACGGCGAGTTGAGTTGCCCATAACGGAAGCTGGTGACATGCCGCGCATTGATGGCGCGCAACGCTGTCAGGCTCAACTCGCCACCGGTGGTTTCGGAGTACTGCAAAAAGTCCATCTGCCGCTCGACCGCAAAGTCGGCCACGCGGCCGGTGGCATCGCGTAGATTCGATGGCCCCAGGGCCGGGATGATCAGATAGGGCCCCTGCGGCACTCCCCAGTAGCCAAGCGTCTGGCCGAAGTCTTCGCTCTGGCGCGGCAAGCCCATACGGGTCGCCGGATCCCAGACGCCGCCGACGCCGAGAATGGTGTTGAACAGAAAGCGCGCCGTGGCGTTCGCGGCGCGCTGGGCCTTGAGCTGCGCGAGACTGTTGAACAGGGTGGGCACTTCTCCCAGGTTGCCGAAGAAGTTGCTCACTCCGGTGCGCACCGGCTGCGGCGTGACATAGCGATAGCCGCGCACCACCGGCAACATGACCCACTGATCGAGCCGGTAGTTGAAATGGTAGATGCGTCGGTTAATCGATTCGAACGGGTCGTACACGTCCAGCGCCTGGAAGGTGGCCCGCTCGAACTCGCGTTGGTCCAGCCCGGGATTGAACTCCAGGTTGCGTAGTGGATGGGTGAAGCCATCCTCGTCGGCCGTCGGTGGTTCGGCGAAGGCCAGTCCACTGGCCAGGAGCAACGGCAGCAGCATTCCTTTAGCCACGGAAGAACTCCAGCATATGTTGGGCGTTGACTCGGTAAGTGAGGTTGCCGCAATGGCCTCCTCGCGGGTAGAGCGTCAGACGATCACCGAAGGTACGGCGCAGGAAGCCGATATCACCGGCGCCGAGAATGACGTCGTCGGCGTTGTGCATGACCGCGATCTTCGGACTCTGCCGCAGGTAGTCTTCAAGGGCGTACAGGCTGACCTGTTGCACCAGCTGAGTCAGGCTGCCGCCGTCGTACTGTGCGCGCCACATGGGGATGAGCTGCTCGGTGATGTAACAATCGAAGTCACACAGCAGGGCACGCTTGAAGAAGGGCTCAAGACTGGTGCTCTGGTTGATGGGGTAGTCCTGCGGGACGATCAGCCCGCGGCGGTTGATCAGGTCGGAAGTGAAGATGATGTCGGCGGCGGAGAAGCGGAAAACCGAGCCGATCAACATCGCCATCTGTTCGTCGCTGAGCTTCAACGTCGATTGCTGGAAGTCGTAGAGCATCGCCTCGTCGAGATCGATGTAGCCTCGTTGCTGGTAATAGCGGGTGAGCTTTTCCAGTACCACTTCATAGAAGGTGGTGTGGTCGTTGATCCCGTCGACCCTGGTCTGCACCAGCTTGTCGAGATTGGCGACCGAGGTGTAGAGATTCACCGGAGGGTTCAGCAACAGGACCCGTTTGAAATTGAAACTGCGCCGCGTCTCGTCCAGCTGGCTGACGAAGGCGGCATTCAACGCGCCCAGGCTGTAGCCGGTGAGGTGGAACTCGGTTACCTGCAGTTTGTGCTGTTGCGCGCGAACCGCCTGCATGACCCGGTACAGGTCTTTGGCGTCGTCGCTGCTGATGCCTGGAGTTGCATAGCGCGAGGCGGCCGACATGAAGTCGTAGCTGGTCGGCGAAGACAGCTGCACCACATGATAGCCGGCGCCGTAGAACAGCCGCTTCAGTGCCTCGGTCTTGCCGGCAGAGTAGTGCGCGCCGGTTCCGGAGATGATGAACATCAGCGGTGCCGGGCCGCGCTGGCGGGCCAGTCGATAGCGCAACTGTTTCACCGGCCAGAAGTTGTCCGGCAGAGTGAATTCCCGCTCCGGACGAAGGCGCAGGCTGTAGTCGGCCTGATCGATGGCGTCATCGCTCGGCACTTCTGCGCGCAGGTCGGCCGGTGTACCGGCAATCGTGGCTTCGAACGGGTTGGCCAGTGGATAGCCGTATTCCTCAACGCTTAGATCGGCGGCATGCAGCGGCGTAACGATCAGGGCGAGCAGGGCGGTCAGGCGCAACAACAGCTGCATGTACTTCTCCATTGCAGGCCGTTCGCGGCCTGTAGCGAGGTGACAGTGCTTCGCCTGCCACCCGTTCCAATCAGAACTGCATCGGCTTTCACATGCAAGCCAACATCGCTTTGGCAGCATCGCGTGCAATTCGATCCGTGGATCGATGCGGAAATGCGAACGGCTCGATATGGGCGGTCGAGCTGCTGGTGGTGGCCGGCATCTTATGCCTGGTGATGCAGCCAGGCGTGCTTGGGAACTCTGCGTGCGCCGCCGGGGTTGCGCTCAAAGCGTTGCCAGACCTTTTCATGGAAGTAGAACGCCACGGAATTGCATAGCGGTTCGACGGCTGCCACCAGGCCACCGATGGCGATGCTGCCGGTCAGCGCGTAGGTGACCGAGAAGGCGATGCAGAAGTGCATCAGGGTGAACGTCACGGTCTTCAACATGGCCCGTCTCCTTGCGCGATCGAGAATTGTTCTCGTGTTTGCACAGTGTGGTTGCGCGCCAGCAATGTCTGAAATCAACGTTCTGTATCTGCGGCATAGCGCCACACTATTTGTATTTGGAATTGTTGCAAGGCCCCGGTTTGCGTGGCCTGAAGGCTCTAGAGCGGGCTTTCTGAAGAGCGGTCCTCAGACCAAAGTCGGGTGGTGTTCGCATTGTCCGGCCCTAAAGTAGCCGCCCTGCTCCCACCAGGGGGTAGTGACCGTGGAGACAGATTCCAATGAACAATGAAAATGTTTACCGGCAGATCTATGCCAACCCGCGTTTCCAAGAGCTGGTCGCCAAGCGCGGGCGTTTCGCCTGGCTGCTGTCGGCCGTCATGCTCGGCGCTTACCTGGCGTTCATCCTGCTGATCGCTTTCGAGCCGCAGATCCTTGGTGTTCCGCTTTCTGCCGACACCGTGACCACCTGGGGCATCCCGGTTGGCGTGGGCGTGATCTTCATGGCCTTCATCCTGACCGGTGTCTATGTGCAGCGTGCCAACGGTGAGTTCGATCGCATCAACCAGGAAATCCTCAACGAGGCCCAGCAATAATGATCCTGCGTTTTCTGATGACTGCCCTGCTGTTGGCAGTCTCGCCTGCACTGCTCGCCGACGCCATTACCGGCGAGGTCGAGAAGCAGGCCACCAACTACACCGCCATCATCATGTTCGTGGTGTTCATCGCCTTCACCATGGGTATCACCAAGTGGGCGGCCAAGCGCAACACCTCCACGGCTGATTACTACACCGCGGGTGGCAGCATCACCGGCTTCCAGAATGGCCTGGCGATTGCCGGTGACTTCATGTCGGCAGCGTCCTTCCTCGGCATTTCCGCGCTGGTCTACACCAGCGGCTATGACGGTCTGATCTACTCCATCGGCTTCCTCGTCGGCTGGCCGATCATCCTCTTCCTGATGGCTGAACGCCTGCGCAACCTCGGCAAATTCACCTTCTCCGACGTGGCGTCCTATCGTCTCGGTCAGACGCAGATCCGTCTGCTCTCGGCGTTCGGTTCGCTGATCGTCGTGGCCTTCTACCTGATCGCGCAAATGGTCGGTGCCGGCAAGCTGATCCAGCTGCTGTTCGGCCTGGACTACTACGTGGCCGTGGTGCTGGTCGGTGTGCTGATGGTCATGTACGTGCTGTTCGGCGGCATGCTGGCGACCACCTGGGTGCAGATCATCAAGGCGGTCCTGCTGCTGTCCGGCGCCAGTTTCATGGCCATCATGGTGATGAAGAGCGTGGGCTTCGATTTCGGCAGCCTGTTTGCCGAAGCGGTGAAGATTCACGAGAAGGGTGCGCAGATCATGAGCCCGGGCGGCCTGGTCTCCGACCCGATCTCGGCGATCTCCCTCGGCCTGGCGCTGATGTTCGGTACCGCCGGCCTGCCGCACATCCTGATGCGCTTCTTCACCGTCTCCGACGCCAAGGAAGCGCGCAAGAGCGTGTTCTACGCCACCGGCTTCATCGGCTACTTCTATATCCTGACCTTTATCATCGGCTTCGGCGCGATCCTGCTGGTCAGCACTAACCCGGAGTTCAAGGACGTGACCGGCGCCATCGTCGGTGGCACCAACATGGTCGCCATCCACCTGGCCAGCGCCGTGGGCGGCAACCTGTTCCTCGGTTTCATCTCTGCGGTCGCCTTCGCCACCATTCTCGCCGTTGTCGCGGGTCTGACCCTGGCCGGTGCCTCGGCGGTTTCCCATGACCTGTATGCCTGCGTGATCAAGCAGGGCAAGGCGCGGGAAGAAGACGAGATGCGCGTGACCAAGCTGACCACCCTGACTCTGGGCGTGGTGGCGATTCTGCTGGGCATCATCTTCGAGAAGCAGAACATCGCCTTCATGGTCGGCCTGGCATTCTCCATCGCCGCCAGCTGCAACTTCCCGGTGCTGTTCCTTTCCATGTACTGGAAAGGCCTGAGCACCCGCGGCGCGTTGTTCGGCGGCTCGCTGGGGCTGTTCACTGCGCTGCTGCTGACCATCATCAGCCCGACCGTATGGGTCGACGTGTTCGGCTTTGCCGAAGCGATCTTCCCCTACAAGTACCCGGCGCTGTTCTCGATGGCTGCGGCATTCGCCGGCATCTGGTTCTTCTCGGTCACCGACAAGTCCAAGCGTGCCGGGGAAGAGCGTGAGCGCTTCTTCGCCCAGTTCGTCCGTTCGCAGACTGGCCTGGGGGCTACTGGCGCCGTCGCGCACTGACGCCCTGCTAGCAATACAAGAGGGCAGCCTGCGGGCTGCCCTTTTTCATGCGTGCAGCAAAGGCTGTCGACCGGCTGTAACAGCCCCATCCTGCACCCATATTGCCTGCCCGCAACCGCGCGGTCAGCCCCATGAGCCGCGGGTTTGCCAAGGGCATTCAGCAGTCTGATGGATGCCGGTACGCGCGCCGGCATTCGCTAGACTCGCTGCCACTACCCGAACAACAAAAGGCAGCAGAACAATGCATAACCGCATGATGATCACCGGTGCCGGCTCCGGACTCGGTCGCGAGATTGCCCTGCGCTGGGCGCGTGAGGGCTGGCAGCTGGCGCTTTCCGATGTCAACGAAGGTGGCCTGGCGGAAACCCTGAAAATGGTTCGTGAGGCGGGCGGTGACGGCTTCACCATGCGCTGCGACGTGCGTGACTACAGCCAGCTGATCGCCTTCGCCCAGGCCTGCGAGGAGAAGCTCGGCGGCATCGACATCGTGGTCAACAATGCCGGCGTGGCGTCCGGTGGCTTCTTCGACGAGCTGTCGCTGGAAGACTGGGAATGGCAGATCGCAATCAACCTGATGGGCGTGGTCAAGGGCTGCAAGGCCTTCCTGCCACTGGTGCAGAAGAGCAAGGGCAAGATCATCAACATCGCCTCGATGGCGGCGCTGATGCAGGCGCCGGGCATGAGCAACTACAACGTGGCCAAGGCCGGCGTGGTGGCGCTCTCGGAGAGCCTGCTGGTGGAGCTGCGCCAGGCCGAGGTTGGCGTGCATGTGGTCTGCCCGTCGTTCTTCCAGACCAACCTGCTGGACTCTTTCCGTGGCCCGACGCCAAACGTGAAGGCGCAGATCGGCAAGCTGCTGGAGTCTTCGCCGATTACTGCGGCGGACATCGCCGACTACATCCATCAGCAGGTCGCCAAGGGCGAATTCATGATCCTGCCGCACGATGAGGGACGCATGGCCTGGAAGGTCAAGCAGCAGAATCCGCAGGCGATCTACGACGAGATGGCGCTGCTGGCGGAGAAGAAACGCGCCAAGAGCAAGGCACTCTGAGATCGTCCGGCCGCTCCGGTGGCCGCTGCGGTTGCTTCAGGGAAGGGTCGGGAGTAGGGTTGCCGGTCAGGCTTTTTTCGCCGTAACCCTATGGATCGCTTGTGAAATTCCCCTCCCGTGGACTGTTGATGGTGGCCCTGGTGCTGGCCGCGATCAACCTCCGCCCCGGCATTACCTCCTTCGCTCCGCTGATCGAACGCATCGCCGAAGAACTCGCGCTTTCCCGTGGGTTGATCAGTCTGACCACCGCCTTGCCGGTGCTCCTGATGGGCCTTCTGGCGCCATTGGCGCCGCGGCTGGCCGTACGCTTCGGCCTGGAGCGCAGCATCGCGCTGTGCCTCGGTCTGATCGCTGCGGCTTTGCTGTTGCGACTGTTCGGCCATAGCGCAGCACTGCTGATCGCTACCGCTGGACTGGTCGGTGCGGGGATCGCCGTCGCCGGGCCGCTGTTGTCCGGCTTTATCAAACGTTACTTCCTCGAACGCATGGGCCAGACGGCGGCGTGGTATTCGCTGAGCATGGCGGTCGGCGGCACCCTCGGGGTAGTGGTGACAGCACCGGCCACCGAAGCGATGGGGCAGGAGTGGACGCGGGGCTTGGCGCTCTGGGCGCTGCCGGCATTAGCGGCATTGCTGATCTGGCTGCGCCTGCCCAACCAGCCGGAAACTGCCAACGACAGTCGTGCCGGTTTGCCCTGGAAGGAGCCGCGGGCCTGGCTGTTGAGCATCTATTTTGCCCTGCAGGCCGGTCTGTTCTATGCGCTGGCCACTTGGCTGGTGGCGCGTTATCACGAGGTGGGCTACAGCCTGCTGCAAAGCAATGCGTTCTTCAGTGGTTTCATGCTCATCGGCCTACCCAGCGCCTTCGCCATGCCCTGGCTGGCGCAGCGGCTGGGTAACCGGCACCGGATCATGGCGGCGTGCGGCGTGCTGGCGACACTATGCCTGGCCCTGATCGCGCTGCTGCCGGGCTGGCAGCCGTTGCTGGTCTGCATGCTGCTGGGTGTTGCGCTCAACGGCACCTTTTCCCTGGCGCTGATCTCGCCGATGTACGAAGCCAGCACGCCGCTGGCGGTCAGTCGACTCACGGCGATGATGCTCTGCACCGGCTATTGTCTGGCCTGCCTGACGCCGGTCCTGGCTGGGCTCGGGCGCGACCTGGCCGGCGACTATCGTATGCCGTTCCTGGTCCTGACCGGCATGGCCGCGTGCATGTCGATGCTGGCGATGCGCCTGCGGTCGAGGCACACAGGCGGCTGAACGCACTCAGGGCTGTGGCCTGTTTCACCACTTCCCAAGCCGCGGGTGACCCGCCAGCCACGCTGTGCTAGAAAGCTCGCCGTCCCGTCCCTGCGTTCCCGGAGTTTCGAGTGGAGTCTGAGTCCATCGTTTATGGCTGCATCCGTGATTGGCCTTCCGCCGACCCCGAGCAAAGCCGCCAACGCCGGGCGAACAATCTGGCTGCGGTGCAAGCGCTGCCGCAGGGCGAAGCCTGGCCCTTCATCGGGCGTGAGATGTTTTCCCTCTGCCGTAACGAGGAGCTGGGTCTCTATCAAACCCAGGTCATTCACTTCGGCGCCAGCTACCGGGCGGTGGAATACGAGTGGACGCTCTGGGTGCAGCGCTTCGAAGAGCTGCTCAAGCAGCTGTACTGGACCAGCGCCGTGGTGCATCTGGAAACCGAGCTCAACGGCACGCACACCTTTCGCTGGCAGACCGAGGCGGGTAGTCACAGCCCGCAGCAGAGCGACCTGCGCATGCGCTGCGCCTGGGAGCGGGAAAGCGGTCTGTTCGGCTGACTCGGGCGCTGCTCAGTCCAGCCACTCGCGTGGCACGTCACGCCTGAGTGCCAGTTGGCATTGCTGACTGTCGGCGTCGAAGACGATCACCGCTTCACCTTTGTCCAGCGCCCGGCGCACCCGTGCCACGCGGGTTTCAAGCGGGGTTTCGTCGCCGTTGTCGGTGCCCTCGCGGGTGACGAAATCTTCGATGAGGCGGGTCAGGGTGTCCGGTTCGAGCTGGTCGTGGGGTATGAGCATGGGGCTTCTTCGGATGGATCGAGCGTGGCGCAGAGCAGCGCAACCTAGCTCGCGCCGCTCTGCAGATAACTGTCCAGGCAAGCATACAGCTGCCGGCTTTCCAGTGGTTTGCCGATGAACTCATCCATCCCCGACTCCAGGCCGCGCTGGCGATGCTCGGCCAGCACATGGGCCGTCACCGCGATAATCGGCACGGCCTGCAATTGCTGGTCGGCTTCGAGCTTGCGTATCTGCCGGCTGGCCTCGAACCCGTCCAGCTCCGGCATTTCACAATCCATCAGAATCAGTTGCACGGCGTCCGGGTCGCGACGGTAGAGGTCCACGGCCTGACGTCCATTGTCGGCAAGCTGCACGGCGTAGCCGCGTTTTTTCAGCAGGCCACGAACCACCATCTGATTTACCGGATTGTCCTCAGCCACGAGGATGCAGGGTTCGCTTTGCAGCGGCGCAATCGAGGCTTTGTCGGTTTCGGCCGATTGCGCTGGCTCGCGTTCGTAGAGCGCCTGCAACGCTTCTCGCAGCGGGGCGCTCTGGAGCGGTAGCGCCAGGCTAATCAGGCGCAGATCAGGCGTCAGCGGCGGCGGCTCGTGAATCGGCGAGTAGAGCATGAGCATCCGCTGATTCGCCTCAAGGTATGGCCGCAGGCGTTCCAGCCATTGGCTTGGGCTGCCTGGCCATGGCGCCAGTAACACCAGCAGCGGCGGGGCAGTGAAGTCGGCGAGATAGTCCGGTAGACGATCCGGCGTCAGGCAGCGTTCGGTGCGCATGCCCCAGCGCCGCAGCAGATGGCTGAGCGCCTCCAGACCCTGGGCATCCTGCGAGGCAAGCAGAGCGGGGCGGCCTGCCAGCAGCTGTGTTAGCGGGTCTTCCACGTCGGTGGCGGTTCGCAGTGGGATTTCAAAGCAGAAACGGCTTCCGCGGCCCGGGGCGCTCTGCACCTCGATATGGCCGTTCATCATTTCCACCAGCTCTTTGCTGATTGCCAGGCCGAGCCCGCTGCCGCCGTAACGCCGGGTGGTGCTCGAGTCGCCTTGGGAGAATGATTCGAAGAGCTGCGCCAGCACTTCCTGACGCATGCCAATACCGCTATCGCTGACGCAGAACACCAGCCGCGGTCCGCCATCCGGCGTCTGGCGGCAGGACACTTCAAGTAATACGTGGCCGTGTTCGGTGAACTTCAAAGCATTACTCAGCAGGTTCATCAGGATCTGCTTGAGACGCGTCGGGTCGCCGCGGATTCGCCGCGGCACACCGGGTTCCAGACCAACATGCAGGCTCAACTGCTTTTCCAGTGACTGGGCGGTGAACAGTCTGATCGTTTCGGAGATCAGGATTTCCAGGTCGAAGTCGATGTCTTCCAGGCTCAGCTTGCCGGAGCCTATCCGTGCGTAGTCGAGGATGTCATTGATCACCGCCATCAGCGAATTGCCGGAGCTGGAAATGGTATCCAGATAGAACTGCTGGCTGCGGTCCAGCGGCGTTTCACGCAGCAGTTGCAGCATGCCAAGCACGCCATTCAGCGGTGTGCGGATCTCATGGCTCATCTTGGCCAGGAAACGGCTCTTTGCCTCGTTCTCACTGGCGGCCCGCTCGGCGGCTTCGCGCGAACGGTAACCTTCTTCCTTGAGCAGGTTGATACGGTCGGCCAGACCAATGGACAGGGTGATCAGCTCGAACGCGACGCTGGCTTTGACCACCCCAGCGCCATACAGACCGAATAGCTCGATGCCTAGCGAACCGGCGGTGACAAGGATAAATGAAGCCAACAGCACGCCCCAGGCCAGCGTGTAGTAAACCCCATAGCGCACGCCACGGCGCCAGACGAAGGCGCCGGCCAGCAGTAGCCCGGCAGACACGACGATCACCGTCACGCTGGCCAGGATGCTCCAGCTCTGCACGTCCAGCACGAGGCCGGAAATCATGCTGCCCAACGCAGCCAACAGGGTGCAGCGCAGGAGCAGGTCGAGCCGCGGGAATAGCTCGCGGGTGTGCAGGAAGTGCCGGCTGAACTGAATGGCGATCAGGCAGTGGCTGAACATCAGGGCATAGATGCCAAGCGCCACCAGCCCGCCATCGTCGGCCAGCCACTTGACCAGCAGACCATCGAAGGAAAGGGCGAACAGCCCGACATTGAGGGTGTAGACCAGATACCAGAAGTAAGCCGGCTCGCGCAGGGAGGCGAAGAGGAACAGGTTGTAGCAGAACATCGCGAACAGCACGCCATAGAACGCACCGCTCAGACCGCTCAGCTCCTGCTCCTCGGCGGCGCTGGCGTTGTAGGTGCTGAAGTACAGCGGGACGTACAGCGTGCTGGTCGTCTTGATCCGCAGCAGTAGCGTGGTGTCGCCTGGAGGCAGTTCGACCGGAAACCAGAAATTGCTGACTTTTACCGGCCGCTGCGCGAATGGGTAAATATCGCCGGTGAGCTGGCGGCTGATGTTGCCGTCGGGGTATTGCAGGAACAACTCGATATGATCGAGCAGGGGATAGTTGATCTCGATGAAGCCGCCGACGGGATTGCCGAGGCGGTTTTTCAGGTCGGCGCGTAACCACCAGGTCGAGCCGTTCTTGCCTTCGTTGACGTGCCCGCCCGTGACTGGTCGAAAGCGCTCCGATGACAGCGCCATGACATCGTCGACGCTCAGTTGGCCATCCGGGTCTTCCAGATAGCGCGTGCCGCCGCCCAGCGACTGGCGGGAATCGATGGAATCGACCACCACAGGCGTGAATGCCCAGACTTGGAGCGACAGGCAACACAGCAGCAGAGCCAAGCATGCACGCGGCAACATGTTTCGTTCCGGAAGGGTGTGTGCCCTGTGGCAGGGCGACACATATTAGTAGAGCGATGTGACGGTACCGATTCCTTCGGGCTCTACATGGCGCCTTCAGAGTGCCGCACGTCCTTGTCCGGTTATCTTTGCCGAGTTACCCGTGATGCGGCAAGTACAGCTTGCCCGAAGCACGCGACTTGTCACGGAAGGCGGCCGCTCAGCCGTTGCGGTCGTGCGGGTCGGCCTGGCGGCCGATGAGGGTGTCGACCGGCGGCACGCGGGTATCGTTTTCCATCTGCGCGTCGTGCTCCAGTTGATGGCTGAAGCGCTCCAGCGAGTCGTTCGAGTGCTGCGAATCGCTGGCGAAGACCGGTTGGCTGAGCATGTAGCCACAGAGCAGGCGACTCATGGCGGCGAGACTGTCGATATGGGTGCGCTCATAACCGTGGGTCGCATCGCAGCCGAACGCCACCAGCGCGGTGCGGATGTCATGGCCCGCCTCGACAGCGGACTGGGCGTCGCTGTGGTAGTAGCGGAACAGATCGCGGCGTACCGGGATCTCGTGTTCGCCGGCCAGCTTGAGCAGGTGACGTGACAGATGAAAATCATAGGGACCACCGGAATCCTGCATCGCCACGGTCACGGCGTGCTCGCTGGATGCCTGGCCCTTGGCTGCGGGTGCAATGTCGATGCCGACGAACTCACTGACATCCCAGGGCAGGGCACCGGCGGCACCGGAGCCGGTTTCCTCGGTGATCGTGAACAGCGGATGCACGTCGATGGGCGGTTCGCGGCCACTTTCGACGATCGCTTTCAGCGCGGCGAGCAGGGCGGCGACCCCGGCCTTGTCATCCAGGTGGCGGGCACTGATATAGCCGCTTTCGGTGAACTCGGGCATCGGATCGAAGGCGACGAAGTCACCGACATTCACCCCTAGCGCGCAGGTTTCGTTACGGCTGTAGGTGTAGGCGTCCAGGCGCAGCTCGACGTGGTCCCAGCTGACCGGTGCTTCGTCCACCGCGGTGTTGAAGGCGTGCCCGGAGGCCAGCAATGGCAAGACGCTGCCACGGATCACTCTGGTGTCAGTGAAGACGCTGACGCGGCTGCCCTCGGCGAAACGGCTCGACCAGCAACCTACGGGTGCCAGGCCCAGGCGGCCGGTATCGTGAATCTCGCGGACGATGGCGCCGATGGTGTCCAAATGCGCGGCGACGGCGCGGTCCGGGCTATAGCGCCGACCCTTGAGGGTGGCGCGAATGGTGCCGCGGCGGGTCAGTTCGAAGGGAATCCCCAGCTCCGTCAGACGCTCGGCGACATAGCGCACGATGGTATCGGTGAAGCCAGTGGGGCTGGGGATGGCGAGCATCTCCAGCAACACGCGTTGCATGTAATTGAGATCAGGTTCGGGAAGTTGTGCGGTCATGGGAGCTCCTTTGAGCGGCGACTTTCTCAGCCACCGAATGGAGGTGAATGTAGGAGAGCGACCTGCTGGTACGGCGCGCGGCGTAGGCGTCCCGGCTCGGTGCCGGGACGCCTGTGTGATCAGCCGGCGGTGCTCAGCGGGAAGAGCAGGTCGATGAAGCGTTCGGCGGTCGGCTGCGGCTGGTGATTGGCCAGGCCGACGCGCTCGTTGGCTTCGATGAAGACGTACTCCGGTTGATCCGGGGACGGCACTAGCAGGTCCAGGCCGACTACCGGGATATCCAGCGCCCGGGCGGCGCGTACGGCTGCGTCGATCAGCTCGGGATGCAGCTGCGCCGTGACATCCTCCAGCGTGCCGCCGGTATGCAGGTTGGCAGTGCGACGCACGGCCAGGCGCTGTCCGTCCGGCAATACGCTTTCGAAGTCGAAGCCGGCATCGCGCAGGCAGCGCTGGGTTTCTTCGTCGAGAGGAATGGAGCTTTCGCCGCCGGTCGCCGCCTGGCGACGACGGCTCTGCTTCTCGATCAGCGAACCGATGCTGGTGCGGCCATCACCAATGACTTCGGCGGGGCGACGTATCGCCGCCGCGACCACTTCGAAGCCGATCACCACGATGCGCAGGTCGAGCCCCGGGTGAAAACTCTCCAGCAGTACGCGACTGTCGAACTGCCGGGCGCGCAGGATGGCCTCCTCTATTTCCGCGGCATCGCGTAGGTCGACGGCAACGCCCATACCCTGTTCGCCGTCCACCGGCTTGACCACCACGCTGGCGTGTTCGGCGAGGAAGGCAGCGTTCTCGGCAGCACTGCCGGCCAGTTGCTGCGCCGGCAGGCAGATGCCTGCCTGCGCCAGCGTGCGGTGGGTCAGGCGCTTGTCCTGGCAGAGCGTCATGCTCACGGCCGATGTCAGGTCTGACAGCGATTCGCGGCAGCGCACGCGGCGCCCGCCCTGGGTCAGCGTGAACAGCCCGGCTTCGGCGTCATTGACTTCGATCTCGATGCCGCGGCGGCGGGCTTCGTCGACGATGATCTTGGCGTAGGGATTGAGCTTCGCTTCCGGCCCGGGGCCGAGAAACAGCGGCTGGTTGAAGCTGTTCTTGCGCTTGACGGTGAAGGTCTGCAGGTCACGGAAGCCGAGCTTGGCGTAAAGCGCCTTGGCCTGCTGGTTGTCATGCAGCACCGACAGGTCGAGGTAAGCCAGGCCGCGGCCCATATAGTGTTCGATCAGGTGGCGCACCAACGCCTCACCGACACCTGGCCGCGGGCAGCTTGGCGAAACCGCCAGGCACCAGAGGCTAGAGCCGTTTTCCGGATCATTGAAGGCGCGGTGATGATCGATACCCATCACGCTGCCGATGATCTGCCCGGAGGTTTCGTCCTCGGCCAGCCAGTAAACCGGGCCGCCCTGTTCGCGCGGGGTGCAGCGCTCCGGATCGACCGGCATCATCCCGCGCGACTGGTACAGGCCGTTGATGGCGTGCCAGTCGGCATCGCTCTGCGCGCGGCGGACGCAGAAACCGCGGAAGCGCTTCTGTGACGGGCGGTAGTCGGTGAACCAGATACGCAGCGTGTCGGAGGGATCGAGAAAGAGTTGCTGCGGGGCATAGGACAGCACCTGATGCGGAGCAGCGACATACAGCGCAATGTCGCGCTCGCCAGCCTGCTCGTTGAGCAATTCGGCGGCGAGTTGTGCAGGGTCGGAATAGGTGTGGCCGACCAGGATGCGGCCCCAGCCGCAGTGCAGGACCACCGGGCCGCAGGGTTCTTCCTGACCGTCCTCGGCGAAGCGTGCCTGCAGCCTCTGGTAGGTCGGTGCCTGTCCGCGCAACAGACGCTGGCCATAGGCTTGGGACTTCTGCATGGTGCGTTCCTTGATGCTAAGTCACGAACCGGCAAGCGGTGGGGCGAAGTCTTCGCCCCCGTGGCGCGTGGCAACCGCAGCCGTTCGTGAGCGGGTTATCGGGGCCTTCGTGGTCGGGCGCCTGCCTCGACCACTATTAGAGGCCTTGTTCGCTCAACCATAGATTGACCGCCGCCAGCTGCCAGAGTTTTGAACCGCGCAGCGGCGTGAGCTGGCCATCCGGATCGGCGAGCAGCTTCTCCAGCGCCTGTGGGTTGTACAGCCCGCGCTCCTGACTCGGGTCGAGCAGCATCTCGCGCACCCAGTTCAGCGTCGCACCCTGCAGGTGCTTGAGGCCCGGTACCGGGAAGTAGCCCTTCGGCCGGTCGATCACTTCGGCGGGAATCACCTGGCGCGCCGCTTCCTTGAGCACGTACTTGCCGCCCTCCGGCAGCTTGAATTTCGCCGGAATCCGGGCCGACAGTTCGGCTACGCGATAGTCGAGGAACGGTGTGCGCGCCTCGAGGCCCCAGGCCATGGTCATGTTGTCCACGCGCTTGACCGGGTCATCGACCAGCATCACCGTGCTGTCAATGCGCAGCGCCTTGTCCACCGCAGCATCGGCGCCAGGCTGGGCGAAGTGTTGGCGGACGAAGTCGCCGGAGAAGTCGCCCTGCACCCACTGTTGCTGCACGGTCTCGGCATACTCCTCGTAGCTGCGATCGCGGAACGCGGCGAGGTAGGCCGCCACCGGGTCCTCGGCGCCATCCACCAGCGGATACCAGTGGTAGCCGGCGAACAGCTCATCGGCACCCTGGCCGCTCTGCACCACCTTGCAGTGCTTGGCCACCTCCCGCGAGAGCAGGTAGAAGGCGATGCAGTCATGGCTGACCATCGGCTCGCTCATCGCCTGGAAGGCGGCCGGTAGCTGCTCGAGGATTTCCTTTTCCTGAATGCGCAGCTGGTGGTGGCGCGTTTTGTAGTGCTTGGCGATCAGATCGGAGTACTTGAACTCGTCGCCGCGCTCGCCGCCGGCATCTTCGAAGCCGATGGAGAAGGTCAGCAGGTTGTCGGCCACGCCGGCTTCGCGCAGCAAACCGACCAGCAGGCTGGAGTCGACACCGCCGGAGAGCAGCACACCGACATCCACCGCGGCGCGCTGTCGGATCGCCACCGCTTCGCGCATCGTATCCAGGGTGCGCTGTTTCCAGTCTTCGAAGCTGTAGTTGCGCTCCTCTTCACGGGCGCCGAATTGCAGTTCCCACCAGCGCTGGGTGGTGGTCGCGCCATTGGCGTCGACGCGCATCCAGCTGGCCGGCGGCAGTTTCTCGATGCCGGCGATCAGCGTGTCCGGTGCCGGAACCACGGCGTGGAAGCTCATGTAGTGATTCAGTGCCACCGGGTTCAACACACCGGCGATATCACCGCCCTTGAGCAATGCCGGCAGCGACGAGGCGAAGCGCAGGCGCTGATCTGTGCGCGACAGGTACAGCGGCTTGACGCCCAGACGGTCGCGGGCGATGAACAGCTGCTGCGTATCGCGCTGCCAGATGGCGAAGGCGAACATGCCATTCAGCCGCGGCAGCAGCGCTTCGCCCCAGGCGTGGAAGCCCTTGAGCAGCACTTCGGTATCGCCTTCGGAAAAGAAGCGATAACCCAGGCCTTCCAGCTCTGCGCGCAATTCGGGGTAGTTGTAGATGGCGCCATTGAAAACCATCGACAGGCCGAGGGCCGAGTCGATCATCGGCTGGCCGGAGGCCTCGCACAGATCCATGATCTTCAGGCGTCGATGGCCGAGGGCGAGAGGGCCCTGGCTGTGGAAACCGCAGGCGTCGGGGCCGCGCGCAGTCAGGTGTTGAGTGATGCGTTCAACCGCAGCCAGATCGGCCGGGCGGTTATCGAAGCGAAGTTCTCCAGCTATGCCACACATAAGATCCTTACCGGTTTTGCCGTTGGGGAGTGTGACTGACCCGTCACGGGCGAAGTTCAGCTTTTCGGACCAGCGCAGCGGCGTCGATCCGGCCTGGCTCGGCTCAGTCATCTTTTTACACCAAAGCAAAAAAATGCTTTGATGTCAAAGTTACTGGTCGTGCGAAGGCTTTAGAATGAGCGAAAAGACAGTTTCAGGCGAAACCAATGATGCTGTGCTGGACGCGTTCGAAATGCCGCTGTTCCAGGCCATGCGCCGGTTGCAGCAGGACGCCGAGGTGCATGCCAAACGGCTGGCGCGTTACGGCGGGCTGAGCCCGGTACAGCTGATGATCCTGCAGGTGCTGGCGAGCGACGGGCAGATGACCGCGAGCGCCTTGAGCCGACGCGTCAGCCTCACCGCTGCGACGTTGTCCGGCCAGCTCGATCGCCTTGAAGAGCGCGGGCTGTTGCAGCGCCAGCGCGATGATCAGGATCGCCGCCGCCAGTGGCTGCTGCTCAGTGACAGCGGCCGGGAACTGCTGCAGGAGGCGCCAGCGTTGCTGGCGCCGGAATTCCGCGCGCGTTTCGCCGCCTTGCCGCAATGGGAGCGCCACGCGCTTACCGCCGCACTGCTGCGTGCCGCCGAGCTGTGCGGCGACATGGAGTGAAGCGACCTAGCGCGTGTTCTCCAGGCTCTTCACGGTGAGTTCCAGCGCCTTGCGCATGTCCAGCCGTGCCGAGCGACCGACATCGTTGTCATCCAGCCGGTAACCACGCTCCGACGGCAGGATCGGCGCGGTCAGGTCATCCGCCTCGGCGGGCTCGAAATCCGAGTCGCGGCCGATGGTCATCGCGCTGCGGCGCAGCAACTCACGCACCTGGTCGGGTGCCAGCTCGGGATTGACCGACAGCATCGCGCCCACCGCGCCGGCTACCAGCGGCGTGGCGTAGGAGGTGCCGCAATGCACGTCGCCGCGCTGTTCGGGATCGAGCGTGGCGGCGCGGGTGCAGGCGGCTGCGGTGATGTCCACGCGCATATCGACGTTGGATGACTTGCGCTTGCGCACGTAGTCCGGGTGTTCCACCGAGACCTTTTTCTGGTCGTTGCGCTCATGGCCACCGACCACCAGCAGCTGCTCTGTAATGAACGAGGAGGGCAGGCGGTAATCGTCGCGCCCGGAGTGGGCCGAGCCGTTGCCGGCGGAGTTGATCACCAGCACGTCGGGATGTTCGCGGCGCAACCAGAGGAAGAATTCCTCCAGCAGCTCCTCGTAGCCGCTCATGGCAATTCCCGAGCGCAGCAGCGAGTCCACCGGCTCGCCTTCCACATCCACCGTGCCGATGCGATGGATGCCCCAGCTCCAGTTGAGGATGCGCGCGCCGTCCTCGACCAGATTCACCGAGGCTGCGACGTTGGCGGTGATGCCGGCATCCGAATTGCGCTCGACGATCACCTCGAAGCCCGGTCCGGTGCCGTCCAGTGCACTGAGAAAGCCCTGGTCGCGGGCATCGCTGGCGTGGGCGGCGAGAATGCCGGCGACGCTGCTGCCGTGATTGTCCGGCCGGTCGGCGTCGCGGGCGTAGAGGCAGGTGCGCTGTTGTTGTGGATCGCAGGGTCCGAGGTACTCGGCGAAATGCGGGGCATCGAAGTCCACCGCACGCTCGATGATGCCGATACGCACCGGCTGTTTTTCGCCGGCGCGCTGGCCGGCGGGAATGCGTTCGCGGTAGTAGTCCACCGCGTCGAGGAAGCGATTGGCGGCCCATTCGCGGTTCTGCGGGCGCTTCTGATCCGCGCTCTTGCCGGTTTCCTGCTCGTCGTTCTCGGCGGCCGATTCCTCGATAACCACGGCATCCACACCCACCTCACTGCCCAGGCGCAGCACCATGGCGTCGCGCTCGGTGAGGTCCTTCACCGGCAGGCGCAGCTGGTAGGTGTTCAACGGCGGGATGGCGCCGACCACCTCGGCGCCGTACTTCTCGGCAAGCTGGCGCGCCTTGTCCAGGCCTTGGTGATCCTCCTCGATGATCAGACTGACCAGATCGACATAGGTGGTCAGGTCATCCATGTTGCGCGCCACTTCGTCGGGCGTGGCGGCGAGCACCTGGCTGCGGCCGGCCGAGAGCCAGACCGGGTTGCTGCGCTTGCCATCGTGTTCCAGCCACAGCGGAGCGCTGCGTACTGCATCCGGCGCGAGCGTCAGGCGCAGCTGGTCGCGGTCGCGCTGGAGCGTGTCGGCATTCAGCCGCTTGCCATCCAGATAGAGCTGCACCTCGCCACGTGGAAGGCCTCTGGCGCTCAGACACCAGCTCTGCGCGTCTTCGGCGAAGAGATCGCCGCAGCGCTTGAGCTGGGTGACGCGGATCGGGTCTTGCGCGGTGGCGGGAAATGTATAGAGCGCGTTGAGCAGGCCGAGGCCGAGGGCAAGACCAGTGAGTTGACGGGTTGTCATTGATTAACGCCGTTGCAGGTAGTTGACGCTGAACAGGTCGCGCGGATCGGTCCACTGGCCAAGGCAGTCGAATCCGGATGCACCGGCCAGGGCGGCGAACGATTCGAGCGTGTACTTGTAGGAGTTCTCGGTGTGCAGGCTTTCCCCCGCATCGAAATGAAAGCGTCGGCCCTCGATGCTCACGTCCTGCGCCTCGGGGCTGAGCAGGTGCATCTCGATGCGCGACTCGGCCTCGTTGTAGAAGGCGCGGTGGATGAAGCGTGACGGGTCGATATCGCTGTCCAGCTCGTTGCGGATGCGCTGCAGCAGGTTGAGGTTGAAGGCGGCTGTGACATGAGCGCGGTCGTTGTAGGCCGCTTCCAGCACCGCACGATCCTTGACCAGATCGACGCCGATCACCAACCCGCCGCCGGCCGGCAGCACGTCGTGCAAGCGCTGCAGAAAGGCAGCGGCCTCGCCTGGGGTGAAGTTGCCGATGCTCGAGCCGGGAAAGAACATCAGCGGATGTTCGCTGCTGAAGTCATCCGGCAGGTTCAACTCGTTGGAAAAGTCGGTGCAGGCGGCATGCACCTCCAGCCACGGGTAGTCCGCAGCCAGGCGCTGGGTGCTGCTGAGCAGGAAGTCCTCGGAGATGTCGATGCCCAGGTAGCTGGTTGGGTGCAGCGCCTCCAGCAGCAGGCGGACCTTGCGGCTCGCGCCGCTGCCCAGTTCGATCAGGTCGCTGTGCGGGCCGGCGATATCGAGGATGTCATTGGCCGCACCGGCGAGGATCTGCTCCTCGGTGCGGGTGATGTAGTACTCCGGCTGCTGGCAGATCTGCTCGAACAGCTCGGAGCCGCGGCGATCGTAGAAGAACTTTGGTGAAGCCCATTTCGGCTTCGCGGCAAATCCGGCAAGGGTTTCGTCGCGCAGCGAGGCGTCGTGTGGCTGTTGCAGCTGATCGTGGAAATGAATTGCCAGCGCCATGTTCAGAGCCCTCTGGCCAGGCGCAGCCCGGCGAACTGCCAGCGCATCGCCGGCTGGAAGAAGTTGCGGTAGGTGACCCGCACGTGGGATTCCGGCGTGGCGCAGCAACCGCCACGCAACACCATCTGGCCGGACATGAACTTGCCGTTGTATTCACCGAGGCTGCCCTCCAGCGGCCGGAAACCCGGGTAGGGCAGGTAGGCGCTGGCTGTCCATTCCCAGACATCACCGAACAGTTGCCTTGGGCCGTCGTGCCCCGGCAGGGCGGCGACCGGTTGCAGGTAGTCGCTTTCGAGGAAGTTGCCGCGCAGCGGTTGGTCAGCGGCGGCGACTTCCCATTCCGCTTCGCTCGGCAGGCGTGCCCCGGCCCAGCGGGCATAGGCATCGGCCTCGTAGTAGCTGATGTGGCAGACCGGTGCTTCCAGATCCAGCGTGCGCAGGCCGCCGAGGGTCATTTCGTGCCAGCTGGAGTCTTCGCGCAGCCAGTACAGCGGGGCGTTCCAGCCGGCCTGCTGGATCAGATCCCAGCCATCCGACAGCCACAGCTCCGGACGGGCATAACCGCCATCAGTGATGAACGACAGGTATTCGCGGTTGCTCACTAGCCGCTCGGCAAGCTGGAAATCTTCGACGAACTGGCGATGGCGCGGGGTTTCGCAATCGAAGGCGAAGTCGTTGCCGGCATGCCCGATGTGCTGCACGCCGCCAGTGAATTCGTGCCAGCGCGGGCGCTCCGGGCCGCTTGGCTGCGGCTTGGCGAGGTCATGGCGATAGACCGGATGCAGCGGGTTCTGCGCCAGAATGTGCTTGATGTCCATCAGCAGCAGCTCCTGATGCTGCTGCTCATGCTGCAGGCCCAGGCCGACGCGACGGACGATCTCAGCGGCCTGCTCGCGAGGCGGGTTGCTCAGCAGCTCGCCCATGGCCTGATCGACATGCCGGCGGTAGCGGTAGATTTCATCCACGCCCGGGCGGGACAGCACACCGCGGCTCGTCCGCGGAAACGGCAGGCCGTGAGTCTGGTAATAGGAATTGAACAAGTAGTCGTAGGCATCGTTCAGGCGTCGGTAGCCGGGCAGGTAGGGCAACAGCAGAAAGGTTTCGAAGAACCAGCTGACGTGCGCCAGGTGCCACTTCGGCGGGCTAACTTCCGGTGTGCTCTGGATCACGTAGTCCTCGACCTGCAGCGGTGTGCAGATCGCCTCGCTGGTGGCGCGAACCTGTCGGTAGCGCTGCAGCAAGAGATCGAGCTCTGCCAGTGCCGGATGCGGATGTGGCTGCTCTGCCAGGTTGCCCATGGCTGTCCCCCTACGGTTTGACGACCGAAACGGCCTCCCATAGCGACCCGGTGCGCCGGGCAAAAGTTTCTGCCGGCCGGCCTGGCAATGTTGAAGAAGAACCGGCGGCGCCCTGGTCACTCTGTATGAGCAAAGCAGGGGATCGAGCCATGCGACAGTTATTCGTTCTGAGTTCCGCGCTGCTGTTGGCTGCCTGTGGGCAGCACAATACGGCGTCCTATACGGCCGCCGCGGGCGCGCCGAAAAGCGCAGAAACGCGCACGCTGGAGGCCGGCGCAAAGCTGTTGCAGGGCAAGGCGCCGTTGAATGCGGTCAGCGCGTACCTCAATGGCTTTCACTTCTATAACGGCGACATGGATGGACAGATGGAGGCGCACCATTACGTCACGCGGCTGAATGAAGACGTGATGCAGGCGCTGATCTACGATGGCAACGGCAGCGATGCCAAGCTCATGGGCGTCGAATACATCATCAGCGCGCGCCTGTTCGCGACACTGCCCGAGGACGAGAAGAAGCTCTGGCACAGCCACGATTACGAGGTGATGTCCGGCTCGCTGGTCGCCCCCGGCCTGCCGCAGATCGCGGAAAAGCAGCTGATGGAGCAAGTTGTCAGCACCTATGGCAAGACCTGGCACACCTGGCATACCGACCGCGACAAGGAGCTGCCCTACGGTATCCCGGCGCTGATGATGGGCTTTACCGCGGACGGTCAGCTCGATCCGGCGCTGGAGACGGCCCGTGACCAGCGCCTCGGCGTGGATACCCAGGCCATTCGCCGCAGCCGTAAATCGATACCGCAGCCCCGCGTCGATCCGGCGGCGAATGCCTGGGAGAAGGGCGAGGTGATTCAGCTGCAGCGGGTACACGGCGCCGGCGAGCACCGCCACGGCGACGCTGCCGGGCGGTCGGAAGTCAATCAGTCGGGACGCCTGCAACAACAGCAGCAGCGCAGCGATGAGCGCTGAGGTTACTGATCGCCGTCTACCACAGGTGGCGTCGGGCGAATCAGGATTTCGTTGACGTCGACATGGGCCGGCTGCGATAGCGCGTAGACCACTGCGCGGCCGATGTCTTCGGGTTGCAGGGCATAGGCGGGCGGCTGGTCGAACAGTGGCGTGTCGACCATGCCCGGTTCGATCAGCGTGACCCGCACGCCAGTGCCGCGCAGTTCCTCGCGCACGCTCAGGCCCATGCCGGTCACCGCCCATTTGCTGGCGCTGTACATCGAACCGGGAATGACGAAGCGCCCGGCTGCCGAACCGGTGAGCAGCAGATGGCCGCGGCTGGCCTTGAGCGCGGCCAGGCTGCAGCGCAGGGTCAGCCCGACGCCGTAGACGTTGGTCAGCAGCATGGTTTTCCACACCTCGGGATCGGCGCCGCTGAAGCCGCCTTCGCTGCCGGGAATGCCGGCGTTGGCATAGACGGCGTCGAGCTGGCCATAGTGATCGAGCACGCGTTGCACCATGGCCCGCTGCGCGGCGTAATCGGTCACGTCGCAGGGAATGGCGAGGGCGCGCTGCGGCCCGATCTCGTCGACCAGATGCTGCAGCTTGTCCTCGGAGCGTGCGGCGAGCGCCAGCCGATACCCCGCGGCTGCGGCCAGTCGCGCGGTTGCGGCGCCGATACCGGACGAGGCGCCGGTGATCAGCAGCACTGGATCGCTCATGGTCGTTCCTCAGTAGTTCGGCGTGGTTTCCGGAATGGCGCTGTCATCGGTGATGAAGGGCATCGTCCAGGGTTCCAGCGTGCAGCCCTTGCCGATCAGCTCCTGGCGGGTCTGCTCGATCACCTGCGCCACGCGCATTGGGTCGGCGTAGTCGCGCACCTGCGCCACACGGGTGATTTCCTCGCCATTGCCGTTCATCACGGTGAAGCCGAAGCTATCGTCCTCGGCGTTGGCGCTGGTCACGCAACCGCAGGGCAGAAAGGCTTCCGAGGCCAGTTGCATGGCGTTGTCGAGGCTGAGCGGGGTAGTGGTCATGGTCGTCTCCGTTGCGTTGCGGATGTTTCAAGTTGACCGCCATATGTCATGGCCGTTTCCCTATCGCCGACCGGCTGTCGCTTGTGCAATGCCGGGGGCGCCACCATATTCATCGACATGAGCATCTCATCCGCCGGTCCGCTTGGCCGTTTCCACCCCGCCGTAGCGGGCTGGTTTTCCCGCAGTTTTCCCGCGCCGACGCCGGCCCAGGCGGCTGCCTGGCCGCTGATCCGCGCCGGTCGTTCGACACTGGTGGCGGCACCGACCGGCTCGGGCAAGACCCTGACCGCCTTTCTCGCGGCCATCGATGGTCTGGTGCAGCAGGGGCTGGCCGAGGGAGGCCTGGCCGACGCGACGCGGGTGCTCTACGTCTCGCCGCTGAAGGCCTTGTCCAATGACATCCATATCAACCTGGAAGAGCCGCTCGCCGGAATCACGGCGGAACTGGCACGTCTGGGCCTGCCGCCGCTGGAAATCCGCACGGCGGTGCGTACCGGCGACACGCCGCAGGCCGAGCGCAACGCGATGCGCAAGCGCGTGCCGCATATCCTGGTGACTACGCCGGAATCGCTCTACGTACTGCTCAGCTCGGCGTCGGGGCGGGAAATGCTCGCCGATGTGCAGAGCGTGATCGTCGACGAGATCCACGCCATCGCCGGCAACAAGCGCGGCAGCCATCTGGCGCTGTCGCTGGAGCGACTGGAAGCGCTCTGCAATCGGCCGCTGGTGCGTGTCGGCCTGTCGGCTACGCAGAAGCCGATCGATGCGGTGGCGCGCTTTCTGGCCGGCGTCGAGCGGCCGTGCGAGATCGTCGACATCGGCCATGGCCGCGCCCGCGACCTGGCGCTGGAAGTGCCGTCGGTGCCGCTGGAAGCGGTGATGAGCAACGACGCCTGGGCGCTGGTCTACGACCGCCTCGCGGCACTGGCTGGCGAGCATCGCACTACGCTGGTGTTCGTCAACACGCGGCGCATGGCCGAGCGCACCACCCGGCATCTGGCCGAGCGGCTGGGGGCAGAGGTGGTCGCTGCGCATCACGGCAGCCTGGCCCGCGAACAGCGGCTGAGCGCCGAGCAGAAGCTCAAGCGCGGCGAGTTGCGGGTACTGGTCGCGACTGCCTCGCTGGAGCTGGGCATCGACATCGGTGATGTCGAACTGGTCTGCCAGCTCGGCTCGCCACGCTCGATCTCGGCTTTCCTGCAGCGGGTCGGGCGGGCCGGGCATCAGGTGGCGGGTGTCTCCAAAGGCCGGCTGTTTCCCGGCTCGCGGGACGACCTGATCGAGTGCGCCGCGCTGTTCGACGCCGTGCGCCGCGGTGAGCTGGACACACTGAAGATTCCGCAGGCGCCGCTGGACGTGCTGGCGCAGCAGATCGTCGCCGAGGTGGCCTGTCGGGAATGGGAAGAGGGCGCGTTGCTCCAGCTTTTGCGCAGGGCGATGCCCTATGCCGCGCTGGACGAAGCGACCTTCCAGGCGCTGCTGCGGATGCTCGCCGAGGGCTACACCACCCGCCATGGCACCCGCGGCGCCTATCTGCATCGCGACCTGGCTACACGAAGCCTGCGTGGCCGGCGCGGCGGGCGGCTAACCGCGCTGACCTCCGGCGGCACCATCGCCGACAATGCCGACTATGCCGTGCTGCTGGAACCGCAGGGGCTGAACATCGGCACCGTCAATGAAGACTTCGCGATTGAGAGCCTGGCGGGCGATGTGTTCCAGCTGGGCAACACCTCGTATCGCATCCTCAAGATCGAGTCGGGCCGGGTGCGCGTCGAGGACGCCCAGGGCATGCCACCGAGCATTCCGTTCTGGCTGGGCGAAGCGCCGGGGCGCAGCGACGAGCTGTCCTTTGCCGTGGCGCGGTTGCGCGATGAGATCGATCGACGGCTGCACGATGCCGCAACAGCGGCGGACGACGCCGCCAAGTCGCCGGGCGTCGTTTCAAGCGCCAGCTCGCGCCTGGCGCCGGCCATCGACTGGCTTACTGGCAGCCTTGGCCTTTCGGACGACGCCGCGCGGCAGATCGTCGAATATCTGGCCCGCGCCCGCTCGGCCCTGGGCGCCTTGCCAACCCAGCAGCGGCTGGTCATGGAGCGCTTCTTCGACGAGCCAGGCGGCACCCAACTGGTCATTCATTCGCCCTACGGCAGCCGCATCAACCGCGCCTGGGGGCTGGCGCTGCGCAAGCGCTTCTGTCGCACCTTCAACTTCGAGCTGCAGGCCGCGGCCACCGAAGACGCCATCATCCTTTCGCTTTCCACCAGCCACAGCTTCCCGCTGGCGGACGTCTGGCGCTACCTGCATTCGGCCAGCGCCGAGCAGGTGCTGATCCAGGCGCTGCTGGATGCACCGTTGTTCGGCGTACGCTGGCGCTGGATTGCCACCACCGCGCTGGCCCTGCCGCGCATGGCCGGCGGGCGCAAGGTGGCGCCGCAGCTGCAGCGCATGAAGAGTGAAGACCTGCTGGCCACGGTGTTCCCCGATCAGGTGGCCTGCCTGGAAAACATCGTCGGCGAGCGCGAAATTCCCGACCATCCGCTGGTGCGCCAGACCCTCGACGATTGCCTGCACGAGGCCATGGACAGCGAAGGTTGGCTCGCGCTGCTGCGCCGCATGGAGCGCGGTGAGATCGAGCTGTTGGCGCGGGACCTGCCGGCGCCGTCACCGCTGGCGATGGAGATTCTCGGCGCGCGGCCCTACGCCTTTCTCGATGACGCGCCGCTGGAAGAGCGGCGTACCCAGGCGGTGCTGGCGCGGCGCTGGAGCGACCCGGAGTCCAGCGATGACCTTGGCGCGCTGGACCCTGAGGCGATTGCCGCGGTGCGTGAGGAAGCCTGGCCCGAGGCGCGTAATGCCGACGAGATGCACGAAGCGCTAACGGCCCTGGGCTGTATCGCCGAAGCCGAGGCCGCCGCGCAGCCACAGTGGCTGGCGTGGCTGACTGAGCTGGCCCGTGCCGGGCGGGCGACGCGCATGCAGATCGCCCACGACCGCGTCCTCTGGCTGCCGCTCGAACGGCTGGCGCTGTTGCGCGCGATCTATCCGCAGGCCCCTTTCGAGCCGCATCTGCAGGCGCCCGTCGGGTACGACCAACCGCTCGCGGAAGAGGATGCGCTGGTCGAGCTGATCCGCGCTCGATTGAGCGGCTTCGGCCCTTTACCCGTGTCGTTGATTGCGCGGCCGCTGGCCTTGCCAGCCTCTGCCGTCGCAATGGCGCTGATCCGCCTGGAAAGTCAGGGCTATGTGATGCGCGGCCGTTTCAGCGCCGGCGCAGTAGAGGACGAGTGGTGCGAGCGGCATCTGCTGGCGCGCATCCATCGCTATACGGTCAAGCGTCTCCGGCGCGAGATCGAGCCGGTCGAGCGTGCCGATTTCATGCGCTTTCTCGCCGACTGGCAGCATCTGTCCGCGACCACGCGTATGCAGGGTCGTGAGGCGCTGGCCAGCGTGGTGGAGCAGCTGGAGGGCTATCAGGCAGCGGCCGCGGCCTGGGAAGCCGATCTTTTGCCAACACGCCTGAAAGACTACGGCGGCACCTGGCTGGACGAACTGTGCCGCTCCGGGCGCATCGTCTGGACGCGCCTGGCTGGTCGGCTCAAGGCTAGCGGCGGACCGGTGCGTGGCACGCCCGTCGTGCTGCTGCCGCGCCGCCAGTTGCCAGCCTGGTATGCGCTGGCAGGTGACGCGCCGATGCCGGAACTGTCATCGCGGGCGCAGCGGGTGTTCGACTACCTGCAGACCCACGGCGCGCTGTTCTTCGATGAGCTGCAACATGACGCGCATTTGCTGCGCAGCGAGCTGGAGGATGCCCTTGGCGAACTGGTGGCGGTGGGGCTGGTGAATGCGGACAGCTTTGCCGGTCTGCGCAGCCTGTTGGCACCTGCCAGCAAGCGCTCGCGAGCGGCCCGGCGCAGCCGTGGCGGTGCCTTCATCGGCGGCATGGACGATGCCGGCCGCTGGGCGCTGGTGCGCAAGCCGGGCACGGCAAACGATGCATCGCGCCCGGCCAAGGTCGACGCCGAGGCGCTGGAGCATATCGCCCGTGTACTGCTGCGCCGCTACGGCGTGGTGTTCTGGCGCTTGCTGGCGCGTGAGGCCGACTGGTTGCCGCCCTGGCGCGAACTGTTGCGGGTCTATCACCGGCTTGAGGCGCGGGGAGAGATCCGCGGCGGGCGCTTTGTCGCCGGTGTGGCCGGTGAGCAGTTCGCCCTGCCCGGGGCGGTCGGCCTGCTGCGCGAAGTGCGCAAGCGGCCGCTGACGGGAGAAATGCTGGCGGTATCGGCGGTGGATCCGCTGAATCAGCTCGGTACCTTGTTGCCCGGGAGCAAGGTGCCAGCGCTTGCGGCCAATCGGATTCTTTACCGTGACGGGACGCCATTGGCGGTGCTGGTCGCCGGCAAGCCGCAATGGCTGGTCGAGCTGGACGAAACCGGGCAGCTCGAGGCGCGTCGCCTGCTGCTATCGGCTAGACGTTAGGGCGCCGAGCGCGCTCGTCAGGCCGTCGGCGGCAGGCACTTGAGGCTGCCGAAATCCGTCTGCAGCTGGGCGAGTCGGTTGGTCAGGTGCGCACGCTGGCCATCGTCGGCGAGTGTATGCAAGTCGGCAACCAGCTCCAGGCCGGCCCGTTCGGCACGTTGCAGGGTTGCTCGATCGCTGTCGTTCATCAGCGCTTCGCGCTCCTGCAAGAGCCGCGCAATGCGGGCGTCGAAGTCGTCACTGTGACGCTTCTCGACGGCAGCGAGCAGCATCTGCTGCCAGCGTTCACGATTGTCCAGCCAGCGCCTGTTCTGCTCGCCAAGGGTATGCGCCCAGAGCAGTACGCGCTGGCGCTGCTCCGCGTTGAGCGGTCCGAACCAGTACTGCAGGCGCTCCTGCATGCGCTCGGCGCGCTCACGAATCTGCTGTTCCAGGGGCGGCTCCAGGTACTTCTCCCGGTGCTCGCGACGGTTTTCTGCCAGCGAGCGGCGCAGCTCGTCAACCTGAGCATCGCTGAGTGCACGCAGCAAGTCGGTGGCAGTGGGGGTGACCTCCACGGCGATGCTGTGCATGGCTTCGCGAACGCCGTGGTAATGCGGCGCCAGATCCTCGCGCTCGAGCCGGCCGCTGGCGCTTTCGCGTTCCAGTTGTTGGAGGCTGGCGAGTAGCTCCGGCAGCTGCGTGCTGCAATGCCAGGCCAGGTGCTGGCGCAAGCGTTCGCGGAGGTCGCGCTGCTGGCTGCGATCCAGGTCCAGGTAATCGTTCAGCGACCAGGGCACCAGCATGTCGAGGTTGCGATAGACCAGGGTTGCGCGGCTGCAACCGGAGATCAGCAGCGCGGTGAGCAGCGTCAGCAGTAGCAGGCGGGTGGTGGTGCGCATCGTCTCTCCTCGCTGTGCGGCGCCTGTTGTGTAGAGCCGTGACGCTGCCAGGGGTTCGTTCGCTGGGCCGTTTCGTCGTGCCGGACGAGCAAAGACGGCCGCCCTGTGGTCTGCATTGCATGGGGCCGGCCTTGTCGCGGCGAGGCGGCCGTCTTATCCCAGCAATGATGGAGAAATGCCATGACCTCTCAGATCAAGCACCTCAGCGGCGACGACGTACCCAAAGCCTGGCGCCCGACCTGGGCCGTGTGCTGGGTAGTGGAACTGAACGGCACCGTCGTCGCTGGCCCCTACGCCACCGAAGAAGAAGCCCGCGCCGTGGCCGAAGGCAAGGAAGAGCCACGCATCTCGCAAACCCCGGCACCCTGAACGCCACACACGCCGCAGCCCGTAGCTAGCGCGACTGATCCAGGCAGTGCTGCGGGCACGGCGCCTGGTATGGCACCGATGGTGGCGGCGGCGCGACCAGTTGGTTGACCAGCTCCAGCGATTTGTCGAATGACGGATAGCCGCTGCGAGCGACATCCAGCTCGCCGTAGGCTTCGCGGTAGTACTCCGCGCGCAGTACATCGGCTTCGGTGAGCAGGTACGGCTCACCATAGATCTTGTAGAGCAGTGCCACCGCATGGGGATGACCCTTGCTCTTGGCCTTTTCCAGCAACTCCAGCACTTCCGAAGTCTCCGGGCCCTGGCGAATCAGCAGCAAGGCCTGATAGAACTCGGTCTCGCCACGCCGGTCCAGCTTCGCACTGCGGTCGAGCAGGGCCTGGGCCAATTCGTAGCTGTCTTCGTCAGCGATGGAGATCAGAATCTTCGCCTGCATCAGATCGTTCTGATAGAGCAGGCGTTCGGCACGGCAGCTGTCGCTACGGGACTCATCGCAGGGTTGGCTGGCACAGCCGCCGAGGGTCAATAGCAGGCCGAACAGCATTGCCTTTTTCATGGCTGAATTGGTACTCCGTTCTCTTTTTGCCAGTATGGGCCGTGCCAGCTTCGATTCGCCAGCGCCGCTTACGTTCGCTCAGTAGGTGGAGCAGGGCGCGTTCATCTGTTGCAGGCCGTAGCGTCTGAGTAGCGTCTGCCAGCGCGCGCTGTGCGGCAGGTCGGCGATGAGCTGCTGGACGAACTGCGTGGTCTCGGCAGGCAGGCTGGCGGTCATCAGCACATGTCGATCGAAAATGTAGAGTGGGCTGGGCGATACGTGCAGCTGCGCGTCCGCGACCTCGGTCAGACCGTAGAAGAGCCGGGAGGAACGGGGCATCAGGGCGACGTCGATGCGCCTGGACATCAGCTTGTTGAGGTTCTGCAGATCGCTGTGCACGTCCTCGCGCCGGATCAGCCCGCGGTCGATGTCGTTTTGCAGTTCCCGGTAACGGTGGCCAAGAACACCACCCAGGCGCATGCCGTGCAGCGAGCGCGGCCCCTTGTAGTCGAAAGGTGCGTCGCTGCGGGAGACGAAATCCTGAATGTCGCACAGCAGTGGTCGGGTCCAGCTCGCATTGGCGGTCAGGCGCTCGGGAAAGAACTCGGGTGTGGCCCACAGCAGCACGCCAGGCGCGTTGGCGGCAAGGCGGGCATCGAGGCGCTTGCGCGGCAGCTGAGTCAGCTTGAAGTCGTAGAGACCCTGGTTCGTCGGATGCTCATTGAGCAGCTGCACCAGGGATTCGGAAAGACCCGGGTTGTGCTCGGAGGCGAAAGGCGGTGAAGGCTGGTATGCCCAGACGGCAACAGGCTTGGCCGCCAGGATATGCAGTGGAAACAGGGTCAGCAGCAAGAGCAGCAGTTTCGGCATCGCGATCCTGTTCGGCGAAGGAACCGTCGTGGCGATCTGCCGCAACGAGCCGCTCAAGACTGATTCAGCGTTACCTGTAACGCAAGTGCGCTCCGCCGATCGGTGCTGCCGAAGGCGTAGTCAGAGGCGTCAGAAACGCTCGTGTTCGCCGACGATTCGCCAATGTCCGACCGGCAGCTTGGCCATGGACAGGCGACCGATGCGGATGCGCTTGCAGGCCAGTACGCGCAGACCGATGGCTTCGCAGAGCAGGCGGACTTCGCCGGGCGCAGGTTCCTTGATCACCAGGCGCAGGCGGTTCTCGCTCTGCCAGCTGACCTTGGCCTTGGGCAGAATCTTGCCGCGATGGCCGATGCCCTTGGCAAGCAGCGCGAAGCCGTTTTCTTCGGCTTCGCCGCTGACTTCGACGACGTATTCCTGCTCCAGCTTGTCGCGCGTGCTGGTCAGCAGGCGGATCACTTCACGCTGCTGGCTGAACACCGTCAGGCCGCTGGCCTCGGGGTCCAGCGGCAGCAGGATGTTCTGCTGGAGCAGATGACGCTGCAGCGGCTCGATGCGGCTGGGGTCGTCGCTCCAGTGTTCGCTGGCCACCAAGACGCGGCGCACGCTGTCGGCATCGACGTCGATCGCCAGGCCGGCAGGCTTGTGCAGCAGCAGGGTTACAGGCGCGATTTCCCGCGCTGTAGCGCCGTCGCGCAGCTCGATACGCTGCTGGGGGCTGACCTTGAGGAAAGGCGCTTCGACGAGTTCGCCGTCGACCGTTACCCAACCGCCCTCGATATACAGCTCGGCCTCGCGCCGGGAACAGCCGAGTTGCTCGGCGAGGCGTTTGGCAAGGCGTACGGGGTCAGTCATGGTGCGCTCGAAGACGAGAAAGGAGGGGTTGAACGCGGCGAGCCAAACTGCAGGCTCGCCGAAAGCGGTTCAGATGATCACTTCTTGCTGATGGTGATCTGGCGGGACGGACCGTTGGTCTGGCCACTGACGCCGTTGGGGATGGTCTGGACCTCACCGCCGGCCTTGAGGAATGCCGCCATTTGCGCAGCAAGGGATTGGCTGGTTTCAGAGGCGGGTTCGGGTTTGCGCTTGGCGCTGGTGGTTTTCGTAGCCATGGGTCGCTTGTCCTTTAATCAGTCGAACCGGGCATTATACAGATTTGATCAAATTTTGTTCAGTTATTTGTGCCCCGTCATTTCTTGATGCGTTTTTGGCAACCACCAAGGCTGCCGTCTGGTCTTCAATGAAGCGGCTACGCAGGTTTCGCGACATTGAACAATCCGGAGGACCATCATGCTGCGTCATGCCTTTTGCACCACGCTCTGCGGTTTCGCCATTGCCGCTTCGTTCCAGGTTTTCGCCGAAGCGCAGCGCTATCCCAGTGAGGCCGGCGAGGTGACGGTCCGCGAGATCGCCGCGGGCTTCGAGAATCCCTGGGCGCTGGCATTTCTGCCGGACGGCGAGCACATGCTGGTGACCGAAAGGCCCGGTCGTTTACGACTGGTCGGGCTGGACGGCAGCCGCTCCAAGCCGCTTGAAGGCGTACCTGAAGTATTCGCCCAGGCCCAGGGCGGGCTGCTGGACGTGCGTCTGTCTCCGGACTTCGAGTCCGATCGTCTGGTCTACCTGACCTACGCCGAGGCGGGCGAACAGGGCAAGGCCGGCACCGCGGTGGGGCGTGGGCGGCTGAGCGATGATCACTCGAAGCTCGAGAACTTCGAAGTCATCTTCCGCCAGCTGCCGAAGCTGTCCACCGGCATCCACTTCGGTTCGCGGCTGGTCTTCGATAACGACGGACATCTGTTCGTCGCGCTCGGTGAGAACAATCAGCGACCGACCTCGCAGGACCTCGACAAGCACCAGGGCAAGGTGGTGCGCATCGGTCTGGACGGCAGCGTGCCGGACGATAATCCATTCATCGGCCAGGAGGGCGTGCGGCCGGAGATCTGGTCCTACGGCCACCGCAATCAGCAGGGCGCCGCACTCAACCCGTGGAGCGGCGTGCTCTGGACTAACGAACACGGCCCGCGCGGTGGCGACGAGGTGAACATTCCCCAGGCCGGCAAGAACTACGGCTGGCCGCTGGCGACCCACGGCATCAACTACAGCATGCTGCCGATCCCCGAGGCCAAGGGTAAGGCGGTGGAGGGTACCGAGCAGCCCCATCATGTCTGGGGGAAGTCGCCGGGCGTCAGCGGCATGGCGTTCTACGATGGCGAGCGCTTTGCGGCCTGGCAACACAGCCTGTTCATCGGCGCGCTGGTGGACCAGTCGCTGATTCGCCTGCGGCTCGATGGCGATCGTATCGTTGGTGAGGAGCGCCTGCTCAAGGATCTCGGCGCGCGCATCCGCGATGTCCGGGTCGGCCCCGACGGCTACGTCTACCTGCTGACCGACGCCGGCGACGGCAAGCTGCTGCAGGTGGGCTTGCAGGCCGAGTGATCTGCAGGCATGGCGGCACGGTCGGTGCCGCCGTCGACCATCTGTGTCGCGCCAATCTTCTTATCCCACGGAGCATTCCCGCCCATCGCCTGTCCCACTCTCATTGATGGCCACGCCTGCTGGCCATCGGAAGTCTGGCGGGTTCGATAACAAGATCGAGGGAGATGGGCCGTGGCTGTGGTTATCAGCGGATTGTTCTGCATCATCGTTGGCATTGCACTCGGCGTCGGTGGCGCCAAGGTCGTCAGCCTGGGCGGTACCTGGTATTTCGCCATCGTGGCGGCGGGATTCCTGCTGACCGGTGTCTTGTTGCTGATGCGACGTCGCACCGCCTTGTGGGTCTACGCATTGCTCATGCTTGGTGCGCTCGGCTGGGCGGTCTACGAGGTGGGGCTGGACTGGTGGCAGCTGGCGCCACGCGGCAGCATCATCGCGCCGTTCGGGCTGTGGCTGCTGACGCCGTGGATCGCCCGGCGCCTCGGCTGGCAGCATTTCGGCTTTCGTGCCTGGGGTGGTGCGGCGCTGCCGCTGATGCTGGCGGTCGGGCTTTGGGGCGCGGCGACGGTGTATGCGGTGGGACACGACGGCCACGACATCAAGGGCATGTTGCCGGCTCCGCTGGCCCAAGCCCCTGCTGCGGACGATAGCGTGCCGGCGGGCGACTGGCATGCTTATGGGCGCAGCCAGCACGGCCAGCGTTATTCGCCGCTGGCGCAGATCACGCCGCAGAATGTCGACCGCCTCGAACCGGTCTGGCATTACCAGACCGGTGATCTGCGTGGTCCGGATGATCCGGACGAAACCACCTACGAAGTCACGCCGCTCAAGGTCGACGACAGCCTCTATCTGTGTACGCCGCATAATCTGGTGATCGCCCTGGATGCCGAAACCGGCCAGGAGCGCTGGCGCTTCGATCCCAAGGTGCCGCACTCGGTCAACCGCCAGCACCTGACCTGCCGTGGCCTGTCCTATCACGCTGCGCCGCAGGGCAGCGATGTCCAGGCCTGCCGGCAGCGGCTGTTCATGCCCACGGCGGACGCGCGGCTGATCGCCCTGGATGCCAAGACCGGCGAAATCTGCCCCGGCTTCGCTGACAACGGCGAGATCGACCTGTGGGCAAACATGCCCCACGCGAAAGAAGGCTTCTATTACTCCACCTCGCCGCCGGTGGTGGCGCGGGATCTGGTCATCATCGGCGGCGCGGTGAACGATAACGTGCGTGCTCAGGAGCCGTCTGGCGTCATCCGTGCCTATGACGTCTATACCGGCCAACTGAAGTGGAACTGGGACCCCGGCAACCCCGACGCCACCGAGCCCATCGCCGCGGGGCAGACCTATAGCCCCAGCAGTCCGAACAGCTGGAGTATCTCCAGCGCCGATGAGGCCTTGGGCATGGTCTACGTGCCGCTGGGCAATCAGGTGCCGGACCAGTGGGGTGGTCGGCGCAACGAGAACAGCGAGCGTTTTTCATCGTCCATCGTCGCGCTGGATCTGGACAGCGGCCAGTTGCGCTGGGTATTCCAGACCGTGCGCCATGATCTCTGGGACATGGACGTGCCGGCGCAGCCGAGCCTGGTCGACATCCAGACCGAGAACGGTCCGGTTCCCGCCGTGGTGGCGCCGACCAAGCAGGGTGACATCTATGTGCTGGATCGCCGCACCGGCGAGCCGATCCTGCCGGTGCGCGAGGTACCCGCGCCGCAGGGTGCGGCCGAAGGCGACTGGGTCGCCAAGACGCAGCCGGCGTCGGCGCTGTCCTACGAGCCGCCGAAGCTGCAGGGCAAGGACCTGTGGGGCGCCACGCTGATCGACCAGATGATGTGCCATATCCAGTTCCATTCCCTGCGCTACGAAGGCCGTTACACGCCGCCTTCAACCCAGGGCACGCTGGTGCATCCGGGCAACTTCGGCGTGTTCAACTGGGGCGGCGTGGCCGTCGACCCGGTGCGGCAGATGGTCTTCAGCACCCCGGCCTATCTCGCCTTCACCTCGAAACTGATCCCGCGCGAGGACGCTGAAACGACCTACGTATCCGAGCAGGAGCCGTTCCTCAACGAGAATTTCGGTTCGCCGTTTGCGGTGGAGCTGAAGGCCTTCGTCTCGCCCATCGGCCTGCCATGCACCGCGCCGCCATGGGGCTATGTGGCTGGGGCCGATCTGCGCACCGGCAAGACCCATTGGCTGCGCAAGAACGGCACCGTACGCGATCGCTCGCCGATTCCGCTGCCATTCAAGATGGGCGTGCCCAACCTCGGCGGGCCGATGCTTACTGCTGGCGGCGTCGCGTTCCTGAGCGGCACGCTGGACTACTACCTGCGCGCCTACGACGTAATGACCGGACGCGAATTGTGGAAGGCGCGTCTGCCGGCGGGAGGCCAGGCCACGCCGATGACCTACCAGAGCCGCTCCGGCCGGCAGATGGTCGTGGTGGTCGCTGGCGGACACGGTTCGCTGGGCACCAAGGCCGGTGATTCGGTGATCGCCTATGCATTGCCACGCTGACTGGCGCTAGAATCGCCGCCTTTATATTCGGGACCGCCCACATGGCCGCAATCGGACGCTACAACAGCCTGCAAATCGTCAAGCACACCGGTTTCGGCCTCTATCTCGACGGCGGACCGGACGGCGAGATCCTGCTGCCCAACCGCTACATCCCCAAGGACACGCCGACCGAGGTGGATGACTGGCTGAACGTATTCATCTACCTCGACAGCGAGGACAAGCTGATCGCCACCACGGAGAAACCCAAGGTGCAGGTCGGCGAGTTCGCCAGTCTCAAGGTCGCCGAGATCAACCGTGTCGGACTGTTCCTCGACTGGGGGCTGCCCAAGGATCTGCTGCTGCCGCACTCGGAAGAGAAGCGGCCGTTGCAGGTCGGCGATTACTGTGTGGTCTACGTCTACATCGACAAGCGCACCCGACGCATCACCGCCACCGCACGCCTGGATCGCTATCTGGAAAAGACCCCGGCCAATTACAAGGTGGGCGAGGCGGTGGACCTGCTGATCGTCGAGGCGACCGACCTGGGCTTCAAGGCCATCATCAGCGGCCAGCATTGGGGCCTGATTCACAAGAACGAGGCGTTCAAATTCCTCCGCGGCGGCATGCGCGAGCGTGGCTATATCAAGGAGCTGCGTGCAGACGGCAAGATCAGCCTGAGCCTGCAACCGGTCGGCAGCGAGGCGACCGATGCCCTGCAGGCGCTGATCCTGCAGAAGCTGGAGGAGAATCAGGGTTCACTGGATGTCAGCGACAAAAGCCCGGCAGAGGAAATCGCACGCCGTTTCGGCGTGAGCAAGGGCAACTTCAAGAAGGCCATCGGCGGCCTGTACAAACAGGGCCGTATCGTCATCCATCCAGATCGAATCGAGCGCAGCTAAACCAAGCAGGGCGGCTGCAATGGCCGCCCCCGCACGCAGCGCACGCCGTTACAGATCGAGATCGATCTGCCGGCTTCCAGCTTCCTTTCGCAGAGGCTCGCCTTGCCCCGCCGCATAGCTCAGGTGGCCGTCGACCAGCCTGGCAGGGGCGGTGAACGGATGGGCCGCGGGCGGCTTGTCATCCTGGATGTGCAGCACTTCGATGCCGCGGGTTTTCAGCACATCGGACACCAGCGAGCGATGGCAGCGCCACCAGAGCACCTCGGCGCACATCATTGCCGTACGCTGTCGCGCCGCCATCTCCAGCAGGCAATGCAAACCTCGGTCGAACTCGGCGCTCTGCAGGTGATCGGCGTAGCCGCGGAACGAGCTGTTGCGCCATGCAAGGTTGGGCGAATCCTTCAGAGGTCGCCGGCGACCACCGAGCTCCTCGAGCCAGGCATAGCCGATGCCTTTTTCACTTAATGCGCCACGCAGCGCTTCGCCGCCGAATTGCGGCAGCCGCCGCGAGCCCGGAAAGCGGCGCACATCGGCAATGGCTTCGATGCCGTGCAGCTGCAGCAGCTCGACGAACGCGTCCAGCGAGCGGTTCGAATGGCCTATCGTCCAGACGGTCAGTGCGTCAGTCATGAGTCAGTCCAGCTTGGTCAGCGCCGACTCTTTATGCATCGCCACGTGATCGGTCTTGTCGCTCTTGATCTCGTACTGCGGTGCATCCGGGCTGGCACGCCGGGTCCGGCCCATGAACTCGGTGTCGGCCGTGTGAACGCGAGTAATGCGACCGCGAACCCGTCCCGCTTCCGAGTTCCAGCTCACGTGATCGCCGACTTTGAATTTATGGCTCATCGCTACCTCCGTTTGCGTCTGTTGGACCTTGCTTTTTTGACCCCATAAGCGCGCCAACGGTTGCCCGGCTTTTAGGGTTCGTCCGGGATTAATACCGTCTTACTTAAGCAAATAAGTTGCGCCGTTCGTCGGGCGAAAATCATAGGATTTAATGCCGCTCGAAAGTTGACGGATTCAAAAAACCGTCGCAGCCAGAGCGACAAGTTCCTCTAGCAAGGGGGCTAAGCGTGATATCAGATCGATATCTGCACCTATTTATATAATGGCAACTTAATATCGGTGACGAATATATGGCGGCTTATTGGCGATAGTTTTACGCCACATGGATTTCCATTATTTTTTAGAACCTATTATAAAGCCGCCACGCAAGACGATTTACCGGTTTGTTCAGGGGGTGGACGGCGGAAAATTTCTTGTAGAACGGTTCGTTTGTTGTGACAACGCGGCTTCCTTTCAAAGCATCGCCCACGACTTATCGACCTCCCGTCACTTTTTAAAGGCTCCGCCTTTGAAGTAGTAAGTTCCGGAGAGACTCAATGTCCACCAACCTGTTTTCCGGTGCCCGCAAGGCACTCGTCGCTTCCATCGCCATGGCTGCCCTCATGGGCGGCGTCACCGTTGTAACGGTTCCTTACGCTGCTGCTTCGACCACTGTCGCAGCTGCCTCCGTCTCGACGAAGGTCAACGCCTTTACCAATACCGATTGGCTCAATGGTATATGGCGCACGGGCGCCGGGTTCTCCATTCCGGCCAGCGCTGCCAACCAGGCCGCATTCAAGGCGGGTGCTTCGGTGAAGCTGGCTGACGGCCAGGTTCGCACGATCAGCCGTCAGCAGATCGTCGGCAGCAACATGAGCATCTTCCTCGAAGGCGCCAAGCTGGACGGTAACAAGGTTGGTGCTCCGCAGATGGTCAGTACCGTAGGTACAGCGACTTCCGCTCCGGCTACTTCCACACCTACGCTGACTGCACCGGCAACGGTCGCTGCGCATTCCACCAGTATTAATGCGTTTACCAATACTGACTGGCTCAATGGGGTATGGCGCAAGTCGCCCGGTTTCTCCATTCCAGCCAATGACGCCAACAAGAATGCATTCAAGGTGGGTGCTTCGGTAAAACTGGCCGATGGTCAGGTTCGCAAAGTTACCCAGGTGCAAGTAGCGGGCGCCAATATGAGCGTCTATCTCGATGGCGCTGCGGTGAATGGAAGTGTGGTCGGTGCACCGAACAAGTTGTCGCTGGCTACTACTACCGCGACCGCTCCTGCGCCCACTGCTCCAGCGCCTTCAGTGGTCGCCACCAGCAATCTGAACAGCTTCACGAACACCGACTGGCTGAACGGCGTGTACCGCACTTCTCCGGGTTTCTCGATCCAGGCCAGCAGTGCCAACATCGCAGCGTTCAAGGCGGGTGCTTCGGTAAGGCTCGCTGATGGTCAGGTGCGCAAGGTCCTGCGCGCCCAGCAGGTCGGCAGCAACATGAGCGTGTTCCTCGAAGGAGCTGCCATCAACGGTTCCACGGTTGGTTATCCAAAGACCGTTTCCGTGATTAGCGAGTCGGCCAGCAGCGCGCCTTCCGCGCCGTCGGTGACAACCCCTCCAACCACCGTGACACCGGCTCCGGCGCCTTCAGCCCCGGACACCACCAATGGCAAACCACTGCTGGTCGGCGTCAACCTCTCCGGTGCTGGTTTTGGTCCCTCGGTAGTTCCGGGCACCCATGGCACCAACTACACCTATCCGGCCGAGTCGTACTACAAGAAGTACGCCGACCTGGGCATGCCGCTGGTTCGCCTGCCGTTCCTCTGGGAGCGCATCCAGCCCAAGCTGGGCACTCCGCTCAACACGGTAGAGCTGGCGCGCCTGAAGCAGTCGCTGGACTTTGCCCAGAAGCACAACGTCAAGGTGATTCTGGACCTGCACAACTACTACCGTTACTTCGGCAAGTTGATCGGCTCCAATGAGGTACCCATCAGCTCCTTCGCCGCGGTGTGGAAGCAGATCGTGCAGGAAGTGGTCAGCCATCCGGCGGTCGAAGGCTACGGCCTGATGAACGAGCCGCACTCCACCAACGGGCTCTGGCCTCAGGCTGCCCTGGCTGCTGCACAGGCAATCCGTACTGTTGACTCCAAGCGCTGGATCTACGTAGCGGGTGATCGTTGGTCGAGTGCCTTCCACTGGCCGTACTACAACACCCAGCTGATCACCAATCCGTGGATGCGCGATCCGAAGAACAACCTGGTGTACGAAGCGCACATGTATGTCGACAAGGACTTCTCGGGTAACTACTTCGACAAGACCGAGCAGTTCGATCCGATGATTGGTGTCAATCGCGTCAAGCCCTTCGTTGAATGGCTGAAGCAGAACAAGCTGCGCGGTTACATCGGTGAGCACGGCGTCCCAGACTTCTCGCCGTCGGCCATCGTCGCCACTGACAACCTGATGACCTACCTGCGTCAGAACTGCATCCCCAGCACCTACTGGGCAGCAGGTCCCTGGTGGGGTGAGTACGCACTGTCGCTGGACGTCACCAGTGGCAAGCACCGCCCGCAGCTGCCGGTACTGCAAAAGCACGCCAAGACTGCACATAGCTGCACCAGCATCGGTCCGCTGTAAGGACTACCCAGCAAAACAGGAACGGGCCTTCGGGCCCGTTTTTGCGTTCTGCTTGCCAAGCGCGGTGCAGCTCGTCGGCTTGCCAAGGATGCGCTATTGCTCTCCTGGCTGACCGATTAGTCAAACAGCCCGCAACCTCCGCCGTTTCGCTTGTTTGAAGTCGTCTGGCGTGCAGCCCACGCGGCGTGCAGCTTGCGCGCTAATCGCGGGCACATCGCTATCAGCGAGTGCTGTAGGCGGTTTGGCCGTCTCGCCCAAAGCGGTCGGGCAAACCTGGCGCCAATGCGCGCGACCACCTGGCGAGAATCACGGAACTCGATTTTGGGGGTCCGGTCACCATTAGTGTGCGCACTGAAACTGCACGGCCGCGGCAACCCCGCATTGCTGTGCTTCACGGACCGTGGTCATCCGGCCAAATCCTATGAACCTATAAAAGGTGGACAAAATGACGACACCCGATGAAGAGATCACAGGTTACGGCGGCCAAGCCAGAACCGACTCCCCGCTGACGGGCTCTCCGTCCGGCCAGCCATCCACCCAGATGGGCGCCACCGGTAGCTCTACTTCCGGTTCCGCACCCAGCACCGAAGACATCAAAGCCAAGGCGCGCGACGCCGGTGAGCAGGTCAAGAATCAGGGCAAGGCGCAGCTGGACAGCTACCGTGGCACAGCGGCGGACGAGCTTGAGAAAGTCGCCCAGAGCGCCAAGGCTGCAGCAGCAGAGCTGGAGAACCAGGACAGCACCGGGCTTTCCAGCTACGTCTCTGACGTCGCGCAAAGCATGGTGAACCTGGCTGACAACCTGCGCGGCAAAAGCGTCGACGAGCTGGTAGGCGAGGTCAATCGGCTTGCGCGCAACAATCCCGCGCTGTTCATCGCCGGTAGCGTGGCGCTCGGCTTCGGGCTGACCCGATTCGCCCGCGCGTCGAGCCATCGTGCCGACACCGCCGGCGCTCGCGAACCTACGACCGATTACGGTCATTCCGACGCCAGTCGACCCCATCCCACGTCGCCGCTGGGTGTCCCGGCTGATGTGACCGCCGAGACTATGCCCAGCCAGGCTGAAATCGATTCGCGTGTTTCCAGCGGCACGTCTGGCAGCACGGTCGGTAGTGTCAGCAACGCGAACATGTCGTCCACCACCGGCAGCAGCAACGGCATCGGCACCAATGGCAAGGGCACAACCGGAGGGCTAAATCGATGAACGAGCAACGTAACCTCAACACGCCTTATGAACCGGTAAATCCCGAACAGGACAGCTCCGTCGGCGGGTTGCTACGGCAGCTGACCCGGGAAGTGCCGTCTCTTTTCACCAAAGAACTGGCATTGGCAAAAGCCGAACTGAGCGAATCGCTCCGCGCTACCAAAGCCGGTGCGGCAAGCGTCGCCACCGGTGGTGCGGTGCTGCTGGCGGGCTTCATTGTTCTGCTTATGTCGGCCGTTTACTTCCTCGCCACGATGATGGAGCTGTGGCTCGCCGCCTTGATCGTAGGCGTCGTCGTGGTGGTCATCGGGATGATCATGGTTTCGGCGGGCAAGAAGAAGTTCGAAGCCTCTTCGTTCAAACCCGACCGCACCATCCATTCGCTGCAGAAGGATAAAGAAGCCGTCAGGGGGCACGCATGAGTACGCATAATCAGGTAGACCTAGAAGCGCAGAAGGACCCGAGCACCCTGGAGCGTGAGATCGACCAGCAGCGTGCCGAGATCGGCAACATCGTCCATGCACTGGAGAGCAAGCTGTCGCCCGGGCAGATGATCGATACGGCGCTGGGCTATGCCAAAGGTGGTGGTGGCGAGTTCCTGCACAACCTTACCGATACGGTGAAGGCCAATCCGGTGCCGACCCTGCTGACCTCCATCGGGCTGGTCTGGCTGATGGCCGGGCAGAATCGTCGTCCGGACTACAGCGCCAGTACCGCATCCACTGGTCCGTCCATGACGGAGAAGCTGTCGGCCAAGGCCTCCGGCCTCAAGCAGCAGGGCACCGGGCTCAAGGACAAGGCAGCGCAGATGAGCCACGATGCCTCCAGTACCCTGGGCAACGCCCGCCATCGGGTCAGCGACTCTGGCCGGCACGCCGCTGAGAGCCTGCGACACACCGCCGATCGCGCTCGTGGCGGCTTTTCGCAGCTGCTCAATGAGCAACCACTGGCCCTGGGAGCGATGGGCATCGCCCTGGGTGCTCTGCTCGCCGCATCCGTCCCGCCAACCCGTCGCGAAGACGAACTGATGGGACAGAAAAGCGACGAGCTGACCGGCAAGCTCAAGGCCAAGGCCCGCGAAGGTTACGAAATGGTCAGCGCCGAGGGCGAGCAATTGGCCAGCCAGGTCAAGCACGACCTCGAACGCGACCATGGCCAACCGGCTTCGCGGCCGCACTGACTGGCATCAGGCATGAGCGGCGGATTGCCGTCTCGGCGGGAGCGCACGGTCTTGAGTCCAACCGCATAACCCCCGATAATCCGCCACCGGCGCCGGTGTAGCTCAGTAGGTAGAGCAGCGCATTCGTAATGCGAAGGTCGCAGGTTCGACTCCTGTCTCCGGCACCAATGAAATCAAAGGGTTAGCTTCGGCTAGCCCTTTTGTTTTTGGGCCGGTGTCTCACAAGTGTCCCTTTCTTGTCCCGCTAGCGGATCGCTTGACCGATACAGCGCTGGAAGATATTGGTCATCGTCTGATAGTCACAGGTTACCGCGTCGATATTTGCTTGGATCCACTCGCCCTCATCGACCTGCCACCAGCTGATCTCGTAGCCGGCGTTCACAATGATGTGATCAAACAGGATCCGCTGCGCGCGTCCGTTTCCTTCCCGGAAAGGGTGGACCATATTCAAGTCGCCATAGAGTTCAGCGACGGCGGAAACCAACTGTTGCCGTGACATCCCTTCATACCAGTTGGCCGCCTCCAATTGTCTGAAGAGCTTCTTAGCCTCCGGTTCAATTCGGGTGACGTTGCAGAAGTGCGTACCGCCCTTCGATATGTCCACGGTACGTAGTTCTCCCGCCCATTCGTAAACATCTTCGAAGAGAGTGCGGTGGATCCGTTGCAGATAGGTGAGATCGTAGGGAGGCAGGGCGAAGTCAATGGAGCCTGCAGCGATTTCGGAAAGCGTCCGCTCAGCAGCGTGAAGCGCTTGGTCATCGGTCAGGTCTAGGCGGTTGCGTAGAACCGTGGTGCCTGGATAGCAGAGAGGATCCTGACCGACACCGTACTTATCGAGCATCAGGCCTGCCGAGCGCGCAAGGCTCTCAGGGCAGCTTCGCGAGTTGGGAGTTCGCGTTTAGCGTCAGCTGGTGTGGTATTGAAGCCTTCCAGGCGCAGGCTGGCGGCATAGTTCGATTGGCGGACCTTCGCGTAGTAGGCCTTCTTCTCTTCCAAGGTCAGATCGGGCATAGCAAAAACCTCGTTCGCGGTGTGCGGGTCATTATAGCGGAATAGCGGATGCTAATTCGCAGCGTCTTGCTGGTCCTTCTGGCCGAGCAACGCCAATGGCGAATGACTGAGAACAGTCGCGAAGTGATCCGGCGCCAGATGCGAGTACCGCATCGTCATCTTGATATCGCCGTGACCCAGGATTCGTTGCAGCGTGAGGATGTTGCCGCCCTGCATCATGTAGTGGCTGGCGAAGGTGTGCCGCAGGATGTGGGTCAGCTGGCCGGGTGTGTGCAGGCCGGTGCGTTCGTAGGCTTTGCGGAACGCCGATCGACAGGAGCTGAACAGCCGCCCCGATCCTGGGTAGCCACGCTCAAGCATCAGCTTCACCAGATCATCCGGCACGGGGATGGTCCGCACGCGGCCATTCTTCGTCCTGGCGAAGCGAACTTGCCCGTTCAGCAGCTGGTTACGGGTGATCGACTCCGCTTCATCCCATCGAGCACCGGTAGCCAGACAGAGCTTGGCTACGGGCAGGGTGTGGCTGTTGGTCGACGCGGCGCATTCATCCAGCACCAACCGGCATTCGTCCAGGGTGAGATAGGTCAGCTCGGTTTCATCGACCCGCAGTTGCCGCAGCTTGGCGACCGGGTTGGCTTCATGCCAGACGCCCAGGCGGATCAGCTCGTTGAACACGGCTTTCAGGTAGCGGTGTTCATGGTTCACCGTTGCCGGAGTGCAGCTCTTGAGCCTTTCGGCCCGGTAGCGGCTGAAGTCCAGAGCGGTGAAGCTGGAGGCAATCGGGTTGCCCAGGGCATCGACTATCGCCAGGGTGCGCCCGTAGCGCTTCTGATCTTTGAGCGTGGCGCCATGCAGTTCGTACCAGACCTGCACCAGATCGGCGAGGCGTTCGCCCGGATCGCGGCCACGGTGGCTGTACTCCCGGCGCATATCGACCACCCAGCGTTCAGCCTCGCTCTTGGTGCGGAAGCCACGCTTGCGCTTACGGATGCCGGCTGTTCTATCCAGCCAGAAATCCACGTCCCAGCCGGTTGGTCCCTTGGTGATCAAACAGCACGCCCCCAGCGAACGTGGCGCTCCTCGAGCAGTGCCTTGATGTGCTTGTACAGGTCACGCTCGGTCATTTCCTTGGCGGCGTAGTGGTCACGGATCACCGGCCAACAGTCCCATTGCTGCAGCGTCTCAAACGCCTTTTTTGCGCCCACCCGCTCCCTTGCCAGCAGGCTTACGAAGTTTCCCAGGAACAGTTCCACGTTCTTGCCTGAGAAGCCTCGAGAGGTCTTGTAGTACCGCTTGTATTCGGTGTCATCGACCAGCGAATCCACGGCCACATCTACCCGCACGTCATCGCGCATCAGTGTCCAGATCGGCTCGTAGTAACCAGGGCGAGCAATGAGCTTGAACTGGCGCAGGCCGTATCGCCACAGGCCGTCCAGATGGGCCGAGAAGGCGGCGAAGGAGTCCGTGTCGATGGCTTCCCCGGTCTTCACGTCAATCGAGCCGCTGGCGAATTGCTGGATCACCGAATGGTGATAGCGCAGCTCCACCCGCCACACGTCCTGGGCTGGATCGTAGTTGTCCGGATCAGCCGCATCGAACGAATCCCGACGCCGCCAGACGCTTTCCCAGAAGTCGAGCTTGTCCGTTGCGCGGGCCTGTTCGGTCTTGTTGTAGATGCAGAGCTGAACGCCACTGGCCGAGCCGAACATCGACGTTTCCCCGCGACCGTAGACGCTGGACTTGGTGGCCCACTCGACCTGGCTGATGCCCGATATGTCCCGGTGCGTCCTGGCCCGGCAATGCAGACGTGCCACCAGATCGACCGGAGGTTTCCAGCCTTGCAGGTCCAGGGCGAGGTGGACGGCACACTGGTTGCGTTCGCGGTTGGTCATCACGGCAGCGGCGAAGTAGTCCATCCGCTCTTGCAGCCGTTCCGGCGACAGCTCGTCGATGGCGTGCGGTGATACCTCGATCTTCAGGTGCGGCCCGATGTGCTCCAGCTTGGCGTTGAAGTTTTTGATGAGCAGGATGAAGCCCAGGTCTGCGTTCTGCAGCTTGTACTGGTAGCCTGAGTCGCGGCCCACACGGCCCGAGTGCCAGATTTGCCCGGCGAACTCCACCATCGCGCCCGGCTTCTCGAACAGCGCCATGATCTCGGGGCGAATCAGCCCGCGGTACAGCTGGCGGACCGTATCGACGCCGCAGCGCAACAGGCGAACGCCTGACAGGTCCTTGAAGCCCGTATAGCCAATGTCCAAGAACAGCCGGCCGGTGCTGCTTTCCTCGCCGGTGGTTCGGTCAACGCGGATGAAATCTTTAACTTGCATCGGTTTTACCTTTATTGAGCTTTTGCCACTGAACCCACAACTGGTTATCTGACGTGTTACAGGGACGTCAGCCGGGCGGCGCGCGCACGCCGGCACAGGCGACGCGCTCGCTACGCTCGGCGTAGAGCTGTGCAGCCGTGCGCGCGCCAGAGAGCTTCAATCCAGTAATCGAGTCGAACAGTTCGGTCGGGTCATCCAGGCAGGGTTGCTCCTGGGTGAGGGCGGGCAGGTGAGGGCGGTTTGGCGGCGGCGTGGTAGCCCAGGCGATGCAGAGCGCAAGGCAGGCCAGACCGAAAGAGGGGTGCGGGACGCGGAGATCGGCGCGGCGCTGGAGAACGAACACCAAGGGCGCTGCCCTTGTCATCCCGCTCTTGCCGCCGAGGGCTCGGGAGTGTGGGGTGGAAAAGCTACCCCACACTCCCAGCGATAGGCTGTTCATGGTCGTGCAGGGTCAAGGGTGCGCTGCGCCCGTGCTTCCGTTCGCCGGAACGGTGAAGCTGTTCCGACGAGCCGGGAGCGCGGCCCTTGACCTTGCAGAGTTGGGAAGGGCGATACGGCCCAGTACGTTGCCGGAACCATGCCGGTCGCGGTGCCGCATCGCCCTGATCGTGCGAATGTCCGAGAAGAACACTTCGTTGGGGTGGGACTCCTGCGCGTTGAGATCAAAGGTCAGGAAATACCCGTGGTCGTACACGCCTTCCATCGGCACCACCATGCCGACGATATGCAGGCAGTACCAGTAGGATTCCGGCTCATCATCCCAGTGCAGCTCAACCAGAACGGTCTGGCCGATGTAGCCCTGGGCGGTGGAGGCATCCACAACAGCGTGCTGGCTAATCATGGCTGTAATCTCCCGCGGCGAAGCTCTCCTTTCCGCTCAGCAGGTCCGCCCGCAGCTTGCCCACGTTCACCATGCGGAAGTCCGAGAAGGTGACGCTGGGGAGCGTGCCGTTCGCTACCCACTCGGTGACTTCCTCCACCGGAATGCCGCTGGCCGAGGCGAAGGTTACGATGCTGCACAGGTTGCTGATGGCCGCGCCCAGGGGCACAACGTTGCTGCCAGTTTGGTCCGCGTTCGGCTTACTCATCTTTGTAATCCCCCGGCACGAAGACGGTTTTGCCCTGGGCCAGATCGGCGCGGATTTGGGCGAGGTTGACTAGGCGAGGGCGGCCCATCTTCACGCTGGGAATGGTTCCGCTCTGCATCCAGGCAATCACGGTGTCTACCGAAACGCCGTTCATGGCAGCGTATGTTTCCTTGCTGCAGGTGAGCGCGTTACGGCAGTCGAGGTAGATCACTCGTCTGCCGTCCAGATCGAAGCTCACGTCGAAAGGTGGTTGGTCCAGATGCTGTGTACTCATCGCCTATCCCTGCCTCTGAAATGCTCATAAACTGTGGTTAATGGGTGTTTAGTGATTAGTATCTATTGCTAATCACATGATGCGAATATATCGGCAGTGGCAGATAGTTAGTAGCACTATTTACCAATCTATTAGACGAATTAAGAATGATAAGAGACAGGCTTATAGCCATCTGGGATGCCAAGGCGTTGACGGCCAAGAAGCTCGAGGAGCTGACCGGGATCGATCGCGAGAAGTGGTATGCCTTGAGGGGAGGCAAGCGACGGGTCAACGAGGATGACATCGAGGGCATCTTGGCGATCACGCCTGAATATGCCCTTTGGCTGGTAAGCGGAAAGATCGCGCCTGAGTCGGGCCAGATCAGCCCGGCCTACGCCGAAGCGGACCTAAAGTTGGCAGAACAAAACGCGGGCAGCAAATAACAGCGGAAGCGGCTCGGCGATGGTTCACAACCATAAAAATCTAAAGAGTTCTCATGATAAGGATTCAAAAATGACTCTAAGCAAAGTCAAAACGCTACCTCTAAGGATGAATGGGGGAGTGTTTTTAGACGTGTTGCTGCTCATTTTAATACTGCTTATGGTGTTTTTTGTTTGGCGTTATGGCTGGAGTTGGATAGATAGTAATCCAGACATAAATAGTGCCCAAGATGTAAATGCTGTGCGAGGTCAGTTTGGTGATAAGTTCGGTGCTATAAATGCTCTATTTGCAGGGTGCGCATTTGCAGGAATAATTTTCACAATATTTCTTCAAAGTAGGGAAATACGCCAAACCAAAAGTATGCTGGAGGAGCAATTAAAGGGTGCAAATAAAAACCGCTTTGATGGTACTTTTTTTGAGCTCATAAAGTTGCATAGCGATATAACGTCGAAGCTATCAGATCTTCAGCATAATGGCAGGCACGCTTTTAGGGCGTTCCATGAAAGAATTATACTGTCCGATACAGACTTTCCTGCTTTTTGTGCGCTTAATAAATTTAGCAGGGAAGAGATTCGCATAATACGAGATCTGCGGTCTATACCTGATTCGATGAAGTCACGACTGCAAGCTGCGGATATTTCCAATCTTGAAACTGCCCTGGAGCGTGGAACTGCATGCTGCGATAACTACTTAGATGATACCTTAGCGCACCATGAGGAGAAAATCAGAAGAGCATATGCCCTTGCAGCCGAGCAGCATATCGATAATTACTCGCACTATTTTAGGAATTTGTATCATGCTTTGCGGTTTATCAAGGAGTCGGACCTGATAGACGAAGGTGAGAAGCAGAGATATGCAAAGATTTTAAGGTCTCAACTTTCTGAGCCCGAACTTGTTGGGTTGTTCTATAACTCACTTACCCTGATCAGCCTTCCAGGTAGGGAAGGGATGGAGCTGGGGCATCCAAAGATGGGAAGGCTTTTAAAGGAATTTGATGTCTTGCAAAATTTAAGTCCGAGAACGGTTCTTCACCCTAAGCACCTGGATATTTTCGACTTAAATAATGGGGGCAAGCAACATGTCTAAAAGAGACCCAAAGCCCGAAGTGCTGCGTTTAGAAGAGCTTGCTCTTTTGGTTAAGTCTGGTGATATAAAGCTTCCTAGTTTCCAGAGGTCTTTTGTATGGAAACGTGCCGATATGCTCAAGTTATTGGATAGTATTTATAAGGGCTATCCGATTGGCAGTATTTTGCTTTGGAATAGTTCGCAGCGGCTGAAGAGCGAGCGAGACATTGCAGGGCTACAGGTGAATGACGAACATACAGTTTACCCAACAAACTACTTATTGGATGGCCAGCAACGACTCACCACTTTATGTGGTGCGATTTTTTGGGAGGGAGGGCCAGCAAGCAGTATTTGGAATATCCATTTTGACTTGGAGACGGAAAGCTTCGTCTACCCTAGGGAAAATGATCAACTTACTCTTTTCCCATTAAATAAGTTGATGAGTACTAGGGACTTTATATTTCAATGCATGAAGTACGAGCACCATCCAAATAAAGTTATTTATACTGATCGGGCAGAGCGCTTGCTTCGCTCGGTGAAGGATTACAAGGTGGCGGTTGTTAAGATTGGGGATATGTCAATCGAAGAAGTTGCTCCCATATTTGAGCGAATAAATAGTACTGGCAGAAAGCTTACAATTGTTGATTTGATGATGGCCGCAACATGGAGTAACGGGTTCGATTTATCTGCCGAGATCGAGGAAACAAAAGCAGCTTGTACTGCCCTTGGCTTTGGCGGTATATCGGAACAAATGATACTCCGATCAATAGCAGCGTCTGCAAATCTCGGGATTAATAAAGAAGATATACAGCGTCTGAGGAACTTAAGCCCTGTTGAGTTAAAAGAGGCTGCGTCAAAAAGCTGTGCTGCATTTATTAGTGCGGCGTCTTGGATAATGAACAATTTGCCAATAAGAGACGCGTCTTATCTACCGTATGGGTTGTTCCTGACCTACTTGGTTGAGATTTTTAGAGTGTCTGGCGGGCTTTCCGATGAGCAATCAAAGGCGGTGCTTTCATGGTTTTGGTATACATCCGCTACACTGTATTTTGGTGGGGCTAGCACTGGTCAAATATCAAGGGATCTTAATGTTGTGCGCGAATTCGCCTCAGGCTCGCGTGTAAGCCTTTATGTGCAAGTCGAAATAGATATAAGCAGGTTATTGTTCGATAAATTTAACTTGAAAAATGCTAGTAGCACAACATTTGCTTTGCTCCTGCTTTCCGTAAGCGGTGGTACCGCCATATCAGGACGGCCAATACCACTCGACTTGATTGGTGCTAAAGATAGTAGGATATTCGGTCGGATATCTCCGGATAACATTGCTGATAAAAATATCTCCGTTGTTATAGATGTCCAGCGTAATGGCTCGAGTGAGATTGGAGTTGAGCTCGAAAAGCAATTGTTAAGTAATGATTGCGTATTTGATGCTGAGAGGCAGGATGAAATTAGCTTTGTTATCAATCGCGCAAATCTTGTTTCGTCCTTTATCGAGTCTGTATGTGGATGTCAAAGTCACTACAGTATTGAAGCGCTTATGAGTCTTCAGTTGGCCGATAATGGAGATAGTGCAGACATAGACTGAGTGCACTCTGATATGAAGGGAGGCAGGGGCTGGGAAGAGCGGTTTTTGGTTAGTTAGTTCTTTCTGCTTGCGCGATGAGGCTATCAATATCAAGTCGTACAGTGGGCTCGTCGCATCGTGCGCGCACAACCTCGGCGAGGTACGCATCGTCAGCGAGCTCCAGCATCGCTTGTTTGCCAACATGCTGGCGAGCAACCCGAAGATCGTAGGCATCCTGCATGGCCAGCCAGCTTTCAGGCGAGCGGCCAAGCGCTACGGACAGGCGCAATGCCATTTCCGGCGTAACGCGACTGGTGCCATTCAAGACGCGGCTCAGGGTAGAGGGGGCAACACCTAGCTTTTCCGCCAGCTCGCGACCGCTGATACCGTTAGGTTCCAGGTAGATGTTGGTGATGAACTCACCAGGATGGGGAGGGTTGTGCATGCTCACCAGTAGAATCCTCATGGCCCAACACACAGATGTCCCAGAATAGGCCAAAGTCTGGCATCAGCCACACTAAATGGCATGTTAGATACGCTGGAGGTCCCGATTTTACTGACTTCCAGCTTCTGCCGAGGGAAGTGGCGCTTATTCGTAATGCGAAGGTCGCAGGTTCGACTCCTGTCTCCGGCACCAATGAAATCAAAGGCCCGCAGCTATGCGGGCCTTTTTTGTTTCCGGCAATCGGAGCGGACGTTAGCGCGTCTTGCGGGTGCACATGGCGATGCCGACCGAGGTGAAACCCAGCAGGGCGACGACTGCGATCATCACTGCGGCAAAGGCGTTGTCGAACGCACCTTTTGCCAGGCTGATCAGCGGGGCCGCGATGGCTTCGGGCAACGCTTCTGCGGCGATCAGGGCGCCATCGAGGCTGTCGAGTGCCAGGTCGGGGAGCGCCATCGTGCCCGGCGTGACGATGGCTGCAGCGTAAACCGCGGACATCAGGCTGCCGAGGATGGCGATGCCTAGCGCACCCCCGAGCTCGTACGACACTTCTTCAATCGATGCGGCCATGCCCGCTCGATCCGCTGGGGCTTGCAGCAGCATGGCGCTGGAGGCGGCGGTCATCGCCGCGCCGACACCAAACCCGAGCAGGCTGAACGATAGGATCTGCAGCCATTGCTCGCCCGCGTAGCCCAGCAAATAGAGCAGGGCGCCGGCTGCCGACAGGGCCAGTGAGGTACTGAGGATCCGCTCCGCGCCGATACGCGGCAGCGCCAGCCCAGCAAGCGGTCCTACGATAAAGGCGCCGAGCGGAATCGGCAGAATGGTCAGGCCAGCCTGCAGCGGCGACAGGCCAACCACCAGCTGCAGCCGCTGGCTGACCACTAGCTCCATGCCCATCAAGGCGGCGGAGGCAACCGACGCAGTGATCACGCCTGCCGAGAAGCTTCGATCGCGGAATAGCGTGAAATCGATCATCGGTACGGCGGTCTGGCGCTGACGGCGCAGGAAGGCCAGGGCGCAAACGACCGCTGTGCATGCCGCCACGCTGGCTTGCAGCAGGGAAGGGTCCGCCTTGCCGGCCTCCTTGATTGCCAGCGTCAGCCCAACCAGCGCGCCCATGACCCACAGCGAAGCGAGCAGGTCGAAAGGCCGTTGCGGGTTGCCGGGTCTGGACGGCACCCAGATCACCGCGAGTACCAGTGCGAGCAGGACGATGGGTACGTTGATGATGAACACCGAACCCCACCAGAAATGTTCCAGCAGCACGCCGCCGACCACCGGACCGAACGCCGCGCCACCCGAAGCGATAGCGGCCCAGATGCCGAACGCCAGGGCGCGTTCGCGCGTGTCTTCGAACACGTGACGGATGATCGCCAGGGTTGCGGGCATCATCATGGCCGCGCCTACGGCTAACGCAACACGGGCGGCAATCAGTATCTCGGGCGTCGGTGAGAACGCCGCGCCGAGGGATGCCCAGCCGAACACCACAAGACCGGAGATGAACATCCGCTTGTGACCGAAACGATCGCCCAGCGCGCCCATACCGGGCAGCAGGCCCGCAACGGTGAGGGCATAGGCGTTCACGATCCACAGCTTTTCGGTGGCGGAAGCACGCAGCTCGTAGGTCAGGCTGGGCAGAGCCAGGTAGATCACCGTCATGTCGATGACGATCAGCAGGAGGGCGCTGGACAGTATGCCCAGCACCAGCCAGCGAAGAGACGATTTCACGGGCGAGCCTCGGTCTGGATGTGCATCGCTGTTGGCTGAATATGAACGTTGCGGCAAAATATAAATACATACGTATTTAATTGAAAGGGGCGCTTATGGGAAGGAAGAGAACGATCGATCGCGATGCGCTGCTGGACGTGGCCGAAGGGATCGTCAATCGACAGGGCGCTGCAGCGCTGACGATCGATGCGGTGGCCAAGGCCGCCGGCATTACCAAGGGTGGGGTGCAGTACAGCTTCGGCAGCAAGGATGACCTGATCAACGCCATGTTCGAGCGTTGGGGTAAGGGTTATACGGAGCAGTTCCAGCGCATCGCCGGCGACCAGCCCGATCCGCTGACCGCGGTGCGTGCCCATGTGGAGGCGACTCGTACCTCGGATACCGCGTCCCACGCCAAGGCGGCAAGTCTGATGGCCGCTTTGCTGCAAACGCCCGAGCATCTGCTATCGACCCAGGCCTGGTATCAGGAGCGTCTCGCCGGACTCGACACTTCAACCGAGGAAGGGCGTCGCGCTCGGCTGGCGTTCTTCGCTACCGAGGGAATTTTCACCCTGCGCTTTTTTCGCTTGATGGACATCGATGAAGGGGAATGGGCGGATGTCATGAGTGACATTGCCGCGTTGGTTCGCCCGGACAGCTGACAGGCTGGTCGGCAGCTGGCGATTCCGACAACACGGAAGAAAGCGCGTGGCGCTTTGGGGGCGGGTATCGGCGGCAAGTTGGCACTGCCCAGCAAGTGGGCTGCCTGCGATGTGAGAGATTGGATGCCGGAATCGGCACATGACCGGGGCGCAGCCGCACGGGCTGCGCCCCGTTTTCGTTACAGAGTGACTGAGATACCCGCCTGCAGCGTACGAGGTTCGCCTGGGTAGGCCCAGATGTTGCCCCAGGCGCGCTCTTCGTACTCTTCGTCGAACAGGTTGTTGAGGTTCAGGTTCAGGCGAACCCGCTCGGTCAGCGGGTAGTAGGCGAGCAGATCGACGGTGGTGTAGGCGCCCATGTCGAACGCGCTGTTGGAGGTGCTGCCCTTGCGCTCGCCGACGTACTTGACGCCCATGCCGACGCCGAGCCCGGCCAACGGGCCTTCGTCGAATTCATAGGTGTCCAGCAGGTTGAAGCTGTGGCGTGGCACGTTGGCCAGGCGTGTGCCGACCGGCATCGATGGGCTGGTGCTTTCGGTGACTTCGGCATCGACGTAGGCGTAGCCGCCGATCACGCGCCATTGCGGGGTGATGTTGCCCGCCACGCTGATGTCGAAGCCGCGGCTGCGCGCTTCGCCGGCGGCGACCTTGAAGGATTGAGCGCCTGTGTTGGCGGGGTCATCGGTAAGCACGTTTTCCTTGGTGATGTGGAACAGCGCCGCGGTAACGCTGAGGTCGCGCTCCGGCAGGTCGTACTTGATACCGATTTCGTGGGCGACGCCTTTTTCGGGATCGAACGCCTGACTGCTACGGTCGGCACCTGGGTTGGGTTTGAACGAGCGTGAGGTGTTGGCATAGACGGCCAGCGCTTCAGTTAGGTCGTAGATCAGCCCGAAACGAGGAGATACGGCGTTGTGCGCTTGATCCCAGTCTTTCTCACCGGGCCGCTTGTCTACATAGGTCTGCTCGAAGCGCTCAAGACGGGCACCGATCTGGGCCTTCAGGCGCTCGGTGAGGGCGATCTGGTCCTGCAGGAAGAACGCGTAGGACTTCAGGTTCTCGTCGTCGTAGGTGGTGGTTCGGGTCAGTGCCGGCAGCGGCTGGCCGTAGACCGGATCGTAAAGATCGATGGGGAAGTCGGTGGTCGAGCCGCCGGAGCGCCGGATCAGCGAATCGTAGTTGTATTCATCGAACTCAACCCCGAGCAGCAGCGTGTGCGCCAATCCCGCGGCGTCGAAGTGACCTTCCAGGTTGGCCTGCACTGCCAGGTCATTCCAGTTCAGCCAGCGCTCGCTGTAGTTACGGCCTACGGTGCGACCATCGGCGGAGACAGCGGTGGTTGGGAGGCCATTGTTCTCCACCGCGCCGCCGTCCAGGCTGCCGTCAAGGTACTGGATGCCGCCGCGCAGCATCCACTGGCTGTCCAGCTGGTGCTCCAGGCGCAGTTGCGTGGTGGCGTTCTGGTTGGTCAGCTTGCCGGCGCTTTCTTCCCCGAGGAAGCGATCGCGCGGCAGGTTGCCGGCCTGGTTGTGGTAACGCGGTAGGCCGCGATCCATGGGGTGACGGTTGTGCAGATAATCGCCCTCGAGGATCAGCGCGGTGTCATCGCTGAGCTGCCAGCGCAGCACTGGCGCGATGTTGTAGCGCTCGCTTTCGACGTGGTCGCGGAAGCTGTCGCTGCCTTCGGCAACCAGGTTGAGGCGATAGGTAAAGGCGGCGCTCTCGTCCAGTGCGCCGGTGGTGTCCAGGGTGCCGCGACGCAGGCCGTCGGTGTTCACCTGGCTGCCGAGCACCGTGCGCCGCTCCGCCTGCGGCTGCTTGCTGACGATGTTGAAGGTGCCGCCCGGATCGCCGCGTCCGTAGAGCATCGAGGCCGGGCCGCGCAGCACTTCGATGCGCTCCAGGGTGTTGGCGTCGGGCATGTTGGGATAGCCGCGGTTCACCGCGAAGCCGTTGCGGTAGAACTCCTGGGTGCTGAAGCCGCGCACGAGGAATTCGGTCAGGCCCTGACCGCCGAAGTTGTTGCCGCGCTCCACGCCACCGGCGTAATCGAGCGCGTCTTCAAGGCGCGTTGCGCCGATGTCTTCGACCACCTGCGCCGGCACAACGCTGATCGATTGCGGGGTCTCGTGGATCGCGGTGTCGGTGCGCGTCGCGCTGGCTGCGCGGGTCGCACGATAACCCTGCACCGGGCCGTCGGCGCGCTCGGCCGAGGCGGTGACCTGCATCTCCTCCAGTGCCAGCGGTTCTGCGGGCGGTTCGTCGTTGGCCGAAGCCATGGCGGGGCAGGTGAGGACGGGAACCGCGAGCATCGGGAGGAGAAGGCGCCGCATCGAGTAATCCTTGAGGGAAGGGAGCGAGGGCGGGCATCCTAATCTCAACGAAAACTATTATCAAATAGAAGATAATCGCAACTTCTGTGCGCGGCGCCAGCTGCCGACGGCGCTTGGCCGGAGCAGGCCAATCGAGCGTGCGGCGGAGCGGGAGCCCCTTCAGAGCCTGAGCCCTGGAGCCTGACCGCCGAGCAGTTCCGGCTGCAGATCTGGCGGCTGCGGTGTTCAGCTGGAGGCGAAGACGACGCGGTCGCGACCGGCCCGCTTCGCCTGATACAGCGCCTCGTCTGCCGCCTTGAACGTCGCGTCGGGAGAGGGGTAGCGGTCGCTGCAGGCGATGCCGATGGAGGCCGTAATTGGCGTGCCGGTCGGGCTCGGCGTCTGCCGCAGGCGGGCGAGCAGCCTTTCGGCGGCGATGCTGGCGCCGCTGGCGCCGGTTTCAGGCAGCAGCATGAGGAACTCTTCGCCACCCATGCGGCAGAGCACGTCGGTGGGGCGCGAGCATTCCTTCATGATCTCGGCGAGGAAACGCAGCACCGCATCACCGACGTCATGGCCGTGCTGGTCGTTGACCTGCTTGAAGTGATCAATGTCTAGCGTTACCGCCGCGTAGCGCTGATCGAGCAGGTCGAACTGCTTGAGCGCCAGTTCGAGGCCGCGGCGGTTGCGCAGGCCGGTCAGCGGGTCGGTCATGGACGCCGCCTCCAGCGCGCCCATCTTCTGCTGCAGCAGGGACACGCCGGCAAGCATCGCGACCTTCAATCGCGAGACTTCGAAATACCAGGAGTTGACCTTCGAAATGCGACTGGCCGCTTCCGGTGCGCCCCAGTGCTCGGCGGTGTCGGCCAGGGCGCGAATGGGCCGGGAGATCAGCCGGGAGAGCCACCAGAACACCGCGAGCGATATCAGCGTGAATGGCACCGCATTGAGCAGCGTGGTCCGCGCCAGCTGTTCGAGCTTCGCCGTGATCGCCGCGGTGGGACGCTGAGCAACGATGCCCCAGCCGGTGCTCTGCATGGGTGCGAAGCCGGCGAGCATGTCCACGCCAAGGGTATTGATGACGCGCTGGCTGCCTTCCCTGCCGGACAGCACCTGCTGGACCACCGGATTGCTCGATACGTTCTGGCCGACGCGCTTGCCGTCCTCGTGGAAGATCAGCCTGCCCTGGGTGTCGACCACATACAGGTAGGAACCGTCGCGGTAGTAGTGCACGCCGAGCAGGCCGTGCAGGGCATTGCGCTCGCGCAGGAACAGCGAGGCGCTGATAAAGCCGAGGTAACGGCCGTCGGCGGCGAAGATGGGGTGGGTCACCGCGATCAGGTAGGTGCCGTCGGTGGCGGCGTAGGGATCGCTGGTCAGCGGTATGCGCTCCTTCAGCGCGCGGTTGGCACCGATGCTGTTGACCTTGAGACCGAGCAGGTCGGTACTTTCCGGCGAGGTGGAAACGATCTCACCGGCCGCGCTGACGATGATCGCCCTGCTGAACTGATCGCTCTTGAGCTTGAGCCGCTCGGTCTCGTTGTCCCGTGCGGCCGGGTCGTCGAAGCGGGTCGACAGGGTCTGGGCGGCGTAGGCGAGCTCACGGCGGCTGTTGAGGAAGAACTGGTCAGTGGTGTCGGCGAGCTTGCGGGCGTAGGAGCGGTTCGCTTCAAGCGTCTGTTCGAACAGCTGGTCGCGCTGCGAGCTGTAGCCTGCAAAAAAGCTGTTGCCGAAGGTCAGCAGGCCGGCGACCAGTGCCAGCAACAGCGTGAGTTTCTGTAGATCCAGCCGGGACATGAAGCTTCCAGTCTCCAATCGGTGCTTGGCGTGGGCCAATGGAGTTCGTGGTCAGACTTCGCATGCGCCGAAGCCACAGGCTGGCAATGATACAGGCACCATGCCGCCATGCGCGACGGTTCACGGCAGAGTGGGACGCAGCCTGGCGCCGGGCATGGCATGCCGGGTGCCAGCCCCCGGCGTGCCATGCGGGATGGTGCTTGGCTACACGAAACAGGCCCGCAATTGCGGGCCTGTTGTTCAAGGTGAGGTGTCAGCCCCGGTGATAGCTCGGCGCAAGCTTGTAGACCGAGGTATCCAGCCCCTCGAAGCGCGCCTTCAGTTGCAGTGCCAGGTACAACGAATAGTGCCGCGACTGGTGCAGGTTGCCACCGTGGAACCACAGGTTCTGCTGCTGGGTGGGCTTCCACATGTTGCGCAGTTCGCCTTCGTACGGGCCCGGGTCCTTGGTGGTGCCGGAACCGAGCCCCCAGCAGCGCCCGACCTTGTCCGCGACCTCCTGGGAGATCAGCCGCGCCGCCCAGCCGTTCATCGAGCCGTAGCCGGTGGCGTAGACGATCAGGTCGGCCGGCAGGCGGCTGCCATCGTTGAGTACCACGGCGTCCGCCTCGATGTGATCGACGCCGAGGCCCGGCCCGCTTTTCAGCTTGATGGTGCCGTTGGCAATCAGCTCGCAGGCGCCGACGTCGATGTAGTAGCCCGATCCGCGGCGCACATACTTGAGGAACAGGCCGGATTCGTCATCGCCGAAGTCGAGCATGAATCCCGCTGCAGCCAGGCGATCGTAGAAGGCCTTGTCGCGCTCCTTGACCTGCTCGAAGGCCTGGCGATGGAACTGCGGCAGCACCTTGTAGGGGATCGAAGCGAACAGCATGTCGGCCTTTTCGGTGGTCAGCCCGCTTTCGACGGCATCCTCGGAATAGAGCGGGCCGAACACCACGTCCATCAGCGTGTCGGAACGCACGATATGGGTGCTGGAGCGCTGCACCATGGTGACGTCCGCGCCGTTCTCCACCAGGTCCGCACAGATATCGTGGGCCGAGTTGTTGGCACCGATGACCACCGCGCGTTTGCCGCGCCAGGCGCCGCCGCCGGGATGCTGGCTGGAATGGTGCTGCTGGCCGGCAAAGGTTTCCGCACCCGGATAGACCGGCACGTTGGGCACACCGGACATGCCGGTGGCGAGGATCAGCTGCGCGGGCTTGAGCGTCATCGGTTTGCCGTCGCGCAGCACCTCGACCGTCCAGCGGCCCTCGGCTTCGTCGAAGCTGGCCTTCACGCATTCGGTTTTCGCCCAGTAGTTCAGCTCCATGACCTTGGCGTACATCTCCAGCCAGTCGCCGATCTGGTCCTTGGGTGTGAAGATCGGCCAATGGTCGGGGAAGGGCAGGTAGGGCATGTGGTCGTACCAGACCGGGTCGTGCAGGCACAGCGATTTGTAGCGTCCGCGCCATTGATCGCCGGGGCGCTCGGCCTTGTCGACGATCAGCGTCGGCACGCCGAGGCGCTTGAGCCGTGCGCCGAGGCCGAGGCCGCCCTGGCCGCCGCCGATGACCAGGCAGTAGGGCTGTTCCGTGATGCCCAGCGCGGCTTCCTCGTCGCGGCGTTTTTCCAGCCAGTTGCGCTTGTCGGCCAGGCCGTGGCCGTGTTCGGCGCCCAGTGGCCGGCGGCGTCCGAGCGGTTCCTCGTGCCCCTTCAGCTCGCGCATGGTGGTCAGCAGCGTCCAGCACAGGCCGTCCTTCAGACGCACATAACCCTTGCCGCGGGCGACGTCGGTTTCCAGGCTGATCCAGCCTTCGAGCACGCCGTCGGTCAGGCTTGCTTCGCCTTCGAGCTTCCAGTTGTCCGGCCGGGTGGCTTCCAGGCGGCTTTCCAGCATGTCGCGAATGTCGGCCTTGCCTTCGAGGGTGATCAGGTTCCAGCTGAACAGCACCAGGTCGCGCCAGTGGCAGTCGTCGACGAACAGCTCCAGGGCTCCGTCGATATCGCGTTGGGCCAGGCGCTGGCCGAGGCGTTCGACCCAGGCGGCCAGTTGTTCGGTGGGCGAGCGGGTAGCAGTGGCCTGGCTGTCGCCGCCGGGGTCGCTGCCGTTATCGGTTTTCAGATCGAAGGGGACGTCGTTGCTGGGACGCATGGTGGTTCTCCTGGTCATTGTTGTTATTCACGGGGATACCGTGCTTGCAGCAGAGCAAGCGGCGGGCCAGCAAGCGCTGGGCCGCGTCGTGGCTGGCCTGGAGTCGTATCTGGACTGGCCGGTCGAGGCGGCGCCGTGTCATCACTGCACGGCCGGGGTGACACTCTGTACCAGTAATGGCACAGCGTGCGGCGGCCCGGCGTTTGGCCTATGCTGGGGCGCGAACCCGCCTCGAAACATCGCGGAGAACAACAAGAATGACCTCTCGTCTGAGTCAGCATGCGCATCAGGTCCTCAGCTTCGGTGAAGGCACCGCAGCCAGCCAGGGCCCGGCTGCCGATCCCGCCATCGCGCGTTCCTGGCGCCGCTGCCTGGAACAGCATCAGCTCGACCCCACCAGCCCGCGCGCGCCCTGCGTGATCGAGCGGCCGCGGCTCAATGAACATCGCGATCGGCTGGACCGGGTTATCGCCGTTGCCCACTGGCAGATGAACAGCCTGCACCAGCAGCTGGGCAGCAGCGGCCACGCGGTGTTGCTGACCGACGCCAGCGGCGTGGTGATCGACAGCGTGGCGGATCAGGCCGAACGCGCGGAATTTCAGCGCGCCGGGCTCTGGCTCGGTGCCGTGTGGAACGAGGCGACCGAGGGCACCAATGGCGTCGGTCTGTGCCTGCTGGAGCGCCAGGCGCTGACGATTCGGCGTGACGAGCACTTCCGTGGCCGGCACGCAGCACTGACCTGTTCGGCGAGCCCCGTGTTCGATGCCGAAGGCGGTTTGCTCGCCGTGCTCAATGTGTCGTCGGCACGTGAGGACCTGTCGCGCCAGCGGCGTTTTCACACCATGGCGCTGACCAATCTGTCGGCCAAGCTCATCGAGAGCTGTTTCTTTCTGCAGCATTGCGAGGGCGACTACCTGCTGCGCTTCCATGCCCAGCCCGAATACATCGGCCTGCTCAGCGAAGGCTTGCTGGCGTTCGATGGCGACGGGCGCATCACGACCATCAACGAAACCGCACTGAACCTGCTCGCCAGTGGCCGCGAAGCGCTATTGGGCCAACCTCTGGAAACCATTCTCGATGTGCGTCTGGAGCAGTTGCTGCAGCGCGCCAGGCCGCAGCCCGGTACCTGCTGGCCACTGCATACCCACGACGGCCAAAGGTTGTACTGCCAGTTGCGCGGACCGCAGATGCGTGTGGTGGTCGCGCCGCCAAAAGAAGCGGCGGCGCAGGTGGGCGGTCTGTGCCTGCTCGATCCGTCGATGCGCACGGATTTCAGCCGCGCGCTGAAGGTGCTCGAGCGGGACGTGCCGGTGCTGCTGCAAGGCGAAACCGGCACCGGCAAGGAAGCCTTCGCCAGTGCGTTGCATCGCGCCAGCAGCCGCGCCGGCCGGCCGTTCGTGGCACTCAACTGCGCGGCGATTCCCGAGACGCTGATCGAAAGTGAACTGTTCGGCTATCGCGGCGGCAGCTTCACCGGCGCGCGTCGCGAGGGCATGGTCGGCAAGCTGGAGCAGGCCAATGGCGGCATCCTCTTTCTCGACGAGATCGGCGACATGCCGCTGGCGCTGCAGACGCGCTTGCTGCGGGTGCTGGAGGAGCGCAAGGTGACCCCGTTGGGGGCTGCCGCGCCGGCCGAACTGAATATCCGCCTGATCAGCGCCAGCCATCATGACCTGCGCGCGCTGGTTGCCGGCGGTGCCTTCCGTGAAGATCTGTATTACCGCCTCGGCGGGCTGATGGTCGCGTTGCCGCCGCTGCGCGAGCGCAGCGACAAGGCGGAACTGCTCGACCATCTGCTGGCCGAAGAAGCCCAGGGCGAATCGATCAGCCTCGACCCGGCCGCGCGGCAGGCATTGCTCGCTTACCGGTGGCCGGGCAACGTGCGGCAGATGCGCAACCTGCTGCGCACGTTGGTGGCGCTGAGCGAGCAGGGGCGCATCGCCGTCGATGAGGTATTGGCTGTGCTGCCGGCCGAGATCGGCGAGGCGGATGCAATGCGCGATCCGCTGCAGTCGGCCGAACGCGAGGCTTTGCTGAGCGTGTTACGGGAGCGGCACTGGCAGGTCAGTCGGGTTGCCGAAGAGCTGGGGATCAGTCGCAACACGCTCTACCGCAAGCTGCGCAAGCACGGCATCTCGCGCAACTGAACGGCGGGCGCGAACGCCCGCCGTCAGGGCGTCAGAGCGCGGTGGATAGGGTGATCGAGCCGAACTGGTCGTGTTCCTGCTGGCCCTGGAATTCGCGGGTGCGCCAGACATTGGCGAATGCCAGCTGCCAGCGGCTCCAGGTCAGTGCCACTCCGACCTTGGCATCGCCGACCCACTCGCGGCGGTCAACCGAGTGGCTGTCCTCGAAGGTGTTGCCGTCCAGCAGCATGTTGTGCGCCATGTAGCGGCCCTCCAGATTGGCGAAGCCGTACCAGGCGAAGTCGCCACCCGGTCGGAAGAACTGGCTGCCGCTCTGCGCCGGCGTCACCGCCGGGATGCTGAAGCTGCGTTGCAGGTTCTGCCCCAGGCGCAGGCCCAGCCCGGCCGAGCCATAGCGGTAGAGATTGCCGAGGGCGAAGCCCACGCTCGGGCCGTATTCCAGTTCCAGCCCAGCGAGACGCTTCTGCAGCCACCAGCGGTGCTGGTAGCCCAGGTTGACGAAGGGTTCGTTTTCCAGCTGGTTGTCCCAACCATTCGGTTCGTCGCTGTTGGTGACCTTGTGCACGGCGCGCTGCAGGCGCTTGCCTCCGGCTGCCGGGCCGACGATGCCGACGTCCAGGTGCAGACTCTGGGCGCCCCGCCAGCCGTCGTGCTGGGTGTCGGAGAACATCGACATGCCGGCAAACAGCAGACCGGCGTAAGGGCGGTCGTCTTCGATCAGATTTCGGGTTTCGATTTCCTCCGGCGTGTAGATCTGATGACCGAAGCGGTAGGCGACGTTATCGATCGCGGCGCCCGACCAGCCGGGCAGCAGATCGGCGAAGCGTCGCGTCCAGCTCTGGTCGTCCGGTTCGAAGCCCCAGATCACCTCCAGCCCATTGCTGTAATGACCATCGCTGCCCCTGGCGATGATGTCGTTCTCCACCTTCAGCGAAAGGATGTCGGCATGGCCGACGGCAGGGGCGGCGATGGTTGCGGCGAGCAGGCACGAGCACAGCAAAGAACGAGAATGCATGGTCAGACTCCTGGCTTACGTTCTTGTTTGTATGTTCTTTCTCGGACCTTGACCTCGCATGGCGGTTCGCTTGAACCCTATGGCGCGCCGAATGTGCTGCTACCGGCCAATACCGATTCGCCAAGCCTAGCCTGTTCTGACTCACGCAGTTGCTTGGCAAGCGCTTCGGAAAAGCGCTCTACCGCCGACCAGCGCAGGTGGATGGCGTCGACGAAGGCCGCTGGTGGAGCGACCCATTCGCGATCGGCGTTCCAATATTGCGCGCCGCCATCGCCGGCGATTGCAGCCGTCAGCTTCTCGTCGAAACGGGCGAGGAAGCTGCCGTCGGCGTCGACCTTGGCCTTCCACTGCGGATGCAGCGGTGTGGATACGACGAGCAGCTGGCGTTGCTCCGCCTGCAGGCGGTCGGACAGCTTGCCCAGCGCAGCGAAGCAGCTGTTATCCAGCGGGTCGGGCTTGCCATAGAACAGGCCTCGATCACCGCGGGGTTCCAGCGGCCCGTCGCCGTGGCGGGTGAACACCAGCGGATCCCATTCGATCTCGTTGGCCCGTTGCGCCTTGACCGTCTTCGCATTGCGCAACAGCGAACGCGGCGAGAAGAAGCGCATGTAGTAACCCCAGCGTGAAGCCTGCTGGTAGACGTACTGGTCGGCGTGTTCGCGGTCGAACACCGCATCCGGGGCCTTCCAGCAGCCGGCGAAGTCCAGCGGATCGACGATCATCACCACCTGGCGAATGGTCGGCTCGCGGTCCAGCAGCCAGTCGGCGACATAGGTCGATTGGTTCGCGTGCAGGCCACAGAACGCGCCGTTGAGCGGCCGCACGCCCGGCGCCTGTTTGACCAGCACATCACCATCGACGTGGCGCCAGGCGACCGAGGAACCAATGACCAGCAGGTTCGGGTCGTCGATGGGGTTGTGCCGCAGAAAGTGCAGCTTTTCGTCCACACACAGGCTGTTAGAGAAGGCCGGCGGCGGCAGATTGTCGGTGTGATTGAGCCAGGCGAGCAGGGCGGCAAAGCCGCCGAGCATCCCGATAAGGCCGGCGAACATGCCCAGGAGGTAACCGGCACGCACCGGCCGCTGCTCTGCCTCGTCCGGACAGGTGTCAACGGATCTGGCCATTGCTTACCGCCCTCCGAGCTTGGTCTGAATAAGCTGGGCGAAGTGACCCACGTTCTTCAGCGACTCCAGTTCGGCGGTGCGGAATTTGATGCCGAAGCGTTGTTCGGCAGCCACGATCAGCAGGACATGGGTCTGGCTGTCCCAGCCATCGATGTCGTCGGCGGTGGTTTCGGGCGTGAGGACGATATCGTCATCGTCGAACACGTCGTGGAAGACTTGGGTCAGCGCCTGGAGAATTTCCTTTTCGTTCATGCTTGCACCTGGATGTGGTGGTGGATGGGAGCGCGCGAGGCCAGCTCGTAGCGCCAGAAACTTGCATCGGTGATGGCGTGGGCAGGGGCGGGGCGCTGTTGGAAACCCAGCCGCGGATAGTGCTCGGCGACCATGCCATTGCGTTCGGTGGGGCGGTATTCGCCGACCAGGACGCCCCAGCCGGCAGCCGCTGCCGCATCGGCCAGTAGCTCCAGCACCGCCGCCTCGACCTGACGACCCAGCACGCGGCAGCTCATCAGCCAGCTGTCGATCAGCAGCTCATCGGCTTGCAGTGCGTCATCGGGACGGGCCAGCACCACGCTGATCAGGCCGTTGTCGCCGAACTTGTCCTCGAGTCGCGGGGCCAGGGCGATGGTTCGCGGATCGCTGGCCATGCGCTCGACCTCGGCTTCGGTATAGCGGCGGGTGGTCAGGTTGAACTGGTTGGTCTTGTTGATCAGCTGGGTGGCGCGCGCCAGCTCGGCGGCGCCGATGCGGCTGACGCGCAGGACCATCTGCAGCCCGCGCAGGTAGCCGTCCATGTCCGTGGCCTGGTTCAGCGCGGCTTTGCGTTCGGCATTCAGCGCATAGCTGCGGCCGCGCTCGGCATCGTCCGAGGTAAAGGACACAGCCTCGAAATAGCCCGCCGCGGCGATGCGCGCGGGGTAATCGGCGACATCGTCGGGTAGTTCCGGTACGGCGACTTGCGGCAGCTCGCGGCGCACGATGTCGCGCTCGGCGGGGTTGTCGTCGACGAACACCAAGCTGTCCAGGCCGATATCGAGCATGCTCGCGATGCGCCGCAGGTTGCCGGCCTTGTCTTCCCAGTTGGCGACGAAAGCCGCGATATCGCTGCGCTCGAGCGCCATTTCCGGGTGCGCGAATGCGGCCTCGGCGACGTGCAGGTCGTTCTTGCTGCACACCGCGAGGATCACCCCGCGGCGCGCCAGCTGGGCAGCGTAGCGTTGCAGCGCCAGAAAGGCTTCGCCACTGGCGCTGCCCTGGCCGAGCTGGATACCGTCGATGCCGTCATCACCGATCACGCCGCCCCAGAGCGTGTTATCCAGATCGAGCACCAGACATTTGCGCGACAACCCGGCAGTGGCCGCCGCGATCCGCGCTAGATGCTCGCCATACAGCGGTGCCAGGGTCGGGCTGACCAGCTGCTTGGCCTGGTGCCAGCGCACCGGTTCGGCCAGGCCGTCGCCATAAGCGGCTGCGTGCCAGGCCAGGTCGAGCAGCAGCACGCCATCCTCGCGGGCGGCGGCGCGGATCGCGGCGTTCAGGCGTTCGATAACTGCCCGTGGCGATGCCGGCACCAGTGCTTCGTAAGAGCCGAACAAGGGCGGTGCGACCGGCACCAGAGTTTGCTGCACGACCTGCGCGGCATAGCGCTCGCGGGCCCGGCGCCAGAGCAGGCGCAGCTCATCGACGCGCTCCGCCACGGCGGCATCCACCTCCGCCTGGCCGGCCTGCAAGGGCAGTTGCAGTGGCGCGTCATGGGCGTCCAGCGCCAGCAGCACCAGTTGCGGGGCGAAGGCGTTCAGCTCCGGATCATCGGCCAGTAGTGCTTGGCGGTACATGCCGTAGGGCGCCACATGCAGCGACAGCGCCAGGCGCCGCTGCAGCCCGGCCACTCGAATCGCCGGCAGCAGGTGGTCGACCGTATGCGAGGACAGCAGTGCCACCCGCAGTGGCGTCAGTCGTGCCGCCGCGGCATGCTGTTCGATACCGGTGGCGGCCAGCTTGTCCAGCCGTGCGGTCAGGGTGAAATCCCGTTGAAAGGTGGCCAGCCGGGCGGCTTCGTGTAGCCGTTGCAACGGGTCATCGATACGTTTGGCTTGGCCAATCGCGGCGGAGAGATCCATGTGCGTCGGCAGCCAGGGGAGTTGTGCCATGCCTGTGACTCCTTGTCGTGGTCAGAACTGGAAGTAGAGGAACTCGGTCGGCGCCATGGAAAAGGCGATCGCCAGGGCGAAGAAGCCGAGTACGCCGACCGCCAGACCGTGGATTGCCGTCGGCCGCCAGGCGCTGACTGGCAGCAATCGTTCGGTCCAGTGCGGCTGAGCCTGGAAGTTGAGTGCGGTACGGAAGTGGCCCATCCACTGCTGCACGTTCGGCATGCCCCAGACGAACACCAGCAATGCGGCGATATAGACGAAGTCGGAGCGATCCATCGCCGTGCTGATCGGGCTCAGGCCGAGCATGCCGGCGAGGATCGCCATGGCGGTCGGCACGTCGCTGGCGCGGAAGAACACCATCGCCACCACCACGCAGCCAAATGTCAGGGAGACGGCCGCCGCCTTGTGCCACCAGATGTCGCTGTCCAGCTTCCAGCCCTGACGCGCCTTCCAGGCGCGCCAGCCGTGGGCGACCACCAGATAGACGCCGTGTAGCAGGCCGAAGGCGACGAAATGCCAGCCGGCGCCGTGCCAGATGCCGGAGATGAACATGGTGAACACGGTGGGGTAGGCGACCAGTGCGAAGAAGGTGCCGACGGTCATCTTGCCTCGTCGCGGCTGCGGCTTGCCGGCCGCCATGCGCGCGCGGGTCACGCGCAGCACGATGGGGTTGTAGAGGTAGGCGGTGAGAAAACGCGTCAGCGTCATGTGCCAGCGCGACCAGTAGTCGATGACGTTGCGCGCCTTGAACGGGCTGTTGAAGTTGGCCGGCAGGCTGATGCCGAACAGCAGCGCGAGGCCGATGGCCATGTCGCTGTAGCCGGAGAAGTCGAAGTAGATCTGCAGTGTGTAGGTCAGCGCGCCGGTCCAGGCATCGTAGAACGCCGGGATGGTGCCGTCGGCAGCCAGGCTGAAGACCGGCGTGGCCTTCAGCGCGAGGGTATCGGCGATCACTACCTTCTTGAACAGACCGAGCAGAAACACCGTCGCTCCCAGCGACAGGTTGTCGATGCGCGCGCGGAAGCTGTCGCGGTCACGGAACTGCGCGAGCATCTCACCGTGATGGGTGATCGGCCCGGCGATCAATTGTGGAAAGAAGCTGATGAACAGGCAGTAGTTGGTGAAGTCGTGCTCTTCCACCACGCCATCATGGGCATCGACCAGATAGGCGATTTGCTGGAAGGTGAAGAAGGAGATCGCCAGCGGCAGGATGATGTCTTCCACCCGCCAACCGAGATCCAGCGCCGCATCCAGCGTGCCGAGCAGAAAGCCGGTGTACTTGTAGTAGACCAGCAGCAGCACGTTGGCCGCGACCGCCAGCCCGAGCAGCAGACGTGAGGGGTGCCGGCGCAGGTAGCCACCGAGCAGATAGTTGACCAGCATGCTGCCGACCAGCAACGGTACATAGACCGGGTTCCACCAGCCGTAAAAGACCAACGAGACGACGGTCAGCCAGATCACCGCGAGCCGTTGTTGGCCCGATCCGGTCAGCACGAAGAATCCAATCAACACCACCGGTAGAAAGCCGGCGATGAATTCCACTGAATTGAAAAGCATCTTCCCTATCCCTGCTCAGCGTACGTGCATCGCTGCTCAGGCCGCCTTCAAGGCGGGGCGAGTCATCCATAAAGTCCTAGCGCCACGCGACCGACAATCCATCCTGGTCGGCGTTGCGACATCCTCGGTCCATCAGTGGGTGCCCGCTCGGATTACGGCCATCTTGACCGCCTTCCCCTGAGCTCCTATGCGTCGGACGGGAAGGTGTAAAAAAAAGTTTCAATTTTCGTTGCGCCGCCGAGCGCTTTATTGTCGCAGGTCAAAAGAGTCCCGGCGGACGCGGCCTGCAGCCCATTTCCGTCGGTCGGGAAAGTTCCCGGCATTTTTCAAGGCTCTGAAGGTTGAGCGCGAACGAGCTGCTGGCGTGTTCGCCCGACTGTGGCGAGTCCGCTCAGCGGACGCTGCTCAACCCTGCGCTGCTGCGCGCGCGCTGAACGCTTCTCGACGCGGCGGCAGGCGGTTCGACCTTGCGCTGCAGGTGCCGCACGGTGCGCTTTAGCCGCTGCACCTTGTCTTCCAGTTGGAAGACCTTGCGGTTGTTGTAGAACATGCCCAGCACGAACCCCACCGAAGTGAAGACCAGGCCATAGATGAGTGCGGCTTCATAGAGATAGCTGGAAAACATCCTGTCGTCCTCTGCGGATAATGGCCCTCGCTCGTCGAGCGACTCAGGCCGGATTGGGCTGATGTCAATCTGCCTTTATGTGACAGGGTGCTCATTGAAAACGTTCCCAGATCTCGGGCGCTCGCAAGCGACTAGCAGCGAACTCTCCAGCAGAGCGGTCGTCCCATTTTCTAGACGGCGCACTTAACTGATTGGGGGAATATCAATGGCCATGCTGGACACCCGCGGTATCGGGGCCTTTACCTTGCTCAAGCGTACCTTCAAGGAATTCAGCAGCGACGACATGTCAACCTATGCGTCGGCGCTGGCCTATCGCGGGCTGTTTGCGATGTTTCCGTTTCTGGTGTTTCTCATCGCGTTGCTGGGCTTCCTCGATCTGCAGAACTTTTTCGACTGGTTGCGCATGCAGGCGTCGTTGGCATTGCCGCCGATAGCGATGGAGCAGATCGACCCGGTCATCGAGCAGCTGCAGGAGCAGCAGGCCGGCTTATTGTCCTTCGGTATTCTCGTGGCGTTGTGGACGGCGTCCGTCGGTTTCCGCTCGCTGATGAATGCGATGAACCGGGCCTACGACGTGGAGGAGGGTCGCCCGAGCTGGAAGCTGATCATGCTTTCGCTGGCCTATACCGTTGGTATTGCGGTTCTGCTGCTGCTGACGGCGGGGTTGATGATCGTCGGGCCGCAGGCCATCGAGTGGCTGGCCGGGCAGGTGGGCATGCGCGATATGGTGGTGGTGCTGTGGACCTGGGCACGCTGGCCGGTGGTCGTGCTGACGCTGATGCTGGTGGTGGCACTGCTGTACTACGTGACGCCCGATGTGGAGCAGGATTTCCGCTTCATCACGCCGGGCTCCGTGCTGGCGGTGCTGGTATGGATACTCGCCTCGATCGCTTTTGGCATCTACGTACAGAACTTCGCCGATTACAACGCCACCTACGGCAGCATCGGCGCCATCATCGTGCTGCTGTTGTACCTGTACATTTCCGCAGCGGTACTGCTGTTCGGCGCCGAGCTCAATGCGGTGATCGAGCACGCCTCGGTCGAGGGTAAGGACGAGGGCGATAAACAGCTGGACAGCTGAGGTGCCGTCCGGCGCTTGGCGGCGAACAACCCTTCTACGTAACGGTCATCTATTTCATTACAGAATTATTCCGCAGGGATTGCGGAGCATGCCGCTCAACGTGTGCATGTCCGGCAAAGACCGGTGTTCTGCTACGGACCGGACGGAGAAGTACCTTGCATATCGCGGATATGACCATGTTCTACGCGCCTGCCAGCGGTGGCGTGCGCACCTACCTCGAGGCGAAGCATCGCCGGCTGCAGCTGTACTCGGGGGTACGCCACAGCATCCTGGTGCCGGGCGGCGATTACAGCCACAACGACGGGCTTTACGAAGTACCGGCACCCATACTGCCCTTCGGCAAGGGCTACCGCTTTCCGATCCGCCGCGCGCCCTGGCGCAATCTGCTGCGTTCACTGCGCCCTGATCTGATCGAGGTCGGCGATCCGTACATGACCGCATGGGCGGCACTGGATGCGGGTCGTCGGCTTAATATTCCGGTCATCGGTTTCTATCATTCCGACCTTCCGCTGCTGGTCAGCAACCGCATCGGCAATTGGCTGGGTACCAACCTCAACGGCTACGTCTCGAAGCTGTACGGCAGCTTCGACCGGGTATTGGCACCCAGTGAAGTGATGGCCGACAAGCTCATGCACCTCGGCGTGAAAAATGTCTTTGTGCAGCCCCTGGGGGTAGATCTGGATACCTTCTGCCCCGAGCGACGGGATCCCGACCTGCGTCACGAACTGGGCCTGGCCGACGACACGCGGCTGATGATCTTTGCCGGGCGCGGCTCGCGGGAGAAGAACCTGCATATCCTGCTGGACACCGCGCGCCAGCTCGGCAAGCCATACCACCTGTTGCTGGTGGGTTCGAGCATGCCGCAGCGGGTGCCGGACAACGTCACGGTAATCGACCGCTTCTGCTGCGCCAGTGAAGTGGCGCGTTACGTGGCGAGTAGCGATGTGCTGCTGCACGCCGGCAATCAGGAGACCTTCGGCCTGGTTGCGCTTGAAGCCATGGCCTGTGGCATTCCGGTGGTAGCGGCGCGGGCCGGTGCTTTACCGGAGCTGGTGCCGTTCTACAGCGGACGCCTGTGCCGGCCGCTGGACGCGAAGGCCATGGCGCATACCGTGCGCGAGCTGTTCGAAGACGATCCGCGCTTGCTCGGGCAGCAGGCGCGTCAGCATGTCGAAGCGCATCATGCCTGGGATGCCGTCGTGGCTGGTTTGCTGGCCCATTACCACGCCGTGCTCGGTACCGTCGAACTGCCGGTCGCCGTACATGGCTGAGGCGGCTCTGACACTGGTGCTGCACGATGTGGCCGCGGAAACCTGGCCTGATTACCAGCCTTTCGTCGAGGCGGTCGATTCTATTGGCGGCGTACCGATCACCTGGTTGGTGGTACCGGATTTTCACCAGCGCAATCCGCTGGAACAGCAGCCGGATTTCCGCCGTGTGCTGGACGAGCGCGTGCAGCGCGGCGATGAGCTGGTGTTGCACGGTTGCTACCACGCCGATCTCGAGCCTGCGCCGAAGACGCCGAAGGACTGGTTCATGCGCCGGGTCTATACCCATGAGGGCGAATTCTATGGCCTCGACCAGCAAGCGGCCGGCGAGCGGCTGGCGCTGGGGTTGGAGCTGTTCAGCCGTCATGGCTGGCCGTTGCACGGCTTCGTCGCGCCGGCCTGGCTGATGAGTGAGGGCACGCGGCGCGCATTGGCGGGCAGCGGGCTGAGCTATACCAGCGACCCGGGCCATCTTTACCTGCTGCCGGACTTTTCGCCGATCGTCGCGCCAGGGCTGGTATGGAGCGCTCGCAGCTCTGTGCGTCGCGGTGTGTCCTGGCTGGTCAGTGAACGGCAGCTACGGCAGAGCCGGAAGGCACCGTTGCTACGGCTGGGGTTGCATCCGGTGGATATGCGCCATGAATTTTCCCGACGCTATTGGCTCGAGGTACTGCAGCGTCTGCTGCGGGACGGACGGCGGCCGCTGACCAAGATCGATTGGCTGCGACGGTACCGCTCATCGAGCGCTGTGGCATGACTCGCCGCTGGTGGATATTGGCAGGCGCTCTGCTCGGTGCAGCGCTGGTGCCGCTGCTGCTTGGCGGCACCGGGCTGTTCGAGCGTCTGCGCAATTTTCCCGGCAGCCTGCTGGCAGTAATGTTGGGCATGGTGCTGCTGGGCTGGAACCTCAATGCGCTGCGCCTGCGTCTGCTGCTGGGGCGCCGTCAGCTGGGCCAGCGGCGTGCCTTCGGTATCGTGGTGGCAACCGAATTCGCGATTTGCGCAACGCCGGGCGGCGCGGGCGGTCCGCTGACTCTGATGGCGCTGCTCATGCGCCAAGGCGTCGCGCCTGCGAAGGGTACGGCGACATACGCGGTCGAGCAGTTGACCGATCTGCTGTTCTTCGCCTGCGCACTGGTCGGTGTGCTGATCTATGCACTGACCCACGCGCTCAACGCACACATCGCCAACCTGCTGGGCTTCAGCGTAGCGCTGCTGATCGGGGTGATGGTGTTGCTGGCGCTGCTCGGGCGCTTTCATCGCCAGGTGTTCCTGCTCAATGGCTGGCTGGTGACCCGGCTGGGCATGAAGCAGGCGCGCAAACGGCGCTGGGCGCGAAAGGTACTGAGCTTCCGCAACGCGCTGGTCGACTGCTTTCGCTTGCCGCGACGCGTGCTGCTCGCGGTCTTCGGGCTGACCACGCTGCACTGGCTGCTGCGCTTCAGCGTGCTCTACCTGACCCTGCAGGGGCTAGGCAGCGAACTGGCCTGGGCCTGGACCTTCCTGGTGCAACTGCTGGCGCTGACCGCCGGTCAGCTCAGCTTGTTGCCGGGTGGGGCGGGCAGTGCCGAACTGGCGTCGGCCGCGCTGCTGACGCCGATGGTGGGCAAATCGACTACTGCGGCGGCGATCGTCATCTGGCGCTTCGTGACCTACTACTTCTATCTCATCGCTGGCGCACCGGTGTTCCTGCACCTGGCTGGCAGGCCACTGCTGCATCGGTTGATGCCGTCGCGCCAGGCCTGAGCCGCTCTGGTCCGATGGCCGGGGCGAAACTATCGCTGCATGTGGCGGGTCCACCCTATGTCACTAATGAGAATGGGGAATCTGCCATGAGCAGTACAGAAGACAAGATCAAGGGCAACACCAACGAAGCCGTCGGCAAGATCAAGCAGGGTGTGGGCGAAGCCACCGACAACCAGCGTCTGAAAGGCGAAGGCCAGCGCCAGGAAGTGAAGGGCGAGGCCCAGCAGGTCAAGGGTGATGTGAAAGACACCCTGAAAAAGGGCATCGACAAGGCCTGACCTGTCGCTGCCGACTCGCAGCACGAATAAAAATGCCCGCATCGCTGCGGGCATTTTTTTATCCGAAATCGCTAGGTATCAGCGCTCCAGATACTGCAGCTTGTCCTTCACGCCATCCCACTCTTCGGCATCGGCCAGAGCGTCTTTCTTCTCGGTGATGTTCGGCCAGACTTCCGCCAGATCGGCGTTGAGTTCGATGAACTCCTGCTGATCTTCCGGTACCTCGTCTTCGGAGAAGATCGCCTGAGCCGGGCACTCCGGCTCGCACAGTGCGCAGTCGATGCACTCGTCCGGGTGAATCACCAGAAAGTTCGGGCCTTCGTAGAAGCAGTCCACCGGGCAGACTTCCACGCAATCGGTGTATTTGCACTTGATGCAGTTGTCGGTGACGACGAAGGTCATGTCTAGCTATCTCCTCAGGCGTGTCAGGTAGGCGTTACGGTGACGCCCCTGCGAGTAGGCGGCACAGGCAAATGCCGCTTATCAAAAAAATGCGCGCGATTCTAGCAGCTTTCGCGGCGTATCAAATGCGTGATTTCAAGCTGTATAGCAGGTCCAGCGCCTGGCGCGGCGTCACATCATCGGGATTGATCCGTCCCAATTCCTCGAGCACCGGGTGCGGCAGGCTGGCGAACAGGTCGCTCTGCATTGGTGGTGCCGGCTGGCCGGGCGCTATTCTCGGCGCTTCGTGCGCCAGGCTGGTGGTTTCCAGGCGCGACAGATGGTCGCGCGCGCGCTGGATGACTTCGCCCGGCACGCCGGCCAGCTGTGCAACCGCCAGGCCGTAGCTCTGGCTCGCCGGCCCCGGCAGTACATGGTGCAGGAAGACGATGCGCTCGTTGTGCTCGGTAGCGGAAAGGTGGACGTTGGCCACCACCGGCTCGCTTTCCGGCAGCACCGTCAGCTCGAAGTAGTGGGTGGCGAACAGCGTGAACGCGCGCAGCTTGGCCAGGTGCTCGGCAGCCGCCCAGGCCAGCGAGAGGCCATCGAAGGTACTGGTGCCGCGACCGACTTCGTCCATCAGCACCAGGCTGCGATCGCTGGCGTTGTGCAGGATGTTGGCGGTTTCACTCATCTCCACCATGAAGGTGGAGCGCCCGCCGGCCAGATCGTCCGAAGAGCCGATGCGGGTGAAGATGCGGTCCACCAGCGACAGCTCGCAGGCGGCTGCCGGAACGAAGCTGCCGATCTGTGCCAGCAGCACGATCAGCGCGGTCTGGCGCATGTAGGTGGATTTACCGCCCATGTTCGGTCCGGTGATGACCAGCATGCGCGTGGCGTCGTCGAGGCCCAGGTCGTTGGCCACGAAAGGCGTCTCAAGCACCTGCTCGACCACCGGATGGCGACCCTGCTCGATGCGCATGCACGGCTGCTCGACGAAGCGCGGACGATTGAGGTCAAGGTTCAGCGCACGCTCGGCGAGGTTGCTCAGCACGTCCAGCTCGGCCAGCGCAGCGGCGCTTTCCTGCAGTGGTGCCAAATGACCGATGAGCATTTCCAGCAGCTCGTCATAGAGCAGCTTCTCGCGCGCCAGGGCGCGGCTCTTGGCCGACAGTGCCTTGTCTTCGAATTCCTTGAGCTCAGGTGTGATGAAGCGTTCGGCGCCCTTGAGTGTCTGCCGGCGGATGTAGTCGGCCGGCGCGGATTCGGCCTGCTTGCTCGGCAGCTCGATGAAGTAGCCGTGCACGCGGTTGTAACCGACCTTGAGGTTGGCCAGCCCGGTGCGCGCCTTCTCGCGGGTCTCCAGATCCATCAGGTACTGGCCGGCGTTCTCGGAGAGCGACTGCAGCTCGTCCAGCTCGGGGTCGTAGCCGGTCTTCAGTACGCCGCCGTCGCGAATCACCGCTGGCGGGTTGTCGATGATGGCGCGGGCCAGCAGTTCCGCCAGCTCCGGGTAGGTGCTGATGCTGGTCGCCAGCTCGAGCAGATGCGGCGCCACCAGGTCCTGCATGCCGGCCTGCAGCTGCGGTAACGCGGCCAGGGCGTCGCGCAGGCGCGCCAGATCGCGCGGGCGGGCGTTGCGCAGACCGATGCGGGCGAGGATGCGTTCCAAGTCGCCGATGTCCTTGAGCTGCGGCTGCAGCTGCTCGAAGCGGTAGTGCTCGAGCAGGCAGGTGATCGAATCCTGGCGTGCTTCGAGGATCTCGCGGTTGCGCAGCGGACGATTCAGCCAGCGGGTCAGCAGGCGCGAGCCCATGGCGGTCTGGCAGCGGTCCATGACCGATTGCAGGGTGTTCTCGCGGCCGCCGGCGAGGTTGACGTCCAGCTCCAGGTTGCGCCGGCTGGCGCCATCGAGGATCACCGTGTCGTCGAGGCGCTCGTGGCGCAGGCTGCGCAGGTGGGGCAGGGCGGTGCGCTGGGTTTCCTTGGCGTAGGCGAGCAGGCAGCCGGCGGCACCGATGGCCAGGGTCAGGTTCTCGCAGCCGAAGCCCTTGAGGTCCTGGGTGGAGAACTGCTGGCAGAGGCTCTTGAATGCCGAATCACGATCGAAATCCCAGGGTGCACGGCGGCGCACGCCGCGGCGTTTCTCCAGCGGTAGGCCCTGCGGCCAGTCGTCGGGGATCAGCAGTTCAGCCGGGCTCAGGCGCTCAAGTTCCGCAAGCAGGGTTTCCCAGCCCTTGAGTTCCTGCACACTGAAGCGGCCGCTGGCGATATCCAGCACCGACAGGCCGAACAGCTTCTCGTCGCCGACCACCGCCGCCAGCAGGTTGTCGCGGCGCTCGTCGAGCAGCGCCTCGTCGCTCACCGTGCCCGGCGTGATGATGCGTACCACCTGACGCTCCACCGGGCCTTTGCTGGTGGCCGGGTCGCCGATCTGCTCGCAGATCACCACCGATTCGCCAAGCTTGACCAGTCGCGCCAGATAGCCTTCGGCGGAATGGAAAGGAATACCGGCCATGGGAATCGCCGTACCCGCCGACTGACCGCGCGCAGTCAGGGTGATGTCGAGCAGCGCGGCGGCTTTCTTGGCGTCGTCGTAGAACAGCTCGTAGAAGTCGCCCATGCGGTAGAACATCAGCTGGTCCGGATGCTCGCGCTTGAGCTTCCAATACTGCTGCATCATGGGCGTATGGGCGGAGAGGTCGGCGTTGGGTTTGGTCATCGGTTGCGGCGCGGCTCGTTGTAGGGCGAGGGAACCCGGATCATGCGTCCCAGTGGTGGCGTTGTGTTGCCACTTGGTTGGGAAGAGGGATTCCCGCGGAAAGCCGGCAAGGTTACCACGGGCCGCATTGCGCGGCAGGGAATGGACCGGCAAGCGTCTTGATCGACATCCACCAAGGCATGTCATCTGTCGGGCCGCGGGACGAAAGCGTTGACAGGTCGGTCGCCGCTGCCGATAACTCTGCCCCGTCGATCGGTTGTCGGTGCGCCGCGTGCGCGGCCTCTGTTGTACCTTTCGATGCCATCCGATCTTGCGACTGTTCAGGCCCTCGATGCCTGTTGCGGTAGCTTGCCTGATCGTCGTTTCTGCCTCGCATCGTTCGCGTTCCGGCAACCGCTGGCGAACAGCGAGTGCTTGCGTGCATGACCTCCTCGCGTCAGTTCCCTGCAGTAACTCTGGCAACTCTCCACCAAGTCCAAAGTGAGCAGCAGACATGTCCCGACTACTCGGACTCGATGCCCTGCGCGGCGTTGCGGCATTGTGCGTCGCCTATTCCCATCTGATTGCAAAAATGAAGCGTGACGGCCATTTCGACGAGATGACCGGCCTGCTGTTTCTTCTCAGCAAGGCGGTGCTGGATGTCGGCAAGACCAGCGTGCTGGTGTTGTTCGCACTGAGCGGCTATTTCGTCGTGGCAGCGCTTTACAAGAGTCGTGGCCGATACGAGCGGCCTATCGCAGCATTCGTCTACCAGCGTTTCTTCAGGCTGTTTCCGTTGTACTGGTTGTCGCTGTTTCTCGGCGTCATGTTCCCCTGGGACGATCCAGCCAAGGTGTTCAGCCCGGCGGTGATCGCCATCAATGCGACGATGCTGCAAGGCTTCGTGCTCGTCGAGAATGTGATTGGCCTGTACTGGACGCTGCAGATCGAGCTCACCTTCTACGTTCTCTGCATCCTGCTCTTCGCGCTGCGCCTCGGTGGTTCGGCAAAACGGGATCTGCTGTTTCTGCTCGTGCAGTATCTGTTCACGCTGTCACTGGCCTTTCTGCGCTACAAGCTGGAAATCAAGCTGCCGGTGGCTTTGCCGCTGATGCTGAGCGTGTGTTTTCTCGGTGCTTTGTGGAAGGCGACGGACAACGGTCGGGCGACCGATACCGGGCACTACGCGCGTATCGCGGTCGGACTGTTCTATCTGTTCCTGCTGCCGATCTGCGTGCTCGCTTATTCGCGCGATACGGGTTTCGGCGAATCCTGGTACCGCTACTTCGTCAGCTACGGCGTGGGCGTTGCGCTCTTTCTTGGCGCCACGCGCATCAGTGGCAACCGGCTGCGCTGGCTGGCGCCGCTTGGCGGCGTCGGATACATCATCTTTCTCTCGCATCCATCGGTGTTCGCCATCGTCGAACTGTTGGGTTTCGGCGCTGGCGATCTGGCGGTTCCGGGCCCGCTTTATATCGCGGCGATGCTGATTCTGCTGACGTTGTTCGGGTTCTTCGTTAAGCGAACCCTCGCCGATCCCATTCAGCGTTATGGCGACGCGGTTGTGAGTCGCCGCGGACGACGGAGGGGTGAGGGCATCGTTTTGCCGGTTCGCCAGGACGCCTGAGTCGGATGAGGTACCGCCCGGCCAGTCGTGGTCGAGGCGGGCTGGACTCCACGAACTGCTGGTGTAGGGTATTGGCCACTTTCAGGATTGCGCGAGGCGCTGATGAATCTCACTGAACTGGCCGCGCGTCTGGGCGAGGAGCTGCAGCGCCTCGGCGCCCAGGTCACCACGGCAGAGTCCTGCACCGGTGGCGGTATCGCCGAGGCCATCACTCGTATCGCCGGCAGCTCGGCCTGGTTCGAGGCGGGCTACATCACCTATTCCAATGCGCAGAAGACCCGCCAGCTTGGTGTGCCTGCGGAGTTGTTCGAGCAGGTCGGTGCCGTCAGTGCCGAGGTCGTCCAGGCCATGGTGCATGGGGCCCGGCAGAACAGTGGCGCGCGCTTTGCGGTGGCGGTCAGCGGCGTTGCCGGACCGAGCGGCGGTACGGCCGAGAAGCCGGTGGGCACCGTCTGGATCGCCTGGGCCGATGGCAACCAGGTACATGCACAGCGGCATCTGTTCAGCGGTGATCGTCAGGCCGTGCGCGAGCAGACGGTAGCGGCCGCGCTGCAAGGGTTGATCGCCCTGGCGGTCGGAGAAAAACCGGTTCGGGGCTAGGCGAGTAAAATTGCCTATGTTCTAATACTGTCTACTTATACAGTTGTTGTGGCCTCCGGCCCTCTTGATCAAGTGAGGATTTGATGGACGAGAACAAGAAGCGCGCCTTGGCTGCAGCCCTGGGCCAGATCGAAAAGCAGTTCGGCAAGGGTGCAGTGATGCGCATGGGCGATCACGATCGCCAGGCCATTCCGGCCATCTCTACCGGCTCGCTGGGCCTGGACATCGCGCTTGGCATCGGCGGCCTGCCGAAGGGTCGTATCGTCGAGATCTACGGTCCGGAATCGTCCGGTAAAACCACCCTGACTCTGTCGGTGATCGCCGAAGCGCAGAAGATGGGCGCTACCTGTGCCTTCGTCGATGCCGAGCACGCGCTGGACCCGGACTATGCCGGCAAGCTGGGCGTGAATGTCGACGACCTGCTGGTTTCGCAGCCGGACACCGGCGAGCAGGCACTGGAAATCACCGACATGCTGGTCCGCTCCAACGCGGTCGACGTGATCATCGTCGACTCCGTGGCGGCGCTGGTACCCAAGGCCGAAATCGAAGGCGAGATGGGCGATACGCACGTCGGCCTGCAGGCTCGTCTGATGTCCCAGGCGCTGCGCAAGATCACCGGTAACATCAAGAACGCCAACTGCCTGGTTATCTTCATCAACCAGATCCGCATGAAGATCGGCGTGATGTTCGGCAGCCCGGAAACCACCACCGGTGGTAACGCGCTCAAGTTCTACGCGTCGGTCCGTCTGGATATCCGCCGTACCGGCGCGGTGAAGGAAGGCGACGAAGTGGTCGGTAGTGAAACCCGCGTCAAGGTCGTGAAGAACAAGGTTGCCCCACCGTTCCGCCAGGCCGAATTCCAGATTCTCTACGGCAAGGGCATCTACCGCAGTGGCGAAGTCATCGACCTTGGTGTGCAGCAGGGTCTGGTCGAGAAGTCTGGTGCCTGGTACGCCTACAAGGGCAACAAGATCGGCCAGGGCAAGGCCAACGCCGCCAAGTTCCTGGAAGACAATCCGGAAATCGGCCGCGAGATCGAGCAGCAGATCCGCGACAAGCTGCTCGTGGTCTCGGGCGGTAGCAAGGCGAACGTAGTCAGCGAAGATCTGGCTGACGCCGACCTCTGATCCATGCCAGCCGTGCTCGATACTCCTGTCGCGGTGCGGCGGGTAGCCATGGATCTACTGGCTCGGCGCGAACATGGGCGCGTCGAGCTGGCCCGCAAGTTGCGCCAACGTGGCGCCCCGCCTGATCTGATCGAACAGGCCCTGGATCGCCTCTGCGAGCAGGGCCTGTTATCCGAATCCCGATACCTCGAAAGCTTTGTCAGAAGCCGGGCCAATGCCGGCTACGGGCCGTTGCGCATTCGCGAAGAGTTGTCCCAGCGCGGACTGCCCCGGGCGGATGTCGAACAGGCTCTGCGAGACAGTGGCTTCGACTGGAGCGAACAGCTGCATGAGCTCTGGCAGCGCAAGTTTGGTCAGTTGCCAGCTGATGCCAGGGAGCGGGCCAAGCAGGGGCGTTTTCTCAGCTATCGCGGTTATCCGCTGGAGCTGATCAGCCGATTGTTGCGTGGCGGTAGTTCGGCTGATTGAAGTGGTGCAAACGAGCGGCCTGGTTGCTAGAGCTGTTCCGGCGGCTTAGGTATTTATGCGCCGGGCTGCTGCTCCCGTAGCCCGTCGCTGCGCTGACTGCGTCAATCTTCGGTTGCCAGCGGTGCTGCCCAGTTGGCCGGCTCGTTGACGAAATCGGTCAGCTCCCGCAAACGCCCGTGATTGCGGCCGTTGAAGACGAAACTCAAGCGCGGCAGGCGCTGCAGCTCCGGCTCGTCCAGTTCCGATTCGCAGCAGTTCTGTTGCTCGAACTCGCCTTTCACGCAGAGATCGGTGAACTCGTCGTTCAGGTATTCCATCGCCTGCTGGTTGAGCGGGTGGTTCATGCGCAGGACGAAGCGGTCCTTCAGCCAGCGACTCGAGTGGAAGTTGCGATAGAAATTGGCAATCTCCCTCGCAGCTTCGTCCGCATCGTCGACCAGGCGCATCAGGCGCATGTCGCTGGGCAGAATGTAGCGGTTCTCCTCCAGCTGGCCGCGCATGAATTGCAGCGCGTCCTTCCAGTAGGTACCGCCGGGTTCGTCGAGCAATACGACTGGAACCAAGGGGCTCTTGCCGGTCTGGATCAGCGTCAGCACTTCCAGCGCTTCGTCCAGTGTGCCGAAGCCGCCGGGGCAGAGCACCAGCGCGTCCGCCTCCTTGATGAAGAACAGCTTGCGCACGAAGAAGAAGTGGAATGACAGCAGATTGTCGGTACCGCCCACGGTCGGGTTCGGGTGTTGCTCGAACGGCAGCGTGATGTTCAAGCCGAGGCTGTTGTCACGTCCTGCGCCTTCATGTGCGGCGGCCATGATTCCGCCACCGGCACCGGTAATGACCATGAAGTTGTAGTGGGCGAGGGTGGCGCCCAGCTGTCGGGCCAGCGCATACAGCGGGTGCTCGACCGGTGTGCGGGCGGAGCCGAACACGGTGACCTTGCGCCGCCGCTTGAACTGGTCGAGGCGGCTGAAGGCATGCTCCATTTCGCGCATGGTCTGTAGCAGGATCTTGGCATCCCAGCGACTGCGGTCGGCTTGCGCCATGCGGGTGACGGTCACCAGCATTTCCCGGTAAAGCGGCAGATTGGGGCTGGTTTCGGAAACCACCATGGCAACCAGTTCGTCGATCTTGCTTTCCAGTTCGGCGCCGCTGGTCTTGAAGTGTCGCGACAGGTAGTCGTCCGTATCGAAAGACATACAACTTCTCCATGTATGGGCGTCGCGCTCAGGCTATAGGCTACCGTCTGCCGGCTCAAGCTGAGCTGCTGCCGGGCCGAAACCGCAGAGGCTTCGGCCCGCTCCTTCAGAGCGCGATTCGATCACCCGGCTCGGGTATCCGCGCTTCCCAGTTCAGGCGATCGCGTATGGCCTGCTGCAGTACCTGCATCTTCTCCAGCTCACCGTGGACCAGATAGAGCTCCGGGCGGTTTTCGAAGTTGCTGACCCAGTCGATCAGCTGCGATTGCCCGGCGTGGGCGGAGAAGCCGCCAAGCGTATGGATCTTCGCGTTCACGGCGATGCGCTGGTGCAGCAGCTTGACGCTGCCGGCGCCGTCAACGATGGCGCGGCCGAGGGTGCCACGGGCCTGGAAGCCCGGGATCACCAGGTGGCATTCCTCGCGCCAGAGGTTGTGCTTGAAGTGATGCAGGATGCGTCCGCCGGTACACATGCCACTGCCAGCGATGATGATCACACCGCTCTTGAAGCGGTTGATGGCCATCGACTCTTCAGGAGTCGGTGTGGGCTTGAGGATTGGCAGCCAGCGCTCGGCGTACAGCTTGCCGCTGGTCCCGCTAAGGGCCGCGTCGATGCCGTTGAGGTCCAGCTGGTCTTTGTAGTGCGAATAGATGGCATTGGCGCCAATGGCCATCGGACTGTCGAGAAACACCGCTTGCTGCGGCAGGCGGCCTTCACGATAGAAACGCCCGAGATAGTAGATCAGGTCCTGGGTGCGCCCGACGGCGAAGGATGGCATCAGCACATTGCCGCCATCGCGGTGCGCTTGTTGCAGAATGCCGGCCAGCTCTTCGACGGTGTCTTCGTGGCTGCGGTGGTCGCGATCACCGTAAGTGGACTCCATCAGCACAACGTCGGCTTCCTTGAGCACGGTTGGCGGATGCATCAGCGGCGAGCAGGCGTTGCCGAGGTCGCCGGAGAAAACAAGGCGACGCGTTCTGCCGTGGTCGCTGACGTCCATCTGCACAATGGAAGAGCCGAGGATATGGCCTGCGTCATGGAAGGTCACGACGACGCCTTGGGCAACCTCGAAGGTCTCGCCGTACGCGTGTGGCTCGCGCTGGCTCAGCATGCGTTCGGCATCGACACGGGTATACAGCGGCTGGATCATCGGTTTGCCGATGCGTGCGCGCCACTTGTTTTCCCATTCGGCATCCTTTTCCTGAATCTGCGCCGAGTCCAGCAGCATCAGCTCCAGCAGCTCGGCGGTGGCGTCGGTGCAATGCACCGGGCCGCGATAGCCGAGGGCAACCAGGCGTGGCAGCAGGCCGCTATGGTCGATGTGGGCGTGGGACAGCACGACCGCATCGAGCGTTGTGGGGTCGAAGGCGAACGCTGCGCGATTGTCGCTTTCTTCCTCTCGGCGACCTTGATGCATGCCGCATTCAAGCAGAACCCTGATGCCGTCGTGGGTCTCAATGAGATAGCAGGAGCCGGTTACCTGCTGAATGGCGCCGAGAAAACTGAGCAAAGCCATGTTGCCTTCCTGTCTGTACGATGATGTCCACATTGCCCGCTCGGCTGCCCTGGTGACTTGATACATATCAGAGATAGCGAAACGAGCCCTGCCTAGACTACAGCACAACCCGCTTACCAACGGAGTGATCCCATGAGTCAGCTACTGCCCAGCCTCGTCGAGCTGGATCAACACGCACAAGCCGAACCGGAATTTGCCGCCTGGCGCGGCGGTTTTGGCCCGTTCGAGCATGGGCTGGAGACCCAGGCGGCAGTATTCCGTCTGGCCCATCAGCTGGTGCAGGCGGGACACCAAGCGGATCTGGCCAGCGTCTATCGCCTGCTGCAGGCGGTCGACCGCGTCGCCAGCGCCGGCCTCTGGCTGGTCGTGCACATGACCTATGCGCAGCATGTGCATCTGGATGGCACGCCGCTAACCGTCGACGATTTCAAACGCAGCCCTGAGGGGCATACCGGCGGAGCACTCAACATGGTGCCGGCCTATGCGGGCTATCTAGCGCTAAATGCATTGACCGGCCGTACCCGAGCCTGGCTGATGGGGCAGGGCCACTGCGTGGCCGCCGTCGATGCCCTCAATCTACTGACTGGCAACCTGCACCCGGAACAGGCGCAGGCCTATGGCGGCGGCGAGGCGGGCATGAATCGCCTGCTGCAGGATTTCTACGGCTACCACCAGGCGGCCGATGGCAGCCCGCTCGCGCCACTGGGTAGCCACGTCAATCCGCATACCGCTGGCGGGATTGCCGAGGGCGGCTATCTGGGCTTTGCCGAGCTGCAATATGCGCATATGCCGCTGCCCGGCGAGACGCTGGTGGCCTTCCTTTCCGATGGTGCGGCGGAAGAACAACGCGGCAGTGACTGGATACCGCGCTGGTGGCGTGCCGAAGATTGTGGTGTGGCGTTGCCGGTAATGATCGCCAATGGGCGGCGGATCGAACAGCGCACCGCGCTGGGCACCGAGCAGGGGCTTGCCGATTTCCGCCAGCATCTGAGCCAGTGCGGTTTCGATCCGATGCCCTTCGATGGGCGCGACCCCGCGGCATTCGTTGCGACCCTTTGGGAGATGGAACTGCGCCTGGAACGTCGGGTGGAGGAAAAGGCTCGCGGCATCCTCAACTACCCGCTGCCGATGCCGTACGGTATTGCCGAAACGGTAAAGGGCTTCGGCTTCTATGGTGCCGGCCGCAACGCCGCACACAACCTGCCGCTGCCGGGCAACCCGAGCCAGGATGAAGAGTCGCGTGATCTGTTCAATGAGCATGCGGCACGGTTGTTCGTTTCGCAGGCGGAGCTGGCGGCCGCACTGGAACTGTTCGAACGCAACCGCCAGGGGCGTGTGCTGGAGCGCGACAACCCGCTGGCGTTGCGTCGGCCACCGGCACCGGTCATGCCAAAGCTGAATTACCGCGACGACGCCTGTTCACCGATGGCTGCAGTGGATCGTTTCTTCGTCGAGCTGACTGCGGCCAACCCCTCCTTGCGGCCGCGCGTCGGTAACCCGGACGAGCTGGCGAGCAACCGCCTGGGTGGGGTGCTGAAAGCGCTCAAGCACCGGGTGATCGAGCCGGAAAGCGAACTCGAAGCGATAGACGGGGCGATCATCACCGCGCTCAACGAGGAGGCTGTGGTTTCAGCGTGCCTGGCCAATCAGGGCGGATTGAATCTGGTGGCCAGCTACGAAGCCTTCTGCGTGAAGATGCTTGGTGTGGTGCGACAGAGCATCATCTTCTCCCGTCAGCAGAAAGAAATCGGCCGGCCGGCGGGCTGGCTCGGCTGGCCGCTGATCGCGACATCGCATACCTGGGAGAACGGCAAGAACCAGCAGTCCCACCAGGACACCACATTCTGCGAGGCGCTGCTCGGTGAGATGAACGACATGGTGCGGGTGCTGTTTCCTGCCGACCACAACAGCGCCCTGGCCTTGCTGCCGGCGATCTATCAGGCGCGTGGCGAATTGGCTTGCCTGGTCATGCCCAAGCGTGATCGGCCGTGCTACTTCGATCGTGCGCAGTCCGAACAGCTGGCACGTGACGGGGCCATCGTGGTCGAGGAGCAGCCGGGCAGTGAGCCGTTGCTGTTGATCGCCAACGGCAGTTATCAGCTGGGTGAAATGCTCCGTGCCGCCAAGCGTCTGAAGGAGGCCGAATGTGCCTATCGCCTGGTTTATCTGCAGGAGCCGGGTCGGTTCCGGGGGCCTCGCGATCATTGGGAAGTCGAGGCGCGCGCCAGCGACGGAGTGGCGGAGCGTCTGTTCCCCGACGAAATGGAGATGCGTGTGCTGCTGACCCATATGCGCCCGGAAGTGGCTCGCGGTCATCTCTGGCCGATCCTGCCCGATGCACGCAAATGCTCGGCACTTGGCTATCGCAACCGTGGCGGTACATTGGACGAGTTCGGTATGCAGTTCGCCAACCGTGCCAGTTGGGCCAATGTGCTGGCCGCCTGCGCGCGGTTGCGCAATGTTCCACGCACAGCGCTACTCACGCGGGATGAAGCTGCGGCGGTGGCCGGCAAGGGCGATCCGCAGATATTGCGGGGCGACGCCTGACAGAAAAGGCGCGGCGGGAGTGCGGCCAGTAGGCCGCTCCCGCTGGCCGTTGCGGTGCTACAGACCGCAGTCGGACGCCTTGTAGCGCTCGCTGGCAATGGGCTTGTTGCTCTGATATTCGCTGAAGTCGTAGCGCAGCACGGCACCTTGGCTCATCAGCTTGCGTAGCCCCTCATTGCCGCAGACGCTGATCGCAAGCTGGCTGCGCACGTCGGCCGGGTTATCCCTCATCTGCGCTGCATGCCGCGGCTGAACGCTGAGGTGGTTGACCAGCTGGTTGTTTTCCACGGTGTAACCCTGGTCGAGGATGTCTTCGTTGATCGCGCGGGGTGTGCCGACGCTGCTTTCACGGGCAACCTGGTCGAGCAACTGGCTCAGCTGCTGTTCTTGCAGCGAGGCGGCGTGGGCAACGGGTAAGGCGAGGCTCAGAGCGAGCAGGGTAGTCAGACGGTACATGGCGGTCTCCTTATGACTGCGCTATTTCGACCGGCTGGCTGTGGTGCGGTTCAGTTACCGGTATTGCCCGGCAGGGGCGTGGCCGCTGTAGACTGCCGCGCCTGATCGTCAGCCGTCGAGCCCAACCCATGCCCCATGCCGTAGCCCGTCTGCGCGACGAGCGCCTGGCTAAAAGCCTCAAGCCTTTCGTTGCGCGTGGCTCGCGTGCTCCGCGTTGCGCGCGTTGCCGTGTGCCGTTCAGTCACTGTCTCTGTGCGTGGCTGCCGAAAATCCATAGCGATTGCGGCGTCTGCCTGTTGATGCACGATATCGAGCCGTTGAAACCGAGCAACACGGGTTGGCTGATCGCCGATGTCGTTCCCGACACGTTCGCCTTCACCTGGCAGCGTACGGGTGTCGATCCGCGACTGCTGGCTCTCCTGGCCGATCCGCAATGGCAGCCGCTGGTGATCTTTCCCGGAGAATATGCCGAGGCGCATCGGGTTGTCGGTCAGGTCGAGCGACAGTCCGACAAGCGTCCGCTCTTCATCCTGCTCGATGCGACCTGGACCGAGGCGCGCAAGATGTTTCGCAAGAGTCCTTATCTGGATGGGTTGCCGGTGCTAAGCCTGCAACCTGAGGCGTTATCACGCTACCGGCTGCGCCGTTCGACCCGCAGTGACCACCTGTGCACCGCCGAGGTCGCCGCTCTCTGCCTGGATCTGGCAGGCGATTCGGCCGCGGCAAATACCCTGGATGCCTGGCTCGATGTGTTTACCGAGCACTATCTGGGGGCCAAGTACCATCGCCAACCGGATCTGCAAAATCCGGCACATCTGGCATTGAAGCCCGCGCCCTGATGCGCTTGCACCTCAGACCTTGACGGCAGCGCTGGTCGTAGATACTTCCGGCTTGCGTGGCCAAAGTTGCGCCGCCAGCATGCCGATGAACATCAGTACGCAGCCCATGTAACCGCGCAGCGTCAGGCTTTCCTCGAGGAACAGCGCGCCGGCGATGGCGGCGAATACGGCCTCCAGCGACAGAATGATTGCCGCGTGGGATGCAATGGCGTGCTTCTGCGCCACGACTTGCAGCGTATAGCCGACCGCAACCGCAAACAGACCGCCGTAGATGAGCGCTGGGCCTGCGAGCCAGATGCTGGACGGATTGATCTCCTCGAAGACCAGGGCCAGCAACAGGCTCACCACGGCGCAGGTGGCGAACTGCAGAAAGGCCAGCCGAATAGCGTCGTGGCGGCTGACGAAGAAACTCACCAGCAGCACGTGCACGCCCCAGACGAACGCGCCGGCTAGCTGAATCCAGTCGCCCGAGGCTACGGTGAAATCTTCGCCGATGCTCAACATTGCCATGCCCGCGACGGCGAGGAATGCGCCGAGCCAGGTGCCGAAGCCGGTCTTGTGGCCGATGGCGAGGCCCAGCAGAGGTACCACGATCACATAAAGGCCGGTAATGAAGCCGGAATTGGTCACGCTGGTGAACAGCAGGCCGACCTGCTGCAGGTTGATGCCCAGCGTCAGCGCAAGGCCCATGCTCAAGCCACCCAGAAGCAGGCCGCGCTGCAGGAACGGTTCGTGGCGAGCCTTGGTGCGGCCCTGATAGATCACCAGTGGCAGCAGCGCGAGGGCACCGAGCGCAAAACGCAGGCCGGTGAAAAGAAACGGACCGATGTTGTCCATGCCGATGCGCTGGGCCACAAAGGCAGTGCCCCAGATCATGGCGGTGATCAGCATCAGGAAGTCGGCGCGGAGGGCTTGGCTGCGCATGTTTCAGCTCGTTCGGGAAAAGTCGCAAACTTTGCTATAAAGCGCCGCGCTTGACCACTTATTCATCGGTGGGCATGCTTGCGCCGCTTGATTTGTTGTAGCAGGCGGCCGATATTCGGTTTCAGCCGGCTGAAATATCCACATCGGACCATCCCCGAAGCAATTTCTAGGGGTTCTGCCGTCATCATGTCGGCATCGGCTGCTCAAGCCGATGAAAAGCGCCAATAAAAACTACAGGTCTGCCAATGGCTGCTTACGAAATAATCATTGCCGATGATCATCCGCTGTTCCGCAGTGCGCTTCAGCAGGCGCTCACCATGGGGCTGGGGGAAAACGTACGTCTGGTGGAGGCGGCCAGCATCGCCGAACTGGAAACCTTTCTGAACCAGGGCGCCGATTGGGACTTGGTCCTGCTGGATCTGAACATGCCGGGCGCTTATGGCTTTTCCGGTCTGGTGCTGCTCCGCGGGCAATATCCGCATCTGCCGGTGGTGATGATCTCGGCGCAGGAAGACGCGGCGGTTGTTGCGCGCTCCCGCGAGTTTGGTGCCAGCGGCTTCATTCCCAAGTCCAGCTCTCTGGAAACCATCCAGGAGGCGGTGCGCGCGGTGCTGGATGGCGACGTCTGGTGGCCGAGCAACATTCAGGACGTGGCGAACGTCAGCGATGAGGCCAAGGCAGCTAGCGCGGGGCTTGCCAGCCTGACACCGCAGCAGTTCCGTGTGTTGACGATGGTTTGTGATGGCCTGCTGAACAAGCAGATCGCTTATGAACTCAATGTGTCCGAAGCGACCATCAAGGCCCATGTGACCGCGATTTTCCGCAAGCTTGGCGTGCGTACACGAACCCAGGCCGCCTTGCTGCTACAGCAAATGGGCTCCATCCCCACCAGCTGATGCCGGCCGCGTTTGCTGCAGTGTTCAGGCGATCGGCGGCAGGTTGATCTCATCGCTGCGGCGGACACCTGACGTCATCGCGCGGCACTGCTCGACGAATTCGAGCATGGCTGCGGTCTGGTATTTCTGCGAGTGCCAGATGAAGTAGAACTGGCGTCGCAGGTCCAGCTCTGGCGTCGCCAGCGGGACCAGGCTACCGCGGCGGAACGCGTCGCGCAGAGCCAGCCGAGAGATGCAGCCGATACCAAGCCCCGATTCCACGGCGCGTTTGATCGCTTCAGTATGCTCCAGCTCCAGTCGCACATTCAGTTTGCCCGGTCGATGACGCACGGCCTGCTCGAACGTCAAGCGGGTGCCCGAGCCTTTTTCCCGGAGTATCCAGGCTTCGGACGTCAACTCCTCCAGATCCACCAGCTCTCGGCCGGCCAACGGATGCTGGGGCGCACAGAACACTACCAGCTCGTCCTCGATCCATGGCTGGACCTCCAGATCCGGATGCTGACACTCGCCCTCGATCAAACCCAGATCAAGTTCGTGTTGCGCAATCTGGTGCACGATGTTCGCCGTGTTCTGCACGTGCAGTTTCACCCGGCACTCCGGATGGCGCTGCATGAAGCTGCCGATCAGCAGGGTCGCAAGGTAGTTGCCGATGGTCAGCGTCGCACCCACCGCCAGTGAGCCAAAGCCGCTCTTGCCATTCAGCAGATCCTCGATGGCGCGTGCCTGATCGAGCAGGGCGACGGCCTGCGGCAGCAGCTGTTGTCCGAGTGCATTCAGGCAGAGCCGCTTGCCGGCCCGGTCGAACAGTTGACAGCCCGACTGCCGTTCCAGCTCGGCCAGCGATGTGCTGGTTGCCGACTGCGACAAGGAAAGGCTTTCGGCAGCGCGAGACACGCTTTCCTGTCTGGCGACGGCGGCGAAAACTTCGATTTGACGGAGCGTGAAATGCATATCTATATAACCGATAACCGATATCTTTATTATCCATTTAAGGAATATTAAAGCTATCGCTAGACTGACGCCACGTAACGACGCCCGTCGCGACACCACGAGGAATTCGCAACATGAGTAACCTGAACGTTGAGCGCGTTCTCAGTGTGCATCACTGGAACGACACGCTGTTCAGCTTCAAGACTACCCGTAATGCAGGGCTGCGCTTCGAGAACGGCCAGTTCGTCATGATCGGCCTGGAAGTCGAGGGTCGTCCGCTGATGCGCGCCTACAGTATCGCCAGTCCGAACTACGAAGAGTACCTGGAGTTCTTCAGCATCAAGGTGCAGAACGGTCCGCTGACGTCACGGCTGCAGCATCTGCAGGAAGGCGACCAGATCATGGTCAGCCGCAAACCGACCGGAACTCTGGTGCTCGACGATCTGCTGCCGGGTAAGCACCTCTATCTGCTAAGCACAGGCACTGGGCTGGCGCCGTTCATGAGTGTCATCCAGGATCCGGAAACCTATGAGCGATTCGAAAAGGTCGTGCTGGTGCATGGGGTTCGCTACGTCAACGAAGTCGCCTATCGCGAGTTCATCACCGAGCACTTGCCGCAGAACGAATTCTTCGGTGAAGCGGTAAAGGAAAAGCTGATCTATTACCCCACGGTCACCCGCGAGGCATTCGAGAACCAGGGTCGCCTGACCGAACTGATGCGAAGCGGCAAGCTGTTCAGCGATATCGGACTTCCACCGATCAATCCGCAGGATGATCGGGCAATGATCTGCGGCAGCCCCAGCATGCTGGACGAAACCAGCCAGGTGCTGAACAGCTTCGGCTTGAGCGTCTCGCCGCGCATGGGCGATCCAGGCCATTACCTGATCGAGCGCGCCTTCGTCGAGAAGTGATGCTCCTCGGTCGCCGCGGCGCTAGTCGCGGCGACTTGGCAGGGATCAGACATAGGCGGCACAGCACTTCTTGAACTTCGCACCGCTGCCACAGGGGCAGGGGTCGTTGCGTCCCGCCTTCAACGGTACCGTTGGATCAATGAAGTACCATTTGCCGTTGCATTGAACGAAAGCCGAGCGCTCCTGATGGGCATGTTCGCCGTCTTGATCGTGCCAGCGCGCGGTGAATGTCACCAGCGCATGCTCGGGCTTGCCGCCAAGTACCACGCTGTCTTCCACCTCCAGCCCCAGCCACGTGCTGTCCAGGCTCCAGCGTCGTATCCCCTCCAGATCCAGCGCCGCCTGCTGTGCCGGCAGCGTGGTTGCCTGCAGATAATCAACCAGCCCCAGCACATAGGCGCTGTAACGGGAGCGCATCAGTAGCTCGGCGCTCGGCGCGGGGGTGCCTGCATGATAGTGGCCGCAGCATTGATTAAACGCATTGCCGCTGCCGCACGGGCAGTTAGAGTCGAGTTGTTGCTGATCGCTCATGTCACCACCAGTATTTGCCGAACATTTCTGGGTTCGCCCAGAACCTGGCGTTCAGCCAGTCTGGAACCTGCTTGTATTGGAGCAGGTCGTAGGTGAAGAGCGTCAAGGTCTGTCCGTCGCGCTGGAAGCGGTCGCTGACCTGCAGCGCCAAGGCATAGAAATCGGTGGTCTGCCATTCGCAGGCTTCGAGATCGACGAGTACGGCCATGCGGCTGGCGTTCAGGTTGCGGACACTGCCGAGCAGCTCCAGGCCGCTGCGTTTTGGCAGATGTTCCAGGCAATCGGCGAACAACGCCAGGTCATAGCGCTGCTTTGCCAGCTCTTCGGGCAGCGGAGCAACATCGGCGCGCTCGAGTTGACACTCCGGATGACATTCGGCGTAGGCAGCCAGAGCGGGTTGATCGCTGCGCCCCACGTGTAACAGGCGCGCCGGGGCATAGTGATCGAGCATCGCCGCAAGCGCTTGCTGTGGCGTATGCGATACAGGGTTTTCAGTCAATCGAGAATCCTCGTTTCAAAGGTGAAGACTAGCGCGGTGCCGTTTGTCGGCCTAGTCTGAAAGTAACCGGAGCCACCCGGACTCCCGTACGCGGCGGTTCTGGCTGAATGTCCACACTGGAGGTTTTGATCGATGAGTACATTACGGACAGCAGTACCCGTTATTGTCATGACCACGTTCCTGGCCGGTTGTGCAGGCGTGCAGAAACAGGACTGGCCGACATGTGCGGCCGTAGGTGGCGTGACCGGTGCCGCGCTTGGGGCTATCGAGAGCAGCTCCTATGCCGGTTGGGGTGCGCTGATCGGTGGTGGCGTCGCAGCGGCCTATTGTTGGGCCAACGGCATGGAGGAGGAAACCGTTGCCGTTGTCGAAACGGTTGAGCCGATGCCTCAGTCTCAGCCGGAACCAGAGCCTGCATCCGAGCCGGTTCGCGTCGAGTTGGACGTCAAGTTCGACTTCGATCGCGATGTAGTCAAGCAGGACAGCTACGGCGACATCCAGAACCTGGCCGATTTCATGAAGGAATATCGCCAGACCACCACCGTGCTTGAAGGTCACACCGACTCGGTGGGTACCGATGCCTATAACCAGCGTCTGTCCGAGCGCCGCGCGAAAGCTGTGCGTGAAGTGCTGGTCAATCAGTACGGTGTCGAGGGTAGTCGCGTGAATTCGGTTGGCTACGGCGAATCGCGTCCGGTGGCCGATAACGCGACCGAGGAAGGTCGTGCCATCAACCGTCGCGTAGAGGCCGAAGTCGAAGCGCGTCCTTGATTCGGCTGAGGTGGTGATCCAGCCGGGCCTCGCGCCCGGCTGTTTTGTTTAGAGTCCGCTAAAACAGTGGTCTTGCGCTGGCCAGTGCTATCACCAGCAGGCCCAGCACCAGGTTGATGCCGACCAGTCGGCGAATCTGGCCGAGCACTGCGCCTCCTTCGGGCCATTGTTCGCCAGCGACGGCGCGTTTGAGCGTCGGTAACTGCAGCAACTGGATTCGCAGGAATAGCGCCAGCATCACCAGATACAGCCCTGTCATGATGTGTACATAGCGCGGCGCACTTTCCAGCGCACCGAAACGCATGTGCCACATGCCAATTCCGCTTACCGGCAGAACCAGCACCGTTACCCAGACCCAGACGAAAAAACGCCGGAATACATCAGCCCACAGCTTCAGTCGCTCCGGAGCCTGCAACATCGCCACGGCTGCCGGACGCAACACCATCCAGGCGAAGAACATGCCGCCCACCCAAACCGTCGCGGCAAGTACGTGTAGTGCGTAGAGCAAGGCGAAGGGCGTCATGGGCAAATCTCCGGTGGCGGTTGAGCGAACGCGCGTTATCATAGCCGCCCTATCGAAATACTGAAAATATATACAGCTCCGCGCCCATGCTCAGCACCGAACTCAAGTCCCAGATCCAGGGCGCCTACACTCGCTTTCTCGAAGCCAAGGGGCTCAAGGCCCGCTATGGCCAGCGACTGATGATCGCCGAAGTGGCCAAGGTGCTCGGCACCATCAAGACCGACGCTGAAGGACGTCGCGAGAGCGAGCCGGCGGTGGTCGCGGTTGAGGCGGGTACCGGTACTGGCAAAACGGTTGCCTACAGCCTCGCAGCGATTCCTACAGCGAAGGCGGCAGGCAAGCGCCTGGTGATCGCCACCGCGACCGTCGCTTTGCAGGAACAGATCGTGCACAAGGACCTGCCGGACCTGATGCGCAACAGCGGGCTGAACTTCAGCTTCGCCCTGGCCAAAGGGCGCGGGCGTTATCTCTGCTTATCCAAGCTGGACCTGTTGCTGCAGGAGGGGCAGGCGCAGAGCGCGACCGCCCAGCTGTTCGAGGAAGAGGGTTTTCGTATCGAGGTCGATGAGCGTAGTCAGAAGCTCTTCACCAGCATGATCGAGAAGCTCGCCGGCAATCGTTGGGATGGAGATCGCGACAGCTGGCCCGAGGAGCTGGGCGATTCTGACTGGTCGCAGCTGACGACCGATCATAGTCAGTGCACGGGCCGGCATTGTCCCAACTTCCAGCAGTGCGCGTTCTACAAGGCGCGAGAGGGCATGACCAAGGTTGACGTGATCGTCACCAATCACGACATGGTGCTTGCCGATCTCGCGCTGGGCGGGGGCGCGGTGCTGCCCGATCCGCGTGAGACGATCTATGTATTCGATGAAGGTCATCACCTGCCGGACAAGGCCATTGGTCATTTCGCCCATTTCACAAGGCTACGCTCGACCGCGGACTGGTTGGGGCAGGTAGAAAAGAATCTGACCAAGCTGCTTGCGCAGCATCCGCTTCCGGGCGAACTCGGTCGACTGGTCGAGGGCATTCCCGAACTGGCGCGCGAGCTGCGTACCCAGCAGCAGTTCATGTTCAGCGCCTGCGAGCAGCTTGCCGACTTCAAGGCTGGCGAAGACATGGAAGGCCGTGAGCGGCCCCGGCATCGCTTCGTCGGTGGCGTGGTGCCGGAGCATCTCGTCGAGCTGGGTACAGAGTTGAAGAAAGGTTTCGCCAAGCTGACCGACCTGTTCACCCGCATCGCCGAGCTGCTCAAAGAGGACATGGATGGTGAAACCGGCAGCGGGATCGCCAGCCATCAGGCCGAGGAGTGGTACCCCCTGTTCGGCAGCTTGCTGACCCGCTCGCAGGGTAATTGGGAGTTGTGGACCGCGTTCACCGTCGAGGATCCGGAAGACAGTCCGCCGATGGCGCGCTGGCTGACGTTGGCCGAAGGTGGTGCGCTGTTCGATATCGAGGTCAATGCCAGCCCGATCCTCGCTGCGGAGACACTGCGGCGCAATCTCTGGAATGTCGCTTTCGGTGCGCTGGTGACTTCGGCGACGCTGACCGCCCTCAATAGCTTCGATCGTTACCGCATGCGGGCTGGCTTGCCAAAGGGCGCCGTCACTGCCGTGGTGCCGAGTCCCTTTCACCATGCCGATGCCGGCGTGCTTCGCGTGCCGGACCTCAAGGCCGATCCGCGCGACGCCGCAGCACACACGGCGGCGATCGTTCGCGAATTGCCAGCATTGGTCGAGGGCGCCCGGGGCACGTTGGTACTGTTTTCCTCACGCAAGCAGATGCAGGACGTGTTCGATGGGCTGGAGCGTGATTGGCGCCGCCGGGTTCTGATCCAGGGCAACCTGTCCAAGCAGGAAACCCTGAACAAACACAAGGCGCGGGTCGACGACGGCGAGTCCAGCGTCTTGTTCGGCCTGGCCAGTTTCGCCGAAGGCGTGGACCTGCCCGGGGCCTACTGCGAGCATGTGGTGATTGCCAAGATTCCGTTCGCTGTGCCGGATGACCCGGTCGAGGCCGCTCTGGCAGAGTGGATCGGAGCGCGTGGCGGCAACCCCTTCATGGAGATCGCTGTGCCGGATGCCTCGCTGCGGTTGGTGCAGGCCTGTGGGCGTCTGCTGCGTACCGAGACGGATCGCGGAACCATCACGCTGCTCGACCGACGGGTGGTAACGCAGCGCTACGGCAAGGCGATTCTCAATGCGCTGCCGCCGTTTCGCCGCGAAATCGGCTGAGCAGGCTGCGATAACCGGGCGCGATGCTCGTCCATCACCGCGCCGCCTGGCGGTTCCATTGCCAGGCGACGGTTGCAAGAATGCGAGGCACAGACTTCGAGAGGGTGGCAACGTGCAGGTTCAAGGCTATTTCGATCTTCGTTTCGAAGCGGTTCGCGAGGCATTCGGCTCACTGTTCGAAGGCACTCAGCAACGCGGAGCGGCACTCTGCGTGCAGATTGGTGGCGAGACGGTCGTCGATCTCTGGGCGGGCGTTGCCGACAACCAGGGAGAGCAGGTCTGGCACAGCGATACCTTGGTCAACCTGTTTTCCTGTACCAAGACGTTTACCGCAGTCGCTGCGCTGCAGCTGGTCGGCGAGGGCAAGCTGGAGCTGGACGAACCTGTTGCACGTGTATGGCCGGAGTTCGCCACCAATGGCAAGGCCGCCATCACCCTGCGTCAGCTGCTCTGCCATCGAGCGGGTTTGCCGGCAATACGTAGACCGTTGCCCGCAGAAGCACTGTACGACTGGGATGTCATGACCGCGGCGCTGGCCGCCGAAGAACCATGGTGGACGCCTGGCACTGATCAGGGCTACGCCGCGATGACCTATGGTTGGCTGGTGGGCGAGCTGCTGCGTCGTGTCGATGGCTGCGGCCCGGGCGAGTCGATCACACGCCGCACGGCTGCACCACTTGGACTGGATTTCCATGTCGGCGTGGATGATGTGGATGCCGATCGCGTCGCTTATCTCACTCGGACCAAGAACGATTTTGGCGATGCTTCTGCGCAGCGACTGTTCAAGACGCTTATGAGCGAATCGGAGTCAATCAGTACCAAAGCATTCAATAACCCGCCGTCGATCATGAGCAGCGGCAACAAGCCGGAGTGGCGCCGCATGGCGCAGCCAGCCGCCAACGGTCATGGCAATGCGCGTTCGTTGGCGGGGTTCTATACCGGTTTGCTGCAAGGCAAGTTGCTCGACGAGGCGCTGCTGCGCGAGATGACACGCCAGCACAGCGCCGGGGAGGATCGCACCCTGCTGGCCGCCACACGCTTCGGTCTGGGTTGCTGGCTGGATCAGCCGGACGTTGCCAATGCTACATTCGGCATGGGCGCGCAGGCCTTTGGTCACCCGGGCGCTGGAGGCAGCATCGGTTTTGCCGACCCGGATCGCCAGCTGGCATTCGGCTTTGTGACCAATACTCTTGGGCCATATGTTCTGATGGATCCACGTGCACAAGCGTTGGCGCGTTGCGTCGCGGAATGCATGCGATGAACCACTCGTCACTTCTGGTTAGGCAGGCTTTTCAAAAGAAGGACTTGCGTCCACAATTTCAACTCGACCTCACCAGTGGCCTCGCCTTGGCAGGTCGCCCCTCCCAGAACGCTCGTGGTTGACGGAAACTTGCTCATGAACCTGCTGAAAAGCGTCTCACTGATCTTCTGCATGATCGTCGTAGCGGGCTGTAGCTCGAAAAGCGAAAAGCCCAGCGAAGTGGCCGCTCCGGTTGCCGCCAAGGTCGATTATGCCTGGCTCGACGAGTATGAGCCGAAACTGCGTGACGCTCTGGTGGGTACAGGTTTTGAGGTGGAGCGGCGCGAAAGTGTGCTGGTGGTTACCGCGCCGGTGGATTCATCGTTCAACCCTGACCGTCCTGGCATGCTTCTGCCGGTTACCCTGGGGCCAATCACTCGGGTAGCCAAGCTGGTAGAGAAGGACGACAAGACCGCAGTCGTCGTGCTCGGCCATGCTGACAGTACCGGCGCCGATGAAATCAATCGCACCATCAGCCGTGAGCGTGCTGGTGCGGTAGCGGCCATCTTCCGCCTGAGCGGGCTCAAGCACGACCGTCTGCGCATTCGCGGTCTGGGCTCCGACATGCCGCGTGCCGCGAATGACAGCAAGGAAGGTCGAGCGCTGAATCGTCGGGTTGAGATGGTTCTGGCGCCGCAAACAACGATGCTGGCGCTGATTGCCCAGTATGAGCAGCCCGCGCAGCCTGCAACCCAGGTGGCTCAAGCCGAGGTGGCAAAATAACGCTACCCAGATTGTGTGATGTCGAACAGGCCCGCTTGCGGGCCTGTTTTCGTTCGGCATGGTTGCCTTGAATCAAGCGCGGGATGCGGGAAGGCGGCTAACCTTTACTTTGCAGGCCGGCTCGGTAATCGACCGTCGCCCGGCTACCAGCCGCTTGGTACGCTGAAGCCTGCTTATTCGAAAACAAGGAGCCATGTGATGATCCAGACCCTGGCCGATATGCGCCGTGATTACACCCGTGACGGACTCAGCGAGGCCAATGCCCCCGCCGAGCCTTTCGGTCTGTTCCATCAGTGGTTTACCGAAGCGATGAAGACGGAGCAGGCTCCGGTAGAGCCAAATGCAATGTCGCTGGCAACGGTCGACGCTGACGGTCGTCCGCACTGCCGCATCCTTCTGCTCAAGGCGCTGGATGAGCGCGGCTTCACCTTCTTCACCAACTATGACAGTGCCAAAGGGCAACAGCTGCAGGCGACGCCTTTTGCCGCCATGACATTTTTCTGGCCGACGCTCGAGCGGCAGGTGCGGATCGAGGGGCGGGTGGAGAAGGTCAGCCAAGATGAATCGGATGCCTATTTCCATGTCCGCCCATTGGGCAGCCGGCTGGGAGCCTGGGCCTCGCCGCAAAGTCAGGTCATTCCGGACCGGGCGGCGCTGGAGCGTCTGCTGGCCGAGACTGAACAGCGCTTTCTCGACAAGGCTCCGCATTGCCCTCCGCATTGGGGCGGCTATCGCCTGCTGCCGGAACGGATGGAATTCTGGCAGGGGCGCGCGAGCCGCTTGCATGACCGGCTCGACTACCGCCTGGTCGCCAACAGCTGGCAGCGCGAGCGCCTGGCACCCTGATCCAAGGCGCGACGGCAGCCGCGCAAGCCTTACCTAGTCGTGATTTGCAGGGATGCCACATGGTAGGGCGAACGCTGGCGCCGTCGTCGCCCTGTGATCGGTAATCTGTCGTAACGCAAAGGCCACACCCTTGCTTTGAGAAAGCGCCTGTTCTGCGGTCTGATGATTCAGCTCGATAGCGCTAGTGCTGCTGCGACTGGGCTGCGGATTTCATTATGCCGCCGGGTAACGTTGGGCCTGCTGCTTGAGCCAGTTCTCCAGGTCCCGCCGTTTGATCTTTTCGGTCTTTGCTTCGGCGAGCCGTTGTAACATCCAGCTGCGTTTGGCCGGGTCGTCGCCGGCCATGGATAGCGCCAGATCGCGATCGGCCCAGCGGCGGAAGCGGACTATGAGCCATGCATGAAAAGCCAGGCCGGCCACCGTGGTGATAGCTATGATGAAGTAATCCATGGGTCGTCTCTTAGGAAGGAACCCGGCGCACCAGGTTCGACTCGCATATGTATGCCTCGAAGGTGGCAAATGCTGAGTCAGGATGGTGAAGTTGCCAAGCGCTTTTTCATCGCTGTCACGCCAGGCCACACCCGGAACGAAACAGCTGCTTGCAGGAGAATCACAATGCGTAAATCCATTTTTGTCGCTTCCTTCACTGCCTTGGCTTTGGCTATGGGTGGCTGCGCGTCCAGCCTTACTGGAGATACCTATTCTCGAGACGAGGCTCGTGCCGTTCAGACGGTGCGCTATGGAACCATCGAATCCCTGCGTCCGGTCAAGATCGAAGGCACCAAGACGCCCATTGGTTCTGGCGCGGGCGCGGTTGTTGGCGGAGTTGCCGGTAGCGGCGTCGGCGGCGGACGCGGCAGTGCAGTCGCCGCCGTGATCGGTGCGGTGGCGGGTGGCATGCTCGGCGCGGCTGCGGAGGAGGGTATCACCCGCACGCAGGGCGTTGAGATTACCGTTCGTGAGGATGATGGCAACATGCGTGCCTACGTTCAGGCGGTCGAGCCGAATCAGGTGTTCCGGGTCGGGCAGCGGGTGCGCATCATGACTGTCAGTGGCACCAGTCGCGTCGCCCCTTGATCTGCTTCACTGTTGTCCTGAGCTGAACTGGGCGCTGCCATCCGTTCCGAAAAACGGGACGGAGGCGGCGCCTTTTGTTTTTCGTAATACATGAATCCATGACGCCGGCATCATCCGTATGGATAATCGGGCGCACATTTGTGTGCTGTTTCAGGCAGTTGCTGTGCCTGCAAGGATAAGAACGCCTCCGAAACGGTGGCTTAAGGGGTCTCGTTCATGGCGCTTGCGCTGATTATCGCTTTGCCATTTCTGGGCATCTTCTTGCCCCTTTTCCTGGAGCGTTTTGGTCGCTCCGCCTGCGCCTTCGGTGCTGGGCTTGCGCCGCTGGCCGCGCTGATCTTGTTGCTGTCCAAGCGTGCCGATGTGTTCGCCGGTCAGACCGAGATCATTCATTACGACTGGCTGCCCCAGCTGGGCCTGAACCTCAGTCTGCGCCTGGATGGGCTGGGTTTTCTGTTCGCCCTGTTGATTCTCGGCATCGGTTTGCTGGTGATTCTCTATGCGCGCTACTACCTGTCGAAGAAGGATCCGATGGGGCGCTTTTACGGGTTCTTCCTGCTGTTCATGGGCGCGATGCTCGGCGTGGTGCTGTCCGAGAACCTGTTGCTGATGCTTATGTTCTGGGAGCTGACGAGCCTTTCGTCGTTCCTGCTGATCGGCTACTGGAATTATCGTGCCGATGCCCGCCAGGGCGCGCGTATGGCGCTGGCGGTGACGGGTGGCGGCGGGTTGGCGCTGCTCGCTGGCATTCTGCTGATCGGTTATATCGTCGGCAGTTTCGAGCTGACGACGGTGCTGGCATCGGGTGACCTGATTCGCGCCAACGCCCTTTACCCCGTCGCGTTGATCCTGGTCTTGCTTGGCGTGTTCACCAAGTCGGCGCAGTTTCCCTTTCATTTCTGGTTGCCGCAGGCGATGGCCGCGCCGACGCCGGTGTCCGCTTTCCTGCACTCGGCGACGATGGTCAAGGCTGGCGTATTTCTGCTCGCGCGGCTTTATCCTGCGCTGGCGGAGTCGGAATGGTGGTTCTATCTGGTCAGCATCACTGGCTTGACGACGTTGCTGCTGGGCGCAGTGATGGCGCTGTTTCAGCATGACCTCAAGGGGCTGCTGGCCTATTCCACCATCAGCCACCTGGGCCTGATCACGCTGCTGTTCGGCCTGGACTCCCGATTGGCAGCCGTGGCAGCGATCTTCCATATCATCAACCACGCCACGTTCAAGGCCTCGCTGTTCATGGCCGCAGGGATCATCGACCACGAGACCGGGACGCGTGACATGCGGCGCATCAACGGCATGTGGAAGTACATGCCGCATACGGCTGCGCTGGCCATGGTAGCGTCACTGGCGATGGCGGGGGTGCCGCTGCTCAACGGCTTCCTGAGCAAGGAGATGTTCTTCGCCGAGACGCTCGATCAGCATTTGCTCGGCAGCTTCTACTGGACCATTCCTGCGGCCGCGACCCTGGCTGGTGCGTTCTCGGTCGCCTATTCGCTGCGTTTCGTGCACGACGTGTTCTTCAATGGTGAACCCATTGACCTACCTAAATATCCACCGCATGAGCCTGCGCGCTACATGAAGATACCGGTGGAGATTCTGGTGCTGCTTTGCCTGCTGGTGGGCATGCTGCCGGCATTTACCGTCGGCCCGCTATTGGCTGCCGCGGTGTCGGGTACCCTGAACGGAAACGTGCCGGAGTACAGCCTGTCGATCTGGCATGGTTTCAATCTGCCGTTGGCGATGAGCTTCGTGGCGCTGATCGGGGGCATCCTGATCTACTCGCTGCGCAAGTGGGCGTTCCGCTGGTACGAGGGGCTGCCTACTGTCGATTCGCTGGAAGTCTTCGAGCGCGTGATGGCCGGCTTGACCCTTGGCGCACGTTACATCACCAGTCTGTTGGAGAACGGATCGCTGCAAAGGTACATCGCGCTCATGCTGATCAGTACGTTGGTGCTGGTTGTCTTCGCGTTGACTCCCCTGCAAACGCTCCACGGCACGGTCGCACTGACGCCGCTGGACGGTATTACCGTGGCGGGGATGGTGATCCTGGCGCTGACGTCATTGTTGACGGTGCTGTTCCATCGCCGGCGTCTGGTGGCGTTGATGGTGCTCAGCGTTGTCGGTCTGATGGTCGCCCTGGGCTTCGCTCGCTACTCGGCTCCGGATCTGGCGCTCACGCAGCTGTCGGTTGAGGTGGTGACGATAATCCTGCTCATTCTGGCGCTGTTCTTCATGCCCGATCGCACGCCTGCCGAATCGAGCAGCCTGCGCGCCTTCCGTGATTTCATTCTCGCCGGTGGCTGCGGCACGATGGTGGCGCTGCTTGCCTATACGGTGCTAACGCGTCCTTACGACAGCATTGCCTCGTTTTTCCTCGAGAACAGTGTCTCGGGCGGTGGCGGTACCAATGTCGTTAACGTGATTCTGGTCGACTTCCGCGGCTTCGATACGTTGGGTGAGATTGCCGTTCTGGCGATCGCCGGCGTTGGTATCTACAGCCTGCTCTACGGGCTGCGCTTGCCCCATCCGATTCGAGACGCAGGTGGGCGGCTCTGGTCGCTGGACAAGCATCCAATGATGCTCGATGCACTGGCGCGCGCGCTGCTGCCGATGGCTTTGCTGATTTCGGCGTTCATCTTCTTGCGCGGGCATAACCTGCCGGGTGGCGGCTTCATCGCCGGTCTTATCACGGCCGTCGCGTTGATTCTGCAGTACATCGCCCATGGCGTGGCCTGGGCTCAGGCGCGCCAGCCGTTCAGCTATCACGCCATGTGCGGCGCCGGCCTGCTCATTGCGGGCGCAACCGGGCTGGGCAGTTTGCTGTTCGGGCACTCGTTCCTCACATCCGCGTTCGATCATTTCCATCTGCCGCTTATCGGTGAGTTCGAGCTGGCTACCGCAATGCTGTTTGATCTGGGGGTTTATCTGGTGGTTGTCGGGGCGACGTTGCTGATCCTTTCCAATATCGGCCAGGTCAGGCAGGACGAGACGAGCAGGGAGGTGCTCTGATGGAAGCTGTGTTTGCGATTACGCTTGGAATAATGACCGCCAGCGGTGTCTATCTGCTTTTGCGTGCGCGGATCTTCCCGGTGGTGATGGGGCTTACGCTGATTTCCTACGCGGTCAACCTGTTCATTTTTTCCATGGGCCGTCTGGCTACCGGCGTTCCGGCGGTCATCGGCAAGAGCGCTGAATATGGCGACCCGTTGCCTCAGGCTCTGGTTCTTACTGCGATCGTCATCGGCTTTGCCATGACTGCATTCGTAGTGGTGCTGGCGCTGCGCAGTATCGGTGAGTTGCGCACCGACCATGTCGATGGGCAGGAGCCCCGCTGATGAATCATGCGTTGATCCTTCCATTGCTGGTGCCCTTGTTCGTGGGCGCGGTACTGCTGTTCGCTCACCGGATGGGCAAGCCAGCCAAACGCTTGCTCTCGCTGGCAGCGACCTGGGCGCTCGTGCCAATAGCACTCTGGCTGGTGCTGCTCTCCGATGATGGTCAGCTGCGCATCTATGCCCTTGGCAGTTGGCAGCCTCCATTCGGCATCATCCTCATGCTCGACCGCCTCAGCGCGCTCATGTTGCTGGTGACTGCTGTTCTGGCAGGCTTCGCCGTGCTGTATGCCAGTCGCGGTGACGATGAGCGTGGCCCGAACTTCCATGCGCTCTATCAGTTTCAGCTGCTCGGCATCAACGGCGCCTTTCTCACCGGCGACCTGTTCAACCTCTTCGTCTTCTTCGAGATTCTGCTGATCTCCTCGTATGCCTTGCTGTTGCACGGGCATGGGCAGAGACGGGTGCGTGCCGGCATGCACTACGTGGTGTTGAATCTGCTCGGTTCATCGCTGTTCCTGATTGGCGTCAGCATGCTTTATGGCCTGCTGGGCACGCTGAACATGGCCGATATGGCGGGCCGCGTGAGCGCCGCCGAACCGGCCGATGCGCCGTTGCTTGCCGCCGCGGGCTATCTGTTGCTGGTGGTCTTTGCGCTGAAGGGTGCCATCCTGCCGCTTTATTTCTGGCTGCCCCGTGCCTATGCCTCGGCTACTGCACCGGTCGCCGCCCTGTTCGCCATCATGACCAAGGTCGGGCTGTACGCAATCGTGCGGGTGTTTACCCTGGTTTTCGGCAGCGAGGCGGGCGAGCTGAGCAATATGGTCGAAGTCTGGCTCTGGCCATTGGCGCTGCTGACCCTTGGTGCTGCGGTGATAGGCGCATTGGCTGCACGGAACCTGCAGGTGCTGTTGGCGTATCTGGTGGTGGTTTCGGTAGGAACGCTTCTCGCCGGTATCGCCCTGGGCACCGATGTGGGTCTCGCCGCTGCGCTGTATTACCTGGTGCACAGCACGCTGGTTGCCGGTGGACTGTTCCTGCTTGCCGACCTGATCGCTCGCCAGCGCGGCGATCTAGGCACCGACTTGGTCTCAGCGCCAGCCCTGCGCCAACCATTGCTGCTTGGCTCGCTGTTCTTCATGGGGGCGATTTCGGTTGCCGGACTCCCGCCTTTTTCCGGCTTTCTCGGCAAAGTGATGCTGCTGCGCGCCATCGACGTCGGTCCGGACGCCATAGCGCTATGGGCTGTCGTGCTGGTCGGTGGTCTGGGCATGCTGATCGCGCTCAGTCGCGCCGGTAGCCTGGTGTTCTGGCGTCATGCTTCGGAAGCGGTGGGGCAGGTGGCTGATCCGATCCGAGTGGTCGCCACGGCGGGGCTGCTCCTTGCGAGCGTGGCTCTGGTGGCGGCGGCCGGGCCGCTACAGGCATTCATGCAGGCTACCGCAGCTCAGCTGCTCGACGTCGCGCCCTATTTGCAGATCGTTCCGGGAGGTGCGGCATGAGGTCCCGCTGGTTACCGAGTCCTGCGCTGACCTTGCTGCTGGCGCTGCTCTGGTTGCTGCTGCACAACACGCTGAGCTTTGGCCATCTTCTGCTTGGGCTATTTCTCGGCTGGGGTATTCCGCTTCTGGTCCGCGGCTTCCTCATCGAGGTGCCAACCATCCGCAAGCCGCTGAGGCTGTGCCTTTTCACGCTCAAGGTTCTCTATGACATCGTGATTGCCAATGTGCAGGTCGCCAAGCTGGTGTTGGGGCCGAAGAAGAATCTGCGCCCGGCATTCATCGAGGTGCCCATGGCGATCGAGAATGAGTTTGCCCTGGCTACCCTGGCCAGCATCATCTCGTTGACGCCGGGTACGGTGTCGGCGTGCCTGAGTCCGGATCGCCGGACGCTGATGGTGCATGCGCTGGATGTGCCGGATGTCGATGCGCTGATCGCCGACGTCAAACGCAACTATGAAGCACCGCTGCTGGAGATCTTCGAATGCTCGCCTACGTAATTCCGCTCTGCATGGCCGTGCTGGGTGTGGCGGCTGTGTTGAACGTCGTCCGTCTGGTCCAGGGCCCGGACATGCCTGACCGGGTGCTCGCGCTCGACACGCTGTACATCAACGCCCTTGCGCTCATCGTGCTGTTCGGTATCTGGCTGGCCTCGGACCTGTTTTTCGAGGCGGCACTGTTGATCGCCGTGATGGGGTTCGTCAGTACCGTGGCAGTCGGCAAGCACCTGCTGCACGGCGATATCATTGATTGAGGGGGCGACATGCCATTTTGGATTGAAGTACTGGTAAGCGTTTTCCTGATCATCGGTAGCCTGTTCGCTCTGGTCGGTGCGATCGGCTTGTATCGCCTGCCGGATTTCTACACGCGCCTGCATGGCCCGACCAAGGCTACGACGCTTGGAGTAGGAGGTGTCGTCATCGCATCGATGATCTTTTTCAGCAACCAGAATGGCAGCCTGAGTCTGCACGAGTTGCTGATCACGCTGTTTCTCTTCCTTACCGCGCCTGTCAGCGCACATATCCTGGCCAAGGCTGCGATGCAGCAGAAACTGCCAGCCGTCGAGCAGACCCGCGGAAAACCCTGGGATTGAGCCGAGCGACCCTCCTGCCGCCGCGGGCGTGCAGGAAGGTGGCGAGATTCGCTCAGATCACGATGCTGCTGGGGGAGGGTTGCTGCTCGTTCTCTTGCTGCAGCTCCTTGATCAGTGCCTGTTGCAGGCGCAAGCAGAACTGCGGGTCGGACAGCGGCTGATTGTCTGCATCGGTAACGAAGAACACGTCCTCCACGCGTTCGCCCAGGGTGGCGATCTTGGCGTTCTGTACCGATAGATCGAAATCGAGGAACAACTGGCCCACCCGTGCCAACAGACCGGGCCGGTCCGGCGCGATGATCTCCAGAATCGTCTGTGGCCGCTGCGTGTCGTTGTGGATGGTGACCTGCGGCGGAAAGGCGAAGTGCTTGAGCTGCCGTGGAACGCGGCGCTGGATGATGGTCAGGTAATCGTCCGGGTTGCGTAGTGCGGCGATCAGGCCCTTGCGGATTTCGTCGATGCGTTCCGGATTGTTGCCGATGGGGCTGCCGTCGGCATCCAGCACGATGTAGGTGTCGAGTGTGAACTGGCTGCTCGACGTCAGAATGCGTGCGTCATGGATGTTCAGGTTGAGCTGATCCATGGCCGCCACGGTGACGGCGAAGAAGTCATGCTGGTCCGGCGCGTAAATGAATATCTGCGTGCCGCCTTCGAATTCGCGCTGAGTGGTTTCCTTGATCAGAACCAGCGGCCCGCCGTTGGCCGGGTGCTCGATGATCGCATCGGTGTGCCAGGCGACGTCGGTAGCGGTATGGCGCAGGAAATAGTCGTCGCCCAGCTGCGCCCAGAGCTGTTCGGCGTCGTCCGGATCGGTGCCGTGACGCACCAGGTCATCGAGCGCGGCACGCTGGGTCTGGCGGATCTGCTCTTCGCGTCCAAGTGGGTTTTCCAGCCCGCGTTTCAGAGCCCGCTTGGTTTCGGTATAGAGCTGGCGCAGCAGGCTCGCGCGCCAGGAGTTCCACAGCGTCGGGTTGGTGGCGTTGATGTCCGCAACAGTCAGAACGTAGAGATAATCCAGGTGCGTCTCGTCGCCGACCAGTTGGGCGAAATCGTTGATCACCTGCGGGTCAGACAGATCCTTGCGCTGGGCGGTGGTGGACATGACCAGATGGTTTTCCACCAGCCAGACCACCAGCCGGGTGTCCCACGCCGGCAACTTGTGCCGGCTGCAGAACTGTTCGGCATCCACCGCGCCAAGTTCCGAATGATCGCCGCCACGACCTTTGGCGATATCGTGGTACAGCCCGGCGATATAGATCAGCTCTGGCTTGGGCAGCTTCTCGACCAGTTTGCTGGCCAGCGGATATTTTTCGGCCACGCCCGGTTTGGTCAGCTTGCGCAAATACTTGATGACATTGAGTGTGTGCGCGTCGACCGTATAGATATGGAACAGATCGTGCTGCATCTGCCCGACGATATGCCCGAATTCTGGCAGGTAGCGGCCAAGAATGCCGTAGCGGTTCATGCGCCTGAGGTTGCGGTGGATGCCTTCCTTGCACTTGAACAGCTCGATGAACAGGCTGGTGTTGCGCAGATCCTGGCGGAAGACGTCATCGATCAGGTAGCGATGGTCGCGGAGCAGGCGAATGGTGTCGGAGCGCACTCCCTGAATGTCCGGATGCTGAGCCAGCAGCACGAAGGTTTCCAGAATGGCGAAGGGGGTGCGCTTGAAGATGGCTGGATTGCTGACTTCAAGGTAGCCGTCGCGAACCTGAAAGCGGCTGTTGAGCGGCACGATCGGACCTGATTCACCTTCCCAGAGAATCACTTCAGCGAAATGCTGGCCGACCAGATCGCTGAGTTCGGCGATGCTCATGACGACCCGGTAGTACTTCTGCATGAAGCGTTCGATGGCCAGCTTGGCATCGTTGTCCTCATAGCCCAGCAGCGCGGCGAGGCTGCGCTGGTGGTCGAACAGCAGCCGGTCTTCGGCGCGACCGGCAAGCATGTGCAGGCCATAACGGACCTTCCAGAGAAATTCCTGGGCCGCGGTGAGCAGGCTGTGCTCGCCTTCGGTAAGGAAGCCCTGGTCAACCATGGCTTGCAGGTTGAGGGTGCCGAACTCGCGACGAGCAATCCAGAGAATGGTCTGGATGTCGCGCAGGCCGCCTGGAGAGCCCTTCACGTTGGGCTCCAGGTTGTATTCGGTGTTGTTGTACTTGGCGTGGCGTGCGCGCTGCTCGTTGCGCTTGGCGAGGAAGAATTCCTTGCTCGGCCACATCTGCTCCGTGCGTGTCACCTGCAGCATCGCCTGGCGCAGGCGCTCGGGGCCGGCGATCGTCCGGCTTTCCATGAGGTTGGTGATGACCGTGAGGTCGGCGCGGGCTTCCTCGGCGCATTCGGCAACCGAGCGCACCGCCTGACCAACCTCCAATCCGATGTCCCAGAGCAGGGTGAGGAACCCCTCTATCGAATTGCGGAAGACCTCTTGGTCGTTCTCGTCCAGCAGGATGAGCAGGTCGATATCGGAATAGGGGTGCAGCTCGCCCCGTCCGTAGCCGCCTACCGCGACGAGGGCGATGTCGGCGCCCTTGTTCCAGTCGAAGCGATCCCAAGCTGATCGCAGAATCTGGTCGACGAACCAGGCTCTGTCCTGGATCAGACGACGGATGTCCCGGCCAGCCTTGAAGCGCTCGTCAAGCACCTGCCGCGCCTGGCGTATGGCCTTCTTGTACGCGGCGATGGGGCTGGCCTTCAGCGCCAGTTCTGCCTGAAACTGGCTGCGATCAAACAGCTCCGGGTCAACCTGGGGCATGCGAACGTCCTCCCATGGGTGCTGCGGCTGGGGAATTCTCAGGCAGAGGTGCGGGCGATGGTGTCGTCGCTGCGCAAGGTGAAAATCTCGTAGCCGTCTGCGGTGACCAGTATGGTGTGCTCCCATTGCGCCGACAGCTTGCGGTCCTTGGTGATGGCGGTCCAACCATCGCCGAGCAAACGGGTCTCCGAGCGGCCCTGGTTGATCATCGGCTCGATCGTGAAGGTCATCCCTTCCTTGAGCTCCATCCCGGTGCCGGCTCGCCCGTAGTGCAGCACCTGTGGCTCTTCATGAAAGACCTTGCCGATGCCGTGACCGCAATACTCGCGGACTACGGAAAAACCGTTTTTCTCTGCGTGCTTTTGGATCACCTCGCCAATATCGCCAAGGCGGGCGCCGGGGCGAACCAGCTCGATACCTTTATAGAGGCATTCCTGAGTGACTTGGCAGAGGCGCTCAGCCCACTCAGGCACCTTGCCGACCATGAACATCTTGCTAGTGTCACCGTGATAGCCGTCCTTGATAACGGTGATATCGATATTGAGGATGTCACCGTCCTTCAGCGGCTTGTCGTTCGGGATGCCATGGCAGACGACATGGTTGATCGACGTGCAGATCGACTTGGGAAAGCCCTTGTAATTCAGCGGCGCGGGAATGGCCTGCTGCACATTGACAATATGCTCGTGGCAGAGGCGGTCGAGCTCTTCGGTGGTGACGCCTGGCTTGACGTGCTCGCCGATCATCTCGAGAACCTCGGCGGCGAGACGCCCGGCAATGCGCATCTTCTCGATATCTTCGGGCGTCTTGATGGTGACTGTCATGCAAACCTCTGATTACGCCCGCAGGCGAAGGCGAAAAACGGAAAGTCGCGATGATAAACCAAAGCACCCACAGCCTGCAGGTCAGGCATCGTCGGCTGCCGGGCGTGCCGCTGGAGAGTTCAAAGCAGTAGCCTCTCTGTAGCCTTTATGCTATAAAACGCGCCGCTCAGCGGGGTAGACCCGTCGAGCCTAACCCCACACACGTGTCGACACGGTATCCTGGGTGCTCGCAAGAGTTGGATATCGGGACGCGTGGAGGCCTAACCCGACTTATTCGAGGACTGCTCATGTCTCAAGTCACTATGCGCGATATGCTGAAGGCCGGTGTGCACTTCGGCCACCAGACCCGTTACTGGAACCCGAAAATGGATAAGTACATTTTCGGCGCGCGCAACAAGATCCATATCATCAACTTGGAAAAGACCCTGCCGATGTTCAACGACGCGCTGCGTTTCGTTGAAAAGCTGGCTGCAGGCAAGAACAAGATTCTGTTCGTTGGCACCAAGCGTTCCGCTGGCAAGATCGTTCGCGAAGAAGCTGCTCGCTGCAACTCGCCGTATGTCGATCACCGCTGGTTGGGCGGCATGCTGACCAACTACAAAACCATCCGCGCCTCCATCAAGCGTCTGCGTGAGCTGGAAGTTCAGTCCCAGGACGGTACTTTCGAGAAGCTGACCAAGAAAGAAGCCCTGATGCGCACCCGTGACCTCGAGAAGCTCGAGCGCAGCCTGGGTGGTATCAAGGATATGGGCGGCCTGCCAGATGCCATGTTCGTCGTTGACGTCGATCACGAGCGCATCGCCATCTCCGAAGCCAACAAGCTGGGTATCCCGGTCATCGGTATCGTCGATACCAACAGCAGCCCGGAAGGCGTTGACTACATCATTCCTGGTAATGATGACGCCATCCGTGCCGTGCAACTCTACCTCGGCTCCATGGCTGATGCTGTTCTGCGCGGTCGCCAGAACGGTGCCGGTGGCGCTGACGAGTTCGTCGAGGAAGTTGCTTCCGAGGCGGCTCAGGGCTAAGTCCGGCGCACTGCGGCGTGACACCCGATGAACAAAAAGGGGGCTAGGCCCCCCTTTTTGTCTCTTGCGAATTGATCACCCGTGTCATGGGTGAGTGGTTTAGAAACCAAATCGAGAGGATTCCCAACATGGCAGAAATCACTGCAGCCTTGGTCAAAGAACTGCGCGAGCGTACCGGTCAGGGCATGATGGAGTGCAAGAAGGCTCTGGTTGCCGCCGGTGGCGACATCGAAAAAGCGATCGACGACATGCGTGCTTCCGGCGCCATCAAGGCTGCCAAGAAGTCGGGCAACATCGCTGCCGAAGGCTCGATCGCCGTTCGCGTCGAGGGTGGCCGTGGCCTGATCATCGAAGTCAACTCGCAGACTGACTTCCTGGCTCTGCAGGACGACTTCAAAGCATTCGTCAAGGATAGCCTGGACGAAGCATTCGAGCAGAAGCTGACCGAAGTGGCTCCGCTGGTCGCATCCCGTGAGTCCGCTCGCGAGGCGCTGGTCGCCAAGTGTGGTGAGAACGTCAATATTCGTCGCCTGACTGCAGTTGAGGGCGAAGTTGTTGGTGCTTACCTGCACGGCCACCGCATCGGCGTGCTGGTCACTCTGAAAGGTGGCGATGCCGAGCTGGCCAAAGATATCGCCATGCACGTAGCCGCCAGCAATCCGGCTGTTCTGAGCCCGGCTGACGTTTCCGAAGAGCTGGTTGCCAAGGAGAAGGAAATCTTCCTGCAGCTCAATGCCGACAAGATTGCCGGCAAGCCGGAAAACATCGTCGAGAACATGGTCAAGGGCCGCATCAACAAGTTTCTGGCCGAAGCCAGTCTGGTTGAGCAGGCTTTCGTCAAGGACCCGGAAATCAAGGTCGGTGAGCTGGCCAAGAAAGCCGGCGCCGAAATCGTATCCTTCGTTCGCTACGAAGTAGGCGAGGGTATCGAGAAGGCAGAGGTCGACTTCGCTGCCGAAGTGGCTGCTCAGGTAGCTGCGACCAAGAAGTAAGATCGCTTCGCGGTTTGACAAGAGGCTGCCCGCTTACGCGTGCGGCCTCTTTGTCGAATTGGGCAGAGGATTTGTTTTTTTGTCACGATATAGTCATCGCTTGGCACCAACCCCGGGTTGCGCTGTCAAAGCGCAGATATTTTTGGTCTGGGTCATACAGACTTGGTCATAGCACGCCGCAGGAGATAACACGCCAATGGCTCAGCAGATGAGTGCACGCAATCCTCGCTATAAACGCATTCTGCTCAAATTGAGCGGCGAGGCCTTGATGGGCTCCGAAGACTTCGGTATCGACCCGAAGGTCCTCGATCGCATGGCTCTGGAAGTCGGCCAGCTGGTGGGGATCGGGGTCGAAGTCGGTCTGGTTATCGGTGGTGGCAACCTGTTTCGTGGCGCGGCGCTTTCGGCGGCTGGCATGGATCGCGTGACTGGCGATCACATGGGGATGCTGGCCACGGTGATGAACGCGCTGGCCATGCGCGATGCGCTCGAGCGCTCGAATATCCCGGCACTGGTCATGTCTGCCATTTCCATGGTCGGAGTAACCGATCACTATGATCGCCGCAAAGCGATGCGCCATCTGAAGACTGGCGAAGTGGTGATCTTCTCGGCGGGTACGGGTAATCCGTTCTTCACCACCGACTCGGCGGCCTGCCTGCGTGCCATCGAGATCCAGGCGGATGTCGTGCTCAAGGCCACCAAGGTTGACGGTGTCTACACCGCAGATCCGTTCAAGGATCCCAATGCCGAGAAGTTTGCCGAGCTTACCTACGATGAAGTGCTTGATCGCAAGCTTGGCGTGATGGATCTGACGGCCATCTGCCTGTGTCGTGACCACAACATGCCGCTGCGGGTCTTCAACATGAACAAGCCTGGTGCCCTGCTCAACATTGTGCTTGGTGGCGCCGAAGGAACACTGATCGAGGAATCGAAAGAATGATCAATGAGATCAAGCAAGACGCGCAGGAGCGCATGAAGAAAACCCTGGAATCGCTGGACCATGCGTTCGCCAAGATCCGTACCGGTCGCGCACATCCCAGCATCCTCGACAGCGTGATGGTGTCCTACTACGGTTCCGACACGCCGCTGCGCCAGGTCGCCAACGTGATCGCCGAGGACTCTCGGACGCTGGCGCTGACCGTGTTCGACAAGAGCATGATCCAGGCGGTAGAGAAAGCGATCATGACTTCGGATCTGGGTTTGAATCCGGCGACCGCTGGTACCACCATTCGCGTGCCGATGCCGGCACTGACCGAGGAAACCCGCAAGGGTTACACCAAGCAGGCGCGTGCAGAGGCCGAAAATGCGCGCGTCGCGGTGCGTAACATCCGTCGTGATGCAATCGCGCAGCTGAAGGACCTGGTCAAGGAAAAGGAAATCAGCGAGGACGATGAACGTCGTGGCCAGGATGACGTCCAGAAGCTAACCGATAAATATGTTGCCGAGATCGACAAGGCTCTTGAGGTCAAAGAAGGCGACCTGATGGCGGTGTAGGGCCGGCATCGAAACGCTGTCGCGTCACGGGTTCGCGAGGCCTCCGTGGCGCGGTGGTGTGGATGCCACCGAGCTGTTGCTTGCAGCTTTTTCTTTTGGTTCGCAGCGTGTTTTAGCGCAAGTAGAGTTGTTCATGGAAAAGGTCAGGCAGATCGCCGGGCGGAATGTACCCCGTCACGTGGCGATCATCATGGATGGCAACAACCGCTGGGCGAAGAGGCGTTTGCTGCCTGGCGTGGCCGGACACAAGGCCGGTGTCGACGCGGTTCGCGCGGTTATTGAGGTCTGTGCCGATTCCGGTGTCGAGGTGCTGACGCTGTTCGCGTTTTCCAGTGAGAACTGGCAGCGCCCAGCGGACGAAGTAGGTGCACTGATGGAGCTGTTTCTTTCGGCCCTCAGGCGCGAGGCGCGCAAGCTCGATGAAAACGGTATCCGGCTGCGCATCATCGGCGATCGTGCGCGCTTCCATCCGGAGCTCCAGGCGGCAATGTTGGAGGTCGAGGAGATCACTGCCGGCAACCATCGCTTCGTACTCCAGGTCGCGGCCAACTACGGCGGCCAATGGGACATTCTTCAAGCGGCTCAACACCTGGCTACCGAGGCGCAGGCCGGCCGGTTGAACCCTGCTGAAATAACACCGGCTCTCTTCCAGAGCTATCTGGCGACTGGCGATATGCCGCTACCTGATCTGTGCATTCGAACCGGCGGCGAGCGGCGTATCAGTAATTTCCTGCTTTGGCAGCTTGCCTATGCGGAGTTGTACTTTTCCGACCTCTACTGGCCGGATTTCAAGCATGTCGCGATGCGCAAGGCGCTCGCCGACTTCTCCACTCGCCAGCGCCGTTTTGGCAAGACTGGCGAGCAGGTTGAAAGCGAGGTCAAGGTCGAATGCTGAAACAGCGGATCATCACGGCTGCCATCCTTCTCCCCGTCGCGATCATCGGGTTTTTCTTTCTGCATGGGCTTGCGTTTGCGCTGTTCATTGGCCTGGTCGTCGCGCTAGGTGCCTGGGAGTGGGCGCGGTTAGCCGGTTTCGCCAGCCAGCCGGCTCGCGTGGGGTATGCCGCCTTGGTCGTGGCGCTCCTGGTCGCGCTGTATCAGCTTCCCGGGCTGACGCCGTGGCTGTTGGCGCTGGCGATCTTCTGGTGGCTTGCTGCGACCTATCTGGTGCTGACGTATCCCGAGAGTAGTCGTTTATGGGGTGGTCCTGTTGGCAGCTTGCTGATCGGGCTGGCGATTCTGTTGCCGGCATGGCAAGCCTTGGTTGTGCTCAAGCAGTGGTCGCTCGGCAACTGGTTGATCCTGGCTGTGATGGTGCTGGTTTGGGTTGCCGATATTGGTGCGTATTTTTCTGGCAAGGCATTCGGAAAGCGCAAGCTTGCGCCGCAGGTAAGTCCAGGCAAGAGCTGGGAGGGGCTGGTAGGGGGGCTGCTGACCAGTCTTGTGGTTACGCTTGCTGTTGGGGTCTATCGTGGCTGGGCGCCGCGAGAACTGATTCTGGCTTTGTTAGGTGCTGCAGTGGTGGTCCTGATCTCGGTGATCGGTGACCTTACTGAAAGCATGTTCAAGCGCAGTTCAGGCATCAAGGACAGCAGTCAGCTACTGCCTGGGCATGGTGGTGTCATGGATCGTATAGACAGTCTGACTGCCGCCGTGCCCGTATTCGCGGTGCTGTTGTGGCTTGCCGGCTGGGGCGCGCTGTGACTCGACCTTTGCAGATCACTGTGCTGGGTGCTACCGGATCGATTGGGCTGAGCACGCTGGACGTCATCGCACGTCACCCTGATCGCTATCGCGTTTTCGCGTTGACCGGCTTCAGCCGGCTCGCCGAGCTGCGCTCCCTCTGCATCAAGCATCGACCGGACTACGCAGTTGTAGGCGATGAGGTGCAGGCTGCGACGTTGCAGGAACAGCTGCGTTCCGATGGCGTTCTGACCCGGGTTTTGAGCGGCGAGGGCGGCTTGAGCGAGGTGGCTGCTCATCCAGAAGCAGATGTGGTCATGGCTGCTATCGTCGGCGCCGCCGGGCTCAAGCCGACGCTTGCGGCTGTTCAGGCCGGCAAGCGCGTTCTGCTGGCAAACAAGGAGGCGCTGGTAATGTCCGGCGCGCTGTTCATGCAGGCGCTGCGCGATAGCAAGGCAGTACTGCTGCCGATCGACAGCGAACACAACGCTATCTTTCAATGTCTGCCATCCAACTACGCTCAGGGGCTGGCGGCTGTTGGTGTTCGACGAATATTGCTGACCGCGTCCGGTGGCCCATTTCGTGATGTCGCACCGCAGCTCCTGGCGGACGTGACGCCTGAGCAGGCCTGTGCGCATCCCAACTGGTCGATGGGTCGCAAGATCTCGGTAGACTCGGCAAGCATGATGAACAAGGGGCTTGAGCTGATCGAGGCCTGCTGGTTGTTCGATGCGCGACCGCAACAGGTCGAGGTGGTGATTCATCCGCAAAGCGTCATCCACTCGATGGTGGATTACGTGGACGGTTCGGTCCTCGCGCAGCTTGGCAATCCCGACATGCGCACGCCGATTGCTCACGCATTGGCGTGGCCGGAGCGGATTGATTCCGGCGTATCGGCGCTCGATTTACTGCAGGTCGGTAGGTTGGACTTTCAAACGCCCGACGATCTGCGCTTCCCTTGTTTGCGACTCGCTCGGCAAGCAGCGGAAATTAGCGGCACGGCGCCAGCCATGCTCAATGCCGCGAACGAGGTGGCGGTCGATGCCTTTCTCAATCGACGCATTCGTTTCACCGAGATCGCGAGTATCATCGACGACGTATTGAATCGTGAGGCAGCGGTCCCGACCGCCTGCCTTGAAGATGTATTGGCGGCGGACAGGCAGGCGCGCAAAGGCGCCGAAACCTGGTTGAGCCGCCACGGGCGATAGGGTCTGCCGGCCTCGAGGCTCGCAGCGAAACGTCTACAGACCCAATCCCGGAGGGAAGTATGGGCGCGCTCTATATGATCATTGGCACCCTTGTTGCGCTTGGGGTGCTGGTGACATTCCACGAATTCGGTCATTTCTGGGTCGCACGCCGTTGCGGGGTCAAGGTGCTGCGATTCTCTGTCGGTTTCGGCAGTCCGCTCGTTCGCTGGCATGATCGGCACGGCACCGAGTTCGTCATCGCAGCCATACCGTTGGGTGGCTACGTCAAGATGCTCGACGAGCGGGAAGGTGACGTACCAGCGGCTATGCTCGATAGCGCCTTCAACCGCAAGACTGTACGCCAGCGCTTCGCCATCGTGTCGGCCGGTCCGCTGGCCAACTTTCTTCTCGCTCTGGTGTTCTTCTGGCTCCTGGCAATGCTTGGTAGCGAGCAGGTGCGTCCCGTTGTTGGCGCTGTTGAGCCCGGTAGTCTTGCAGCGCAGGCAGGCTTGGCCGTCGATCAGGAGATCGTTGCGGTCAACGGCAAGCCGGTCAGTGGCTGGGCCGAAGTCAATCTGCAGTTGGTTCGTCGCTTGGGCGAAAGCGGTCGGCTCGATCTGACGGTTCGCGACATGGGTAGCACTGCCGAGCGCCATCTGCAGGTTCCGCTGCAGAACTGGTTGAAAGGAGTTGAAGAACCGGATCCCATCACCTCGCTTGGTATCAGGCCTTGGCGCCCGCAAATCGCGCCGGTTATCGCCCAGTTGGATCCCGAGGGGCCAGCGCAAGCGGCGGGTATCCGTCTCGGTGACCGTTTGCTGAGCCTGAATCAGCGGCCGCTCGACGATTGGCAGCAGGTAATAGATGCGGTCAAGGTATTGCCCGGAGAGCCGGTTTCACTGCAGGTTGAGCGTGACGGTCAGCGCCTGGATGTGCCGCTGACGTTGGCGGCTCGCGGCGAGGGGGAAGCGCGACGCGGTTATCTTGGTGCAGGAGTTGACGGCGGAGAGTGGCCGGCAGAGATGCTGCGCGAAGTCAGGTTTGGCCCTCTCGATGCAGTGGCAGAGGGTGTCAGGCGCACCTGGACCATGAGCCTGCTGACCCTCGATTCGCTGAAGAAAATGCTCTTCGGTGAGCTCTCGGTAAAAAACTTGAGCGGCCCGATAACCATTGCTAAAGTGGCGGGCGCTTCTGCCCAGTCGGGGCTGGGGGATTTCCTCAATTTCCTGGCCTACCTGAGCATAAGCCTGGGGGTTCTCAATCTATTGCCTATCCCGGTGCTCGATGGCGGCCATCTGCTCTTCTATCTCGTCGAGTGGGTCCGCGGACGTCCTCTGTCGGAGCGGGTGCAGGGATGGGGGGTACAGATCGGTATCAGCCTCGTGGTAGGGGTGATGCTGCTAGCACTGGTCAATGATCTTGGCCGTCTGTAACGCCGAATCCGTAGTGTCGCCGTGCCGAATCGCCGGTTCATTTATCAGGTTTGAATAAGAAAGGACTTCATGAAACGTCTGCTGCTACCTGCGGTTATTTCCGCATTGATGATTGCCGAAGTTCACGCTGAGTCCTTCACTATCTCCGATATCCGGGTCAACGGCCTGCAGCGGGTTTCCGCTGGCAGCGTATTCGGCGCATTGCCTTTGAACGTTGGTGAAGCTGCTGACGATACCCGTCTCGTCGATGCAACTCGTGCGCTTTTTCGGACCGGCTTCTTTCAAGATATCCAGCTTGGGCGCGAAGGCGATGTGCTGGTCATCAGCGTAGTCGAGCGGCCGTCGATTTCGGGCATCGAGATCGAAGGTAACAAGGCGATCAAGACCGAGGATCTGCTCTCAGGCCTGCAGCAGTCCGGACTGGCCGAAGGTGAGATTTTTCAGCGTGCCACGCTCGAAGGCGTGCGCAACGAGTTGCAACGCCAGTACGTCGCGCAGGGCCGCTACTCGGCAACCATCGAGACAGAAGTTGTCGCCCAGCCGCGCAATCGTGTTGCGCTGAAGATCAAGATCAACGAAGGCTCGGTTGCGGCCATCAAGCACGTCAACATCGTTGGTAACTCTGTGTTTGCCGACGAAGACCTGGTCGATCTTTTCGAGTTGAAAACGACCAATTGGCTCTCTTTCTTCCGCAACGACGACAAATACGCTCGTGAAAAGCTGTCCGGTGACCTGGAGCGGCTGCGTTCCTACTATCTGGATCGCGGCTACATCAACATGGATATCACCTCGACCCAGGTATCCATCACCCCTGACAAGAAGCATGTCTATGTCACGGTGAATATCGACGAAGGCGAGCGCTATACGGTTCGCGACGTCAAGCTCAGTGGCGATCTCAAGGTGCCGCAGGAAGAGATCGAGGCGCTGCTACTGGCCAAGGAAGGGCAGGTCTTCTCGCGTAAGGTGATGACCACAACTTCCGAATTGATCACCCGGCGGTTGGGTAATGAAGGTTATACCTTCGCCAACGTCAATGGCGTTCCAGAGGCCCACGACGAAGACAATACGGTGTCCATTACCTTTGTCGTCGATCCGGGCAAGCGTGCGTACGTCAACCGCATCAACTTCCGCGGCAATACCAAGACCGAAGACGAAGTGTTGCGTCGCGAGATGCGCCAGATGGAAGGTGGTTGGGCTTCGACCTATCTGATCGACCAATCCAAGACTCGCCTCGAGCGTCTCGGTTTCTTCAAGGAAGTTAACGTTGAGACGCCCCAGGTCCCGGGCACGGATGATCAGATCGACGTTAACTACAGTGTCGAAGAGCAGCCGTCCGGTTCGATCATGGCCAGCATCGGTTTTGCGCAGAATGCCGGTCTGATCCTTGGTGGCTCCATCAGCCAGAACAACTTCCTCGGTACCGGCAATCGCGTGTCGCTAGGTCTGACCCGCAGCGAGTACCAGTCGCGTTACAACTTCGGTTTTGTGGACCCCTACTGGACCGAAGATGGTGTCAGCCTCGGTTATAACGCCTTCTATCGCACCACTGATTACGATGAGCTGGACTATGACGTTTCCAGTTACTCGGTGGACAGTCTGGGTGGTGGCGTCAATATTGGCTATCCGATCAGCGAAACCTCGCGGCTGTCCTTCGGCTTGACCGTACAGCAGGACGATCTGGATACCGGCCGCTACACCGTGGATGAGATCTTCGACTTCATGGAAGAGGAGGGCGACAGCTTCCTCAACTTCAAGGCGTCGGTAGGCTGGTCGGAATCGACGCTTAACCGCGGTGTGCTTGCTACGCGTGGCCACTCTCAGAGCCTGGTTTTCGAAACCACCATTCCGGGTAGTGATCTGTCGTTCTACAAACTTGACTACAACGGCCAGCTGTTCGTGCCGATGAGCAAGGACTACACCCTGCGCATGCATACACGCCTGGGTTACGGCGACGCCTACGGCTCGACTTCAAGTCTGCCGTTCTACGAGCATTACTACGCAGGCGGCTTCAACTCTGTGCGGGGTTTCGAAGACAGCAGTCTTGGGCCGCGTAGCACGCCGAGCGATGGCACGCGTCCGGGAACTATTGCAGATCCGGATCAGGACCCGTTGCCGTTCGGTGGTAACGTGCTGATTCAGGGTGGCCTGGAAGTGCTCTTCCCGATGCCGTTCGTCAAGGATCAGCGCTCTCTGCGAACCTCCGTATTCTGGGACGTCGGTAATGTGTTCAACACCAATTGCCCGTCAGGTGCGGCCAATTGCAGCGATATCGACTTCGGCGACATGGCCAGCTCCGTCGGTGTTGGCCTGACCTGGATCACCGCGATGGGTCCGCTGAGCTTCAGCCTGGCCATGCCGGTGGTTAAGCCCGACGATGCCGATACCCAGGTATTCCAGTTCTCGCTGGGACAAACGTTCTAATATCGCGGCGTTGATGCTGCCGTGTTTTTCTTTCAGGAGTGGTGTTTACCGTGCGTAAGTTGACTCAACTGTTTCTCGTCGTTGCCGCTCTGGTAGCGACCCCCGCGTTTGCTGAAATGAAAATTGCGGTCATGAACTATCAGATGGCGCTGCTCGAGTCCGACGCGGCCAAGCGCTACGCAGTCGATGCCGAGAAGAAGTTCGGTCCCCAGCTGAGCAAGCTCAAGACACTGGAAAGCGATGCCAAGCGCATTCAGGACCGTCTGATGAAGGATGGCGACAAGATGCAGCAGGCTGAGCGTGAGCGTCTGGAGCTCGAGTTCAAGCAAAAGGCCCGCGACTTCCAGTTCCAGTCCAAGGAGCTCAACGAATCCAAGGCTGTGGCTGATCGCGACATGCTCAAGCAGCTGAAGCCGAAGCTGGACCAGGCTGTTGAAGAAGTCATCAAAAAAGGCAATTACGATCTGGTGTTCGAGCGCGGTGCCGTGGTGGATGTCAAACCTCAGTTCGACATCACCCGTCAGGTCATCGAGCGCATGAATCAGCTGCGCTGACATGGCAGGCGCAGTTTTTACGCTCGGTCAGCTGGCCGGGGAGCTGGGTGGCAGCCTGCGTGGTGACGCTGCCCTGATCGTCAGTGGACTCGCGACCTTGCAGGAAGCGGGTCCGTCGCAGTTGAGCTTCCTGGCTAATGCCCAGTACCGCAAGTACTTGGCGGTTACGCAGGCCGCCGCAGTGTTGCTGTCCCCGGCGGATGCCGAGGCTTACGACCGTCCGGCTATCATCGTCAGCGACCCCTATCTCGCCTATGCGCGTGCCTCGCACCTGTTCGAGACCCGCCCGCAGACGGCCAGCGGCATCCATCCCACCGCACTGGTAGCGGCCGACGCGCACGTTCACCCATCGGCCAGTATCGGGCCCTATGTGGTGATCGAGTCAGGTGCCTCCATCGAGGCGGATGTGGTGATTGGTGCGCAATCGTTCATTGGGGCGCGCAGCCGGATCGGCGAAGGCGGGCGACTGGCTCCGCGGGTCACGCTTTATCACGATGTGCTGATAGGCAAGCGCGTGGTGATCCAGTCGGGCGCGGTGATCGGCGGCGAGGGGTTCGGTTTCGCCAAGGAGAAGGGTGCCTGGCAGAAGATTGCACAGATAGGCGGCGTGCGTATCGGCGATGATGTCGAAATCGGCTCCAATACAACCATTGACCGCGGCGCGCTTTCCGACACGCTCATCGGCAACGGCGTGAAGCTGGACAACCAGATCATGATTGCGCACAACGTGCAGGTGGGTGACAACACCGCGATGGCTGGTTGCGCCGGCATATCCGGTAGCACCAAGATCGGGCGCAACTGCATGATCGCTGGTGGGGTCGGCATGGTTGGGCACATCGAGGTCTGCGACAACGTGTTCGTGACGGGGATGACCATGGTCACCCGTTCCATTACCGAGCCTGGCAGCTATTCCTCCGGCACGGCAATGCAGAATGCGGCCGATTGGAGAAAAAGCGCGGCGCGGATCCGTCAGCTGGACGATATGGCCCGCCGGCTGCAACAGTTGGAGAAAAGCCTGGCCGCCGTGACTCAGGCGCAGAATCCGGCTTCTGATGCCTGAGCTTACCGTCTGATCCGACTTTTTCGGGGTTAATGCGCTGTCAGTGCTCGCGCGAGCTTTCAGCGCAGGCTGCCCTATACTTTTTTACAGGCTCTTTCCTGACATGATGGATATCAACGAGATTCGCGAATATTTGCCTCACCGCTACCCGTTCCTGCTGGTGGATCGTGTGACGGAGATGGACCTCGAGGCCAAGCGCGTTCGTGCCTACAAGAACGTCACCATCAATGAGCCGTTCTTCAACGGGCATTTTCCACAGCATCCGATCATGCCGGGAGTGCTGATCATCGAGGCCATGGCGCAGGCTGCCGGCCTGCTCGGCTTCAAGATGATGGGTGTCAAGCCATCCGATGGCACGCTTTACTATTTCGTTGGCTCTGACAAGCTGCGTTTTCGCCAGCCGGTCGTTCCCGGTGATCAGCTGGTCCTGGAGGCTTCTTTCATCAGCGCCAAGCGTGGCATCTGGAAGTTCGATTGCCGCGCCAGCGTCGATGGCAAGCCGGTCTGCTCGGCAGAAATCATCTGCGCGGAACAGAAGATATGAGTTTGATCGACCCTCGCGCCATTATCGACCCTGCGGCCCGGCTGGCGGATGACGTCCAGGTCGGGCCTTGGTCGATCATCGGCGCGGATGTCGAGATTGGCGAAGGTACTGTGGTTGCCTCGCACGTGGTCATAAAAGGACCGACTCGCATCGGGCGCCACAATCGCATTTATCAGTTCTCCTCGGTCGGCGAAGATACGCCGGACCTGAAGTACAAAGGCGAGCCGACACGTCTGGTGATTGGCGATCACAACGTGATTCGCGAGGGTGTGACCATCCACCGCGGCACCGTTCAGGATCGATCGGAAACCACTATCGGTAATCACAACCTGATCATGGCCTATGCACACATTGGCCACGACAGCGTGATCGCCAATCATTGCATTCTGGTCAACAACACCGCGTTGGCCGGTCATGTCCATGTAGGCGACTGGGCCATTCTTTCTGGTTACACCCTGGTGCATCAGTTCTGTCATATCGGCGCCCATAGCTTCTCCGGCATGGGCACTGCGATTGGCAAGGATGTGCCGGCGTTTGTCACCGTTTTTGGCAATCCGGCGGAGGCGCGCAGCATGAACTTCGAGGGCATGCGTCGTCGTGGCTTCAGCGCCGAAGCCGTTCATGCCCTGCGCAACGCTTACAAGATCGTCTACCGCAAGGGATTGACCGTGGAGGCCGCCCTCAGCGAGCTGGCCGAGAGTGCGGCGGCATTCCCCGAGGTCGCGATCTTCCGCGACTCGATTCAGGCTTCGACTCGTGGCATCACCCGCTGAAATGAGCCGGCCGCTCAGGGTTGCCCTAGTAGCCGGGGAATCCTCCGGTGACATCCTTGGTGCGGGCCTGATGCAGGCGCTGAAGGCTCAGCATGCCGATGTCGAATTCATCGGGGTTGGCGGATCGCGCATGCAGGCCGAGGGGTTGCAGTCGTACTTTCCGCTCGAGCGTCTAGCCGTGATGGGGCTGGTCGAAGTGCTTGGCCGATTGCCGGAATTGCTGGCTCGGCGCAAGCGCCTGGTAGACACGCTGATCCAGCAGCGGCCGGATGTATTCATCGGCATCGATGCGCCGGATTTCAATCTCGGGCTTGAGCTCAAGCTGCGCCGTGCCGGAATCAAGACCGTGCACTACGTCAGTCCATCGGTCTGGGCCTGGCGCCAGAAGCGCGTGCTGAAGATACGTGACGCCTGCGATCTGATGCTCACGCTGTTTCCGTTCGAGGCCAAGTTCTACGACGCGCACCAGGTACCTGTCCGCTTCGTCGGTCATCCCCTGGCCGATGCCATTCCACTTTGCGCCGATCGCGCCGCGGCACGGCAAGCACTCGGATTGCCAGTGGATGGCCTGGTCGTCGCGCTGATGCCGGGCAGTAGGGGCGGCGAGGTGGCTCGGCTGGGGGATCTGTTCCTTTCCGCCGCCGAGCGGTTGCGTGCCATGCGCCCGGGGATTCGCTTCGTCATGCCTTGCGCCAGCCCTGAGCGGCGGCTGCAACTGGAGCAGATGTTGGTTACGCGTGATCTACCGCTGACCCTGCTCGATGGTCGGTCTCACGACGCGCTGGCGGCTTGCAACGCGGTACTGATTGCCTCAGGCACGGCAACGCTCGAGGCACTGTTGTTCAAGCGGCCGATGGTTGTGGCCTACAGCGTAGCGCCAATGACTTACCGCATCCTCCGGCGGCTGGTAAAGAGCCCCTATGTCGCGCTTCCCAACCTGCTGGCCCAGCGCCTGCTGGTTCCCGAATTGCTGCAGGACGCCGCGACCCCGGAAGCGCTGGCGCAGTCGCTGTCTCCGCTGCTGGACGATGGTGACGTGCAGACTGAAGGCTTCGACAGTATCCACCGCACCCTGCGCTGCGATGCGTCGAGTCAGGCCGCCGATGCCGTGTTGCGCCTGGTTGGAGTTCGCTGATGCAGTTCGGGCTTGATTTCAATCTGGTCGAAGAGCTGGTCGCCGGTGTCGATGAGGTCGGGCGCGGGCCGCTGTGCGGTCCAGTGGTGACAGCCGCCGTGATTCTCGATCCGGCGCGTCCGATCGAAGGCCTCAACGACTCGAAAAAGCTGAGCGAGGCACGTCGCGAGGCATTGTTCGACGAGATCTGCGAAAAGGCGGTGGCGTGGTGCATTGCCCGTGCCGAGGTTGAAGAGATCGATCAGCTGAACATCCTGCATGCCACGATGCTCGCCATGCAGCGCGCGGTGGAGGGGTTGAGCGTTACGCCGCGGCTGGCGCTGATCGATGGTAATCGCTGCCCGCAGCTCAACGTGCCCAGTGCACCGGTGATCCAGGGTGACGGGCAGGTGCCGGCAATTGCCGCGGCATCCATTCTCGCCAAGGTCAGCCGGGATCGTGAAATGCAGGCGCTCGACCTCTGCTACCCAGGTTACGGGCTGGCCGGGCACAAGGGTTACCCGACTCCCAGTCATCTGGAAGCGCTTCGTCGGCTCGGGCCAACGCCCATCCATCGTCGCTCCTTCGCTCCCGTCCGAGCGATGCTGGAGCAGACAATCGTTGAGGCCGAAGTCCCCGTCAGCGTTCTGCTGGTCTAGCCCGCGGCAAGCGATGATCTGCCGCGCGCAGGTCGCGCTTGTACGCATCCCGCTCTGCCCCGGTATCCCCGTTTTACTGCGTGATGCCGCTCCCCCAATACCCAGCCGATCTGTGCTTTCCGGTACAATCTCGCGCTCGTCGTTTTGCCAGCTCAAGGTCTGTTCATGCCCGTTTCCTTCGTCCACCTACGTCTGCATACCGAGTACTCGCTGGTCGATGGGTTGGTCCGGGTCAAGCCGCTGATCAAGGCGGTCGCGGCGGGTGGAATGCCGGCTGTGGCGGTAACCGACATGAGCAACATGTGCTCGCTGGTGAAGTTCTACAAGACCGCGCAGGGCTCCGGTATCAAGCCGATATGTGGTGCGGACATTTGGATGGCCGGCTGTGATGAGGATGGTCCGCTCAGCCGGTTGACCCTGTTGGCGATGAACCCGAAGGGTTATCGCAATCTCACCGAACTGATTTCTCGCGGCTGGACCGAAGGGCAGCGCAATGACCTGGTGATCATCGAGCGCGACTGGGTCAAGCTGGCCGCCGAAGGCCTGATTGCGCTGTCCGGCGCCAAGGAAGGCGAGGTCGGCCAGGCATTGCTCAATGGTGACGAAGCATTGGCGGAAGCACGTCTCGCCGAATGGCGCGACGTGTTTGCTGATCGCTTCTACCTGGAGATCCAGCGCACCAGTCGGGTCAATGATGAAGAACATCTGCACGCCGCGGCCGCGCTCGCCGACCGTACCGGCACGCCGCTGGTGGCGACCAACGACGTGCGCTTCCTCAAGCAAGAGGATTTCGAGGCGCACGAAACCCGCGTGTGCATCGGCGAAGGCCGCACGCTGGACGATCCGCGGCGGCCGCGTACCTACTCTGATCAGCAGTATCTGAAGACCCCGGCAGAGATGGCCGAGCTGTTCAGCGATCTCCCGGAGGCGCTGGAAAACACCGTCGAGATCGCCAAGCGCTGCAATATCGAAGTGCAGCTGGGCACCTACTTCCTGCCGAACTTCCCCGTGCCCGAGGGCATGACCATCGACGATTACCTGCGCCAGGTGTCGTTCGAGGGGCTGGAAGAACGCCTTGAGGTACTGCTACCCAAGGACACGCCCGACTACGAGGCGAAAAAGCAGGTCTACATCGACCGCCTTGAGTTCGAACTGGGCACCATCATCCAGATGGGTTTCCCCGGTTACTTCCTGATCGTTATGGACTTCATCAAGTGGGCGAAGAACAACGGCGTGCCGGTCGGTCCGGGCCGTGGTTCGGGTGCCGGCTCGCTGGTCGCCTACGTGCTGAAGATCACCGACCTCGATCCGCTGGCCTACGATCTGCTGTTCGAGCGCTTCCTCAACCCCGAACGTGTTTCAATGCCCGACTTCGACGTCGACTTCTGCATGGACGGCCGCGACCGGGTAATTGATTACGTGGCCGAGGCGTACGGGCGCAATGCGGTCAGCCAGATCATCACTTTCGGCACCATGGCGGCCAAGGCAGTGGTGCGCGACGTGGCGCGGGTTCAGGGCAAGTCCTATGGCTTGGCCGACCGTCTGTCGAAGATGATCCCTTTCGAGGTGGGCATGACCCTCGAAAAGGCCTACGAAATGGAAGAGCCGCTGCGCGACTTCCTCGCCGTCGACGAGGACGCCCGCGAGATCTGGGAGATGGCGCTCAAGCTCGAAGGCATCACCCGCGGTACCGGCAAGCACGCCGGCGGTGTGGTGATCGCGCCGACCAAGCTGACCGACTTTGCGCCGATCGCCTGTGACGAGGAGGGCGGCGGCCTGGTGACCCAGTTCGACAAGGATGATGTCGAGTCGGCCGGCCTGGTGAAGTTCGACTTCCTCGGTCTGCGTACACTGACCATCATCAAGTGGGCACTGGAAACCATCAATCGCGAGCAGGCCAAGAAAGGCCTGGAGCCGATCAACATCGACTTCATTCCGCTGGATGACAAGCCGACCTACCAGTTGCTGCAGAAGGCCGAAACCACCGCTGTATTCCAGCTCGAATCACGCGGCATGAAGGAGCTGATCAAGAAGCTCAAGCCCGATTGCCTGGAAGACCTGATCGCACTGGTGGCGCTGTTCCGTCCCGGTCCGCTGCAGTCGGGCATGGTCGACGACTTCATCAACCGCAAGCACGGGCGCGCCGAAGTCTCCTATCCGCATCCGGACTATCAGTACGCGGGGCTCGAGCCTGTGCTCAAGCCCACCTACGGCATCATCCTGTATCAGGAACAGGTGATGCAGATCGCCCAGGTGATGGCCGGCTACACGCTGGGCGGCGCCGACATGCTGCGCCGGGCGATGGGCAAGAAGAAGCCCGAGGAGATGGCCAAGCAGCGCGGTGGCTTCATCGAAGGCTGCTCGAACAACGGCATCGACAAGGAGCTGTCAGGCAACATCTTCGACCTGGTGGAAAAGTTCGCCGGTTACGGCTTCAACAAATCGCACTCGGCAGCCTATGGCCTGGTTTCCTATCAGACCGCCTGGCTCAAGGCGCATTACCCGTCGCCGTTCATGGCTGCCGTGCTTTCGGCGGATATGCATAACACCGACAAGGTGGTGATCCTGATCGAGGAATGCCGCAGCATGAAGCTGCGCATCGATCCGCCGGATGTGAATGTTTCCGAATTCAAGTTCACCGTGAACGATGACGGTCGTATCGTCTACGGCCTTGGTGCGGTCAAGGGCGTCGGTGAGGGGCCCGTAGAGGCCATCGCCGAATGCCGAGCAGAAGGCGGGCCGTTCAAGGATCTGTTCGATTTCTGCGCGCGTATCGACCTCAAGCGCATCAACAAGCGTACCCTCGAGGCGCTGATCCGTTCCGGTGCGCTGGATCGTCTGGGTCCGTATTTCTTCGAGGAGGCGAAGGCCTATCAGGCCAATATCGACCGCAATCGCGCGGTGTTGCTGGCGGCCATGGAAGAAGCCGTGCAGGCTGCCGAGCAGACGGCGCGCAGCGCGGAAAGTGGGCATATGGATCTGTTTGGTGGCCTCTTCGCCGAGCCGGAGGCCGATGTCTATGCCAATCACCGCAACGCGCGCGAGCTGTCGCTCAAAGAACGTCTGAAGGGCGAGAAAGATACCCTGGGGCTCTATCTCACAGGCCATCCGATCGACGAATACGAAGGCGAGGTGCGGCGCTTTGCCCGTCAGCGCATCATCGATCTGCGTCCGGCGAGAGGGGAGCAGACCATCGCCGGCCTGATCGTCAACCTGCGGGTGATGAAGAACAAGAAAGGCGACAAGATGGGCTTCATCACGCTGGATGATCGCTCCGGCCGTATCGAGGCTTCGCTGTTCGCCGAGGCGTTCAACTCCGCGCAGGCCCTGCTGCAGACCGATGCGCTGGTTGTGGTAGAGGGCGAGGTCAGCAATGACGACTTCTCCGGCGGCCTGCGCCTGCGGGCCAAGCGTGTGATGAGTCTGGAAGAGGCGCGTACCGGGCTTGCCGAAAGCCTGCGGGTGAAGGTCGCTGGCGAGGCGCTCAGGGGCGAGCGCATGCGCTGGTTGGCTGAGGTTTGTGGTCGTCATCGCGGCGCCTGCCCGATCACGCTGGAATACACTGGGCGCGATGCGCGCGCCCTGCTGCAGTTCGGTGAAGAGTGGCGGATCGACCCGGCCGACAACTTGATTCAGGCATTGCGTGACCAGTTCGGACGCGACAACGTCTTTCTGCAATACCGATAGAGGGCGGACGCCTGGAAAGTTGCGCAAGCGCGCTTTCCGAGCCAAGGCCCGAACGGCCCGGTGATGACCGGGTCATGGTTCAGAACAATTTTTGTTCGACCTGAATGCGCCTCTCCCGTAAGGTAAGGCGCAAAAAACGGAACAGCCTCCCGGCCGCCTGGCCGTCGACGCATGACGGATGCCTATGAACCCGAATTTCCTGGATTTCGAACAGCCGATCGCCGACCTGCAAGCCAAGATCGAAGAATTGCGCCTGGTTGGTAACGATAACTCGCTGAACATCGGCGATGAGATTGCCCGCCTGCAGGACAAGAGCGAATCGCTCACCGAAAGCATTTTCGGCAATCTGACCAGCTGGCAGATCGCCCGCCTGGCCCGCCACCCGCAGCGCCCCTATACCCTCGATTACATCAATCACCTGTTCACCGAGTTCGAAGAGCTGCACGGTGATCGGCACTTCTCCGATGACGCGGCGATTGTTGGCGGTACTGCACGTCTGGACGGTCAGCCGGTGATGATCATCGGTCATCAGAAGGGTCGTGAGGTGCGCGAGAAGGTACGCCGTAACTTCGGCATGCCGCGCCCCGAGGGTTACCGCAAGGCCTGCCGTCTGATGGAGATGGCCGAGCGCTTCAAGATGCCGATCCTCACCTTTATCGATACACCCGGCGCTTATCCGGGTATCGACGCCGAAGAGCGCAACCAGAGCGAGGCCATTGCCTGGAACCTGCGCGTGATGGCGCGGCTGAAGACTCCGATCATCGCCACCGTGATTGGTGAGGGCGGTTCTGGTGGCGCGCTGGCCATCGGCGTTTGCGACCAGCTGAACATGCTGCAGTATTCCACCTACGCAGTGATTTCACCGGAAGGCTGCGCGTCGATTCTCTGGCGCACAGCCGAGAAGGCACCGGAAGCCGCCGAGGCCATGGGTGTGACGGCTGAGCGCCTGAAGGATCTGGGTATCGTCGACAAGGTGATCCCCGAGCCGCTGGGTGGCGCCCATCGCAACCCGGCCGTTATGGCCGCCGCCATGCGCGAGCAGCTCAACAGTCAGCTGCACATGCTCAAGTCGCTGGATACCGATGCGCTGCTGGCGCGTCGCTATGAGCGCCTGATGAGCTACGGTATCGCCTGATCCATCGCGCCAGCCACGCGTCTCGATCGGTGGCCCGAATCGAGACGCTTGGCTGTATGTTGTAGCTACCGCTTCCCCTCGCTGCTTGCCCCGCTGAGCTTTATGCTTGCTGACAATGTCGGTTCTCGAAGCGCTCGCATGTCCCTCGATTCCATCCTGCTTTCCGCGCTCGCGCCTTGGCGTAGCTCACCGACATGGTGGGTGGCGTTTTCTGGCGGTCTTGATTCGACCGTTCTCCTGCATTTGTTGGCTCGGCTGGCTGATCGACATGAGCTGCCGGTCATCCGTGCAATCCATGTGCACCACGGCCTGCAGGTCATTGCGGACGATTGGCCGGCGCACTGCCAACGCATCTGCGACGAGCTTGGTGTCGCGCTAAGCGTCATCCAGGTGCAAGTCGGATCTGGTGCCAGTGTCGAGCAGGCTGCCCGCAATGCCCGTTACCAGGCGTTTAGCCAGTGTCTGAGCGAAGACGAGCTGTTGCTGACCGGCCAACACCGTGACGATCAGGCCGAAACGGTGCTGTTCCGTCTCTTGCGCGGAGCGGGCGTGCGCGGCTTGGCCGCTATGCCTGGCGAGCGCCCGCTTGGGCATGGCAGGCTGGTTCGTCCGCTGCTCGGTGTGCTGCGGGACGAGCTGGAGGCTTATGCGGAGCGCAACGCCTTGACTTGGGTGGAGGACCCCAGCAACCAGCAGTACGCCCACACGCGCAATTATCTGCGTTGGGAAATACTCCCACTGCTACGGCAGCGCTGGCCGGGGGCTATATCGGCTCTGGCAAGAACCGCTACGCATATGGCAGAAGCGCAGCAGCTGCTGGATGAACTGGCGCAGCAGGATCTCGCTGCCGCGAAGGCGGCGGACAGCCTCGGTTGGCTAACCCTGCCCAGTCTCGCGTTGCCCGCGTTGCGTGCTGTGACGCCAGTGCGGCAGCGCAATGCGTTGCGCTATTGGTTGGCCGGGCTGACCTTGGCACCGGATGAAGCCCACTGGGTTGGATGGATATCCGTGCGCGACGCCAAGCCGGATGCCACGCCTTGTTGGCGCTTGGTTGGCGGCGAGCTGCAGCGTTGCGGAGATCGGATCTGGTGGGTGCCGGAGGCCTGGCTAGAACCGCCTGTCGCACCGGTTGATTGGCCTGATTCGACTGCTCGTCTGGCGCTCCCCGGTAATGGCACGCTGCGAATGGAAGGCCTAGCGCCCCCGGGCAAGCTGCAGGTTCGCTATCGCCAGGGCGGTGAAGCAATGCTGGTGGCTGGGCGCGGTCGGCGCGACCTCAAGCGTCTGTTGAACGAAGCCGGAGTGCCAGTCTTTGTGCGCGCGCGGTTGCCATTGCTGTATTGCGATGAAGAACTGGTCGCGGTGGCCAACCTGCCGCAGCTGAGCAAAGGCGGCGTTGCACTTGATTGGTGCGTCCCAGAGTTCTAAGTGGTTTGAGCTGATAAGGCCTTTCCGGTAGACTACGCTCCCGTCTCAATACAGCTTCTGCGGTTTCTTCGAATCCGTGGCAGTTGCGCTATTGCCGCACGCGAGCAATGGCACCTTCGCTTTCCCCCGGCGGCGCCAGCCGCTTAACGCAGACTTCTAGGGTTTTTCATGACGCGCTACATCTTCGTCACGGGTGGTGTTGTTTCTTCATTGGGGAAAGGCATCGCCTCGGCTTCATTGGCGGCCATCCTGGAGGCGCGGGGCCTGAAGGTCACGATGCTCAAGCTTGACCCTTACATCAACGTCGATCCGGGCACCATGAGCCCGTTCCAGCACGGTGAGGTGTTCGTCACTCATGACGGCGCCGAGACCGATCTCGATCTGGGGCACTACGAGCGGTTCATCCGCACCCGCATGACCCAGAACAATAACTTCACCACCGGTCGCGTCTACGAAGACGTGCTGCGCCGCGAGCGCCGGGGTGATTACCTGGGGGCGACCATCCAGGTCATTCCGCACATCACCGACGAGATCAAGCGTCGCATCATCAAGGGCGCCGGCGATGCCGACGTGGCCCTGGTGGAAGTTGGCGGCACCGTTGGCGACATCGAATCGCAGCCATTCCTCGAGGCGATTCGCCAGCTGCGCGTGGAAGTGGGCGCCAAGCGCGCCATGCTGATGCATCTGACGCTGGTGCCGTATATCGCCACCGCCGGTGAGACCAAGACCAAGCCGACCCAGCATTCGGTGAAGGAGCTGCGCTCCATCGGCCTTCAGCCTGACGTACTGGTCTGCCGCTCCGATCGTGCCATTGATGTTTCTTCGCGCCGCAAGATCGCGCTGTTCACCAACGTCGAAGAGCGCGCAGTGATCAGCCTGCCGGACGCCGATACCATCTACAAGATTCCGGGCATCCTGCATGCTCAGGGCCTGGATGACTACGTGGTAGAACGCTTCGGCCTGGAGTGCCGCGGTGCCGATCTTTCCGAGTGGGACCGGGTGGTGGACGCCAAGCTGCACCCGGAGAAGGAAGTCACCATCGCCATGGTCGGCAAGTACATGGAACTTCTGGACGCCTACAAATCTCTGATCGAGGCGATGAGCCACGCTGGCATCCAGAGCCGTACCAAAGTGAACCTGCGCTATATCGACTCCGAAGACATCGAGAATCAGGGCACTGGTCTGCTGAAAGATGTCGACGCCATTCTCGTGCCCGGCGGCTTCGGTCTTCGCGGTGTCGAGGGCAAGATTGCAACGGTGCGTTATGCGCGGGAGAACAAGATTCCGTATCTGGGTATCTGCCTGGGTATGCAGGTCGCAGTCATCGAGTTCGCTCGTGACGTGCTGGGCTGGTCAGACGCGAACTCCACCGAGTTCGACAAGGACAGTGCGCACCCGGTAGTCGGTCTGATCACCGAATGGGAAGACGCCAGCGGCGCCGTGGAAACCCGCAGCGATAATTCCGATCTGGGTGGCACCATGCGCCTCGGTGCCCAGGAGTGCGGTCTCGAAGCCGGCTCCAAGGTGTTCGAGTGCTACGGCCAGGAGCGCATCGTCGAGCGCCATCGTCATCGTTACGAAGTGAACAACAACCTGCTGCCGCAACTGCAGGCAGCAGGGCTGAAGATTACCGGGCGCTCCGGTGACGGCGCGCTGGTGGAAGTGGTCGAGGCACCGGATCATCCCTGGTTCGTCGCCTGTCAGTTCCACCCTGAATTCACCTCCACGCCACGTGACGGTCATCCGCTGTTCAGCGGTTTCGTCAAAGCGGCGCTGGAACACAAGGCGAAGAAGGCATGAGCCAGAAGACCATCCGCGTAGGCAGCATCGAGATCGCTAACGACAAGCCGTTCGTGCTGTTCGGTGGCATCAATGTCCTCGAGTCGCGTGACCTCGCGATGCAGGCCTGTGAAGAGTACGTGCGGGTGACCGAGAAACTCGGCATTCCCTACGTGTTCAAGGCCAGCTTCGACAAGGCCAATCGCTCCTCGATTACCTCTTTCCGTGGCCCGGGTCTGGAAGAGGGGATGAAGATCTTCGAGGAAGTGAAGAAGACCTTTGGCGTGCCGGTCATCACCGATGTGCACGAGCCCTGGCAGGCGCAGCCGGTTGCCGAAGTTTGCGACATCATCCAGCTGCCGGCCTTCCTCTCCCGGCAAACCGATCTGGTGGTGGCGATGGCCAAGACCGGCGCGGTGATCAACATCAAGAAGGCCCAGTTCCTGGCGCCGCAGGAGATGAAGCACATCCTGCGCAAGTGCGAAGAAGCCGGTAACGACCAGCTGATCCTCTGCGAGCGCGGTTCGTCCTTCGGCTACAACAATCTGGTCGTCGACATGCTCGGCTTCGGCGTCATGAAGCAGTTCGAATACCCGGTGTTCTTCGATGTCACCCACGCGTTGCAGATGCCGGGCGGGCGTTCGGATTCCGCCGGTGGTCGTCGCGCCCAGGTCACCGATCTGGCCAAGGCCGGCTTGTCCCAGGGGCTGGCCGGGCTGTTCCTCGAAGCGCATCCCGATCCGGACAATGCCAAGTGCGACGGCCCGTGCGCGCTGCGCCTGAACAAGCTCGAGCCTTTCCTCACCCAGCTCAAGCAGCTGGATGATCTCGTCAAGAATTTCCCGCCAATCGAAACTGCTTGAAGCCTTGCAGCTATCTACGGAGTGTTAACAACAATGGCAAAGATCGTCGACATCAAAGGGCGTGAAGTTCTCGATTCCCGTGGCAACCCCACCGTGGAAGCCGACGTGATCCTGGACAATGGCATCATCGGCAGCGCCTGCGCTCCGTCCGGTGCCTCCACCGGTTCCCGTGAGGCTCTGGAACTGCGTGATGGCGACAAGAGCCGTTACCTGGGCAAAGGCGTACTGATTGCCGTTGCCAATGTAAACGGCCCGATCCGTGAGCTGCTTCTGGGCAAGGATCCGCTCGATCAGAAAGCGCTGGACCAGGCGATGATCGAACTCGACGGGACCGAGAACAAGGGCAAGCTGGGTGCCAACGCTATCCTTGCCGTGTCGCTGGCTGCTGCGAAGGCCGCTGCCCAAGCCAAGGGCGTACCGCTGTACGCCCACATTGCTGATCTGAACGGCACTCCGGGCGTCTACTCCATGCCGGTACCGATGATGAACATCATCAACGGTGGCGAACACGCCGATAACAACGTCGACATCCAGGAATTCATGGTTCAGCCGGTCGGCGCCAAGACCTTTGCCGATGCGCTGCGCATGGGTGCGGAGATCTTCCACCACCTGAAGGCTGTGCTGAAGGCTCGTGGTCTGAGCACCTCCGTGGGTGACGAGGGTGGTTTCGCACCGAACCTGGCTTCCAACGAGGACGCCCTGGCGGCGATCGCCGAGGCCGTGGCCAACGCCGGCTACAAGCTGGGCGACGACGTCACGCTGGCTCTGGACTGCGCGTCCTCCGAGTTCTTCAAGGACGGCAAGTACGACCTGGCCGGCGAAGGCAAGGTGTTCGACGCCGCTGGATTCGCCGACTACCTGGCCGGTCTGAGCCAGCGCTATCCAATCATCTCCATTGAAGATGGCATGGACGAGTCCGACTGGGCCGGTTGGAAGGTGCTGACCGACAAGATCGGCGACAAGGTCCAGCTGGTCGGTGATGACCTGTTCGTTACCAACACCAAGATTCTCAAGCGCGGCATCGACGAGAAGATCGGCAACTCGATCCTGATCAAGTTCAACCAGATCGGCTCGCTGACCGAAACCCTGGAAGCCATCCAGATGGCCAAGGCCGCCGGTTACACCGCGGTGATTTCGCACCGTTCCGGTGAAACCGAAGACAGCACCATTGCCGACCTAGCTGTGGGTACTGCTGCTGGTCAGATCAAGACCGGTTCGCTGTGCCGCTCGGATCGCGTTTCCAAGTACAACCAGCTGCTGCGTATCGAGGAGCAGCTGGCCGGCAAGGCGCCCTACAAAGGCCGTGCCGAATTCCGCGGCTGATCAGCGGCAATTAAAAAAGGGCGGCGCGAGTCGCCCTTTTTTGTTTCAATCGGCGGCGTGTCGGCGCAATCGTTATTGCACCGCGCAAGCCACTCGCATCCCGATACCCGAATCACAGCCGAAGTCGTTTCATGCCTTCTATGCGTCGCCCCTACTGGTTGTTCGTCGTGCTGCTCCTGCTTCTTGGCGGGCTGCAGTACCGTCTCTGGGTGGGCGAGGGCAGCCTGGCGCAGGTCAACAGTCTGAACAAGCAGATTGCCGAGCAACAGGGTGAGAACGAACGGCTGCTGGAGCGCAATCGGATTCTCGAGGCGGAAGTTCGGGAGCTCAAGCAGGGCATGGAGACCGTCGAGGAGCGTGCCCGTCAGGAGCTCGGCATGGTCAAAGAGGGCGAGACCCTCTTTCAGCTGATCGAATGACCCAGCGCAAGTTGCCCGCGTTCTGGGTGGTCATTCCTGCTGCTGGCGTTGGCAGCCGCATGCGCGCCGACCGTCCGAAGCAGTACCTGCAGCTGGGTGGCCGGAGCATTATCGAGCACACCCTCGATTGTTTTCTCGATCACCCGACGCTTGCCGGCGTGACGGTCTGTATCGCGCCGAACGACCCCTATTGGCCGAACCTGCCCTGTGCCAGCGATCCGCGTATCCAGCGCGCACCAGGTGGCCGCGAGCGCTGTGATTCCGTGCTCAACGGCCTCCGGCGTCTCGGTGAGCTGGGCGCGAATGAGCAGGACTGGGTGCTGGTGCATGACGCGGCACGCCCCAATCTTGCACGTGAGGATCTGGACAGGCTTCTGCTCGAGCTGGCAGACGATTCGGTTGGCGGTCTGCTGGCAGTGCCCGCACGGGATACGCTTAAGCGGGTAGGGCTGGACGGCCGGGTAGTGGAAACAGTTGATCGCAGCGTCATCTGGCAGGCTTTTACACCGCAGATGTTTCGTTTGGGAATGTTGCGCGACGCGCTCGAAGGAGCGCTTGAAGCAGCTGCGCTGGTGACCGATGAAGCGTCGGCGCTGGAATGGGCCGGTCACGCACCGAAGGTCGTTGAAGGTCGCGCGGATAACCTGAAGGTGACGCGCCCCGAGGATCTCGACTGGCTGGAACAGCGCTGGAGCGGCGGCCGCGTCGAGTGAAAGCGGGCAGGGTTGCCTGCCCGCCATCCGTCCATCAGAACCGATAGATCGCTGCTGCCCCCGTGCCGGTCGGCATGCGTTCGGTTGGCACCACGACCACGTCACCGCCTTGTTCCAGCGTCCAGATCGTCAGTTCGTCGAGCAAGTCCGGAGTATTGACGTCACCCTCGGGTGCCGGCGTTGCCGTCCCGTCATTCTTGTCGACGTGTCCCGGAATCTGTCGCTCGGCCTCCACCAGCAGGGTGGCGACCCGGCCCTGGCGAGTGGCCTGGCCGATGTCCTCCAGATGGTCGGACGCCAGCCCTTGACCGTGGGAGGCGCCGAACTGGTCGAGCAGGCCTGCGAGACGCTTGAGGTAGCGCGGTTGCATGACCATCCAGCTTTTGCTGCGCAGTTCTTCGATGCTCAGTGCGTGCAGGCCCATTTCGATGCCTTCCGGCAGTAGGTTCGGGTTGTGACTGAGACGGCGGAAGTGCGGCTGCTGCTCGGGTAGGGCAGCGAGGATCAGCGGTAGACCTGAAGGTTTGGAGTGATGCTCCAGGATGGTCCGGTCGACCTCGCGGAAGTAGCGATCACGGTCGCGGTCGATTTCGGCCTGTTTACCGCTGCCACCGGCCTCTACCTGCATCGGATCGCCACGTTCGCTGGCGCGACTGTAGCCCTGTGGGAAGCCGCTCTGACCCTTGTCGGTAAGGTCGCTACCAAGAGCATCGGCGAGCGTCTTCGGTACCGCTTCATGCAGCTTTACTTCATCCAGCGCATCACGGTTACCCTCGAACAGGCGAACCGAGTCCCGCGACAGGCAAAGAATCTGGTAACGATCAGCCGATTGAGCGATGCGCACCAACGGCTTGAGGTGCATGCGCGAGTTAGCAGCCGCCATCTCGGGCACGCTGCGTTGCAGTCGATAGACCTGGAAATAATCTTTCGCGCCAAAGGCTGCAAGCCCATCGAGGTTGTGATTCCAGAAGTCATTGTTGTCGATCAGCGCGTAGAACGGTTCGAGCAGCGCTGGTGCCTGTTCGGCGTGCCCTTGTTGCTTGAGTGTGTCTTCCAGTTGTCGGACCAGGTGCTTGAAGCGGATCGGGTCCTGCTGGCGTTCCGGAAAGCTGCGATGAGTGGGCTGATAGACGGACAGGCAGGGCCCATCACGTTGTGCCAGCAGGTTGGTCAGGGTTTCGCGATCGAGCAGTCGGTTCATGCGTGGCCTCCAGTAGCTGTGGTTCGGTCCCTCGCAAAAAGGTCGATGGCTCACTCAATGGCCATCGAGGGCCAGGTCAATGGCGGTTGAGCTTGTCCAATGCGTGACCCAGCGCGTGGTTCAGCTTTTCCGCTGCCCCGTTGATTGCCAAGTCGAGCGTCTCGGCCCTGTGCGTGGCCGAAATGGGGTCGTGACCCTTGACTCGCGCTTCCATCTGGCAGCGCTTGTCCTGGGGACCACTCTTGTTGCTGTTTTCGTCGTTGAGATGAACCTCGACGCGGGTCAGATGATCATCGAAGCGTTCCAGCTCGGTTTCCACCGTTGCCTTGATCCGCTCTTCAAGATCACTGGTAACACTGATGCTGTGGTTGCTGTTCACCAGAACCTGCATGGCTTCCTCCTGATTGCAACGCTGCACCCTTCACAGCACAGGCGGCCCGAAGAGCTGCAGCTACACAAGCTACGACGTGGTGGCGTCTAGCGGGTTCCGCCTCTGTCCTGGCCTCGGACGCGCGGTTCAAGTTCTGTTCAGCTTGGGCCGCCGGCATATTCATGGCGCCTGGCAAGCCCGACCTTGAGCGCTTCGACGAGCAGACGCACCTTTGGCAATGGATAGCGGCGCTGCGGATAGACCGCCCAGACAGCGGTATCCGGGGGCTGGTTAGCTTCTAACAGGGAAACCAGTTCGCCGCGCTGCAGCGGGCCTTGCACGTAGTAATCCGGCAGCTGGCACAGCCCAAAACCACGCAGGGCTGCATCCAGCACCGCCTCGCCGCTGTTGCAGCGCCAGTTGCCGCTGGGCTTGAAGTGCTGCTCGCGGCCTTCGATCTGAAACGACCAGATGTCGCTCGTGCCGATCAGGCAGTTGTGCCGCGCCAGTTCCGACAATGTATGTGGCCGACCATAGCGCTCGAGATAGTCGGGGGCTGCGCAGAGATACATCGCGCGTGGTGCGATCCTCGTGGCGACCAGGCGCGACTCACCGAGTTTGCCGAGGCGAATCGCCAGGTCGTAGCCCTCTTGCACCAGGTCGAGGGTACGGTTGGTCAGTTCGATATCGACCCGCAGCTGCGGGTGCCTTGCCATGAATTCGTTGACCAGCGGCACGATAAACCGCTCGCCATAGGCCACAGCGGCGGTCATGCGCAACAACCCGGTGGGGGCGCTATGCAGGTCGCTGATGGCAAGAAACGCTTCGTCGCGTTCTTCTATCAGTCGCTGGCAGCGGGCGAAGAAGGTATGACCGGCTTCGGTCAGCGACACGCGGCGCGTGGTGCGATAAAGCAGGCGCGCCTGCAGGCGCTCCTCGAGGCGCGCGATCTGTCGGCTGACATGGGATGACGAGACGCGCAAACGCTTAGCGGCGCGCATGAAGCTGCCGCATTCAGCCACAGCCACGAATTCGTCGAGACCTTCCCAGCGGTTCATGATTACTCCTGATGCAGGGGTTAACAGCGTTGCTTGGACGCGCAGTCGTGGGATTATCCCTGTATGGCAACAATGTTTTCCAGAATCCCCCATCAATCCCTGAATGAGCGTGAATTACACTCTGTGTTTTTCCAGAAACAGTCGAGTGACGTTCATGACCATCAAATCGCGCGCCGCCGTTGCCTTCGGCCCCAACCAGCCCCTGCAGATCGTGGAAGTGGACGTTGCACCGCCCAAAGCCGGCGAGGTGCTGATTCGCATCGTCGCCACCGGTGTTTGCCATACCGACGCCTACACCCTCTCTGGTGAGGATTCGGAAGGCGTCTTTCCCTGCATCCTCGGTCATGAGGGTGGTGGCATCGTCGAGGCGGTGGGCGAGGGCGTCACCTCGGTGGCGGTCGGCGATCATGTGATTCCGCTCTATACCGCCGAATGCCGCGAGTGCAAGTTCTGCAAGTCCGGCAAGACCAACCTGTGCAGCTCCGTACGCGCCACTCAGGGCAAGGGCCTGATGCCCGATGGGACCACCCGCTTCAGCTACAACGGCGAGCCGATCTACCACTATATGGGCTGCTCGACTTTCTCCGAGTACACCGTGCTGCCGGAAGTCTCTGTGGCCAAGATTCCCAAGGAAGCGCCGCTGGAAAAGGTCTGCCTGCTGGGTTGTGGCGTGACCACCGGCATCGGTGCCGTGCTCAATACGGCCAAGGTGGAAGAGGGCGCCACCGTGGCGATCTTCGGCCTCGGCGGCATCGGCCTGGCGGCGATCATCGGCGCGAAGATGGCCAAGGCCAGCCGGATCATCGCCATCGACATCAACCCGGGCAAGTTCGCCATTGCCGAAGAGCTGGGCGCGACCGACTTCGTCAATCCGAAGGATCACGATAAGCCGATCCAGGAAGTCATCGTTGAGATGACCGATGGCGGCGTCGACTATTCCTTCGAGTGCGTCGGCAACGTGCAGCTGATGCGCGCGGCGCTGGAGTGCTGTCACAAGGGTTGGGGCGAGTCGACCATCATCGGCGTCGCCGGTGCGGGGCAGGAAATCAGCACCCGTCCGTTCCAGCTGGTCACCGGACGCGTCTGGCGCGGGTCGGCGTTCGGCGGCGTGAAGGGGCGTACCGAGCTGCCGAGCTATGTGGAGAAGGCGCAGAGCGGCGAGATTCCGCTGGACACCTTCATCACCCACAACCTGCCGCTGGACAAGATCAACGAAGCGTTCGACCTGATGCACGAAGGCAAGAGCATTCGTACCGTCATTCACTTCTGATCCAAGGTGGATAACGCCGTCGTTCGGCGGCTTATCCACCTCGACCGGTGGAGGCCCGCATGGTTTCCACCTCGCGCGAGGCCCGTTCATGACCCTTGAAATCGTTTCCAGCAACAAGAGCTTCGGTGGCTGGCACAAGCGCTACCGCCACCGTTCCAGCAGCCTCAACTGCGACATGGTATTTGCCGTGTTCCTGCCGCCGCAGGCGGAGCAGGGCGAAAAACTGCCGGTGTTGTACTGGCTGTCGGGGTTGACCTGCACCGATGAGAACTTCATGCAGAAGGCCGGAGCGCTGCGCATGGCGGCCGAGCTCGGCCTCATCATCGTCGCGCCAGACACCAGCCCGCGTGGTGCCGGCGTGCCGGATGATCCCGACGGCGCCTGGGACTTCGGCCTGGGTGCCGGCTTCTACCTCAATGCGACGCAAGAGCCCTGGGCACAGCACTACCGGATGTACGACTACGTGGTCGACGAGCTGCCGGCGCTGGTCGAGGCCAATTTTCCGGTCTCCGACCGCCGCGGCATCAGCGGACACTCGATGGGTGGCCATGGCGCGCTGATCTGCGCATTGAAGAATCCGGGTCGCTATCTATCCGTCTCGGCCTTTGCGCCGATCAGCAATCCGCTCAACTGCCCGTGGGGCGAGAAGGCCTTCAGTCGTTATCTGGGCGAGGAGCGTTCGCGCTGGCGCGAGTGGGATGCCTGCGCACTGATTGCCGAGGCGGGCGAGAAGCTGCCGTTGCTGGTCGATCAGGGCGATCGCGATGATTTCATGGAGGGACAGCTCAAACCGCAGGCACTGCAAGCAGCCGCTGCGGCGGCCGGCCATCCGCTGACGCTGCGCATCCAGCCGGGCTACGACCACAGCTACTACTTCATCGCCAGCTTTATCGATGATCACCTGCGTCATCATGCGCAGGCGCTGAAGGCGTAGGGTGGATGACGGCGAAGCCTCATCCACGGGTTGGATTCGGCTCGCCTCGCCCGTCAACACGGCGCAGCCTCAGGCACGACATTTCCGTATGCGCAGGGGGACGAGCGCAGTAGTTAGCCAGAAATAAAAAAGGCCCAACCGGTCTGCCGGTCGGGCCTTCCGTCGCAAGGAGCTAGAGCGACGGATAATCGGTATAGCCCACCGGACCCTGAGCGTAGAACAGCTCCGGCTTGGGCTCGTTCAGCGGCGCGTCCTGGCGCAAGCGCTCGACCAGATCAGGGTTGGCGATGTACGGAATGCCGAATGCGACCGCATCGGCCTTGCCATCAGCCAGCCAGGCGTTGGCCTGCTCTTTGGTGAAGCGCTCGTTGGCGATGTAGACGCCGCCGAAGATCTCTTTCAGTTGCGGGCCAAGGCTGTCTTCGCCGGCCTTTTCGCGGGTGCAGATAAAGGCAACGCCGCGCTTGCCCAGTTCGCGCGCCACATAGCCAAACGTCTCCGCGCGGTTGGAATCGCCCATGTCATGGGAGTCGGCACGCGGCGCCAGGTGTACGCCAACGCGACCGGCACCCCAGACGGAAATGGCGGCATCGGTCACTTCCAGCATCAGCCGTGCGCGATTCTCCAGCGAGCCACCGTAGGCGTCGGTGCGCTTGTTGGTGCTGTCCTGCAGGAACTGGTCGAGCAGGTAGCCATTCGCGCCATGGATTTCCACGCCGTCGAAACCAGCCTCCTTGGCGTTCTCCGCCCCCTTGCGGTAGGCCTCGACGATGGCCGGGATTTCATTGGTTTCCAGGGCACGAGGCGTTTCGTAATCCTTCATCGGGCGAACCAGGCTGACATGGCCGGCCGGTTTGATGGCGCTGGGTGCGACCGGCAGCTGGCCATCGAGATAGATTGGGTCGGAGATGCGGCCTACGTGCCAAAGCTGTAGGACGATCTTGCCGCCCTTGGCATGCACCGCATCGGTGACCTTCTTCCAGCCCTGAACCTGCTCGGCGGTCCATATACCCGGGGTGTCCGGGTAGCCAACACCCATCGGCGTGACTGAAGTGGCTTCGCTAATGATCAGGCCGGCGTCGGCGCGCTGGGCGTAATACTCGGCGATCAGCTCGCCGGGGACGCGGCCGGGCTCGGCGCGGCAGCGCGTCAGCGGTGCCATGATGATGCGGTTGTTCAGTTCCAAATCGCCGATCTTGATCGGGTCGAAAAGCGTGGGCATAGCGATACCGCTCCTTTACTGATGGTGCGAGAAGGGGCTCAGAGTTCCTGGCCGATGCGCTCGACGAAAGCCTGGATGACCGCGTCGTTGCGCTTGAAGAAATGCCACTGGCCGACCTTCTGGCTGGTAACCAGCCCGGCTTTCTGCAAGGTCGCCAGGTGGGCCGATACGGTTGACTGCGACAGGCCGGCACGCTGGTCGATCTGCCCGGCACATACACCGTTCTCCAGCGAGTGGTGCTGCTCGGCGAAGTAGCGCTGCGGCTCCTTGAGCCAGCGCAGAATGTCGCGACGCAACGGGTGGGCGAGGGCCTTGATGATGTCGTCGAAGTCGTCCGGCATGAGTTGGCCTGGGTTGTGTATATCGGAATGAGGCGAACTATATATCGGTAACTTCCGATATAAGATCGATTTGACTGATGGTGGTTATTGGCAATGTCGATGGTTGAGCGGACTAGCGAAGCCCTCGGGCTGCGGCCGTGTCCTGTAGAATCGCCGCCTCGAGATTTTCCAGGGTGTTCCATCTATGCGTATCGGCCACGGTTACGACGTGCACCGCTTCGGCGAGGGCGACCACATCACGCTTGGCGGCGTGAGGATTCCACACAGGTTCGGGCTGCTGGCGCATTCCGACGGTGACGTACTGCTGCACGCTCTGAGCGACGCGCTGTTGGGGGCCGCGGCGCTGGGCGATATCGGCAAGCACTTCCCCGATACCGACCCGCAGTTCAAGGGTGCCGACAGCCGTATGCTGCTGCGCCATGTGCTGGCCCAAGTGCAGGCTAAGGGCTACGTGGTCGGCAACGTCGACGCCACGATCATTGCCCAGGCGCCGAAGATGGCACCGCATATCGATGATATGCGTGCGCTGATCGCTGCGGACCTGCAAGTCGAACTGGATCAGGTCAACGTGAAGGCCACCACCACCGAAAAGCTCGGCTTCACCGGGCGTGAGGAGGGAATCGCCGTTCACGCGGTTGCCTTGCTGGTCCGCCCATGACCGAAGACCAGTTGCTCGGGCCGCGTGCCCATGGCGAACCTTGCGGCAGTGCCGTACTGAAGGCGGTCGCGGAGGATTTCCAGGTAGACGAAGTGCTCGACATTCCGCTGTCGGGAGAGGGCGAGCACCTCTGGTTGTGGGTGGAAAAGCGCAATCTGAATACCGAGGAAGCCGCCAAGCGCATCGCCCGCGCCGCCGGCGTGCCGTTGAAGATGATCAGCTATGCCGGGTTGAAAGACCGGCAAGCGCTGACCCGGCAATGGTTCAGTCTGCATCTGCCGGGCAAGGCCGACCCCGATCTGGCCGCCGCCGAGAGCGACGGCCTGGCGATCCTCAAACGCACCCGGCATCAGCGCAAGCTGCAGCGTGGCGCGCACTCGGCCAACGGCTTCCGCCTGCGCCTGAGGGCATTGCAGGGTGAACACGCCGCGCTCGATGCGCGCCTGCAACGGATCAAGGTCAACGGCGTGCCGAACTATTTCGGCCTGCAGCGTTTCGGCTATGACGGCGGCAATCTGCACGGTGCGCGCGAGTACGCCGCCAAAGGTGAGCTGCCAGTGCAACGCAATCTGCGCTCGCGCCTGCTCTCAGCGGGGCGTAGCTATCTGTTCAATAAGGTACTCGCCGCGCGGGTTGCCGATGGCAGCTGGAACCAGGCAAGAGTTGGCGATCTGCTGGCATTCACCGACAGCCGCAGCTTTTTCCCGGCTGGGGCGGCGGAATGCAACGACCCGCGCCTTGCCATCCTGGACCTGCATCCAACCGGTCCGTTATGGGGAATTGACGGCTCGCCGGCGGGCGACGAAATACAGGCGCTCGAAAATGCTGTCGCCGCAACTGACTCAGCGCTCGTCAATTGGTTGGCGCAAGCTGGAATGAAGCACGAACGGCGCATTCTTCGCCTCCCCATCGGCGGTTTGTCGTGGCATTATCCCGAGCCTGACATTCTGCAACTGGAATTCGTCCTGCCGACCGGATGCTTCGCCACCGCCGTGGTGCGTGAGCTGGTCAGCCTGGCAGGGCAGACGGACATCTGATGCGTATTCTGATCGCCAACGACGACGGGGTGTATGCACCCGGGCTCGCCGCGCTTTATGACGCGCTGGCGGACTATGCCGAGTGCAAGGTGGTAGCCCCGATTCAGGACATGAGCGGCGCCAGCAGCGCGCTTACCCTGGACCGCCCGCTTCACCCGGTAAGCATGCCGAACGGCTTCATTGGCCTGAACGGCTCGCCCACCGATTGCGTGCACCTCGGCCTCAACGGCCTGCTCGAGGAAGCGCCTGATATGGTGGTCTCAGGCATCAATCTCGGCGCCAATCTCGGCGACGATGTGCTCTATTCCGGTACGGTTGCTGCGGCCATTGAAGGACGTTTCACCGGGCGTCCGGCTTTCGCCTTCTCGCTGGTATCACGCTCGACGGAAAACCTGCCGACTGCCGCTCATATCGCGCGCATGCTGGTCGAAAAGCACGACCAGCTGGAGCTGCCGCCACGTACGGTGCTCAGCGTCAACGTGCCAAACCTGCCCCTCGACCATATCCGCGGCATTCGCCTGACTCGTCTGGGGCATCGCAGTCGCGCCAAGCCGCCGGTCAAGCAAGCCAACCCGCGCGGCAAGGAAGGCTACTGGATCTCGGTGGCCGGTGACGTCGAAGACGGCGGGCCGGGTACCGATTTCCATGCGGTGATGCAGGGCTACGTATCGATCACGCCACTGCAGCTGGATCGAACCTTCCATGAGGCCTTCGGCGGTCTCGAAAGCTGGCTGGAGAGTGTGCTGTGAGGAATCGCGGACAAGACAGCCTGCTGCATGGCTCAGGGATGACCTCTCAGCGTACCCGTGATCGCCTCATACAGCGCCTCTACGAGGAAGGGCTGTCGAACCCCCAGGTCCTCGAGGTGATCCGTCGTACTCCGCGCCATCTGTTCGTCGATGAAGCACTGGCGCACCGTGCCTATGAAGATACGGCGCTGCCGATTGGCCACAATCAGACTATTTCCCAGCCGTTCATGGTTGCGCGCATGAGCGAGCTGTTGCTGGCCGACGGCCCGCTGGACAAGGTTCTGGAGATCGGGACCGGTTCGGGCTACCAGACTGCCGTGCTGGCGCAACTGGTCGAGCGGGTGTTCTCGGTCGAGCGCATTCAGGCCTTGCAGGATCGGGCCAAGGAGCGCCTGGTCGAACTCAAGCTGCGCAATGTGGTCTTTCGCTGGGGCGATGGTTGGGAGGGCTGGCCTGCGCTGGCGCCTTACAACGGCATCATCGTCACCGCAGCGGCAGCCGATGTGCCGCAGGCCTTGCTCGATCAGCTGGCGCCCGGTGGGCGACTGGTGATTCCAGTGGGTGCCGGCGAGGTCCAGCAACTCATGCTGATCATTCGAGAGGACAACGGCTTTTCACGCCATCTTCTGGATACCGTACGTTTCGTGCCGCTGCTCAATGGACCTGTGATTTGATCATTCAGCGGAAGGAAGCATGAAAAACGCTTTATTGTTGTACGCCAAAGGCATGGCCATGGGCGCGGCGGATGTGGTGCCCGGTGTCTCGGGCGGTACGGTGGCGTTTATCACCGGTATCTACGACGAGTTGTTGCGTTCGATCAGTGCCGTTCCTTACGCCGTTCGCCCGCTGCTGCGCGGGCGCCTCGGCGAAGCCTGGAAGACCGCCAACGCCAGTTTCCTGCTGGTTCTGTTTGCTGGTGTGCTGACCAGCATTCTCAGCCTCGCTCGATTGATCACCTTTCTATTGGAAGAGCACCCGATTCCAGTGTGGTCATTCTTCTTCGGTCTGATTCTAGTTTCGGTGCATCTCGTGGGTAAGGAAATCCAGCGGCGTAACCTCTCGCGTCTGGTGAGTTTCTGCCTCGGTATCGGTTTCGCCTACTGGATCACCGTTGCCGCGCCGGTGCAGTGGGGCAGCAGCAGCCTGAGCCTGTTCTTCGCCGGTGCCATCGCGATCTGCGCGATGATCCTGCCAGGTATTTCGGGCAGCTTCATTCTCGTGCTACTGGGCCTCTACCCGGTGGTGCTCGGTGCGGTGAGAAGCTTCGATATCGGTGTCATGGGGATCTTTGCCGCAGGATGCATGGTTGGGCTTCTGAGCTTTGCCAAGTTTCTCAGCTGGTTGCTCAAGCGTTGGCGTGACCTGACCCTGGCGTTTCTCACCGGCTTGATGCTCGGCTCGCTGAACAAGGTCTGGCCGTGGAAGGAGACGCTGACCTGGCGTACCAACTCCAGCGGGGAGAATGTTCCGGTGTTGCAGCAGAATCTGTTGCCCGGCGCCTATGCTGATCTCACCGGTCAGGATCCGCAGTTGCTGGCGGCAGTGCTGTTGGCCCTCGGCGGTATCGTGCTGGTGCTAGGGCTTGAATGGTTTGCTGGTCGACGTCAGCCGATGACCGAAGGCGTCTGACGTACTTGTCTATGAAAGGGAGCGGGCATTGAGGCTCACAGCAGTACCGCAGTGGATTCGCGACCCCATGGTCCGTTCGATGCTCGGCGTTCTGGTGATAACCGGAACGCTGGTTGGTTGTGCCTCGTCACCCCAGGGTGGAGGTGTGCAGGTCGTCGATCGCAACCAGCGCGACCGCGTCACCAGCGGCCAGTACATTGTCCGTCGAGGTGACACCCTCTGGTCCATCGCCTTCCGCTTTGGTTGGGACTGGCGTGAGCTGGCGCGGGTCAATGGTATTCAGCCACCACATGTCATCTATCCAGGACAGAAGATCCGCTTCGATGGCGGTTCGTCGCGTGTTGCGTCCGCTGCGCCACGGCCAGCACCGCAGCCTGCACCGGCGCCTGCTCCATCGAGTCCTGTGGTCGTCGCCACGCCGATACCGCGCCAGCCCGCTATCACCACGCCTTCAAGCCAGCCTCCAGCTGCTCCGCCGGCGAGCACTCAAGTGACGCCGGTCGCCCGTTCGGCAAGCGGTTGGGCATGGCCGGCGAACGGCGCAATCATCGGTCGATTCTCGTCAAACGGTAGTTTGAATAAAGGAATTGATATCGCTGGGGAATTAGGACAGCCTGTCCTGGCTGCTTCTGATGGAACTGTTGTGTACGCCGGTAGTGGATTACGGGGTTACGGCGAACTTGTGATCATCAAGCACAGCGATACCTATGTAAGCGCCTACGGACACAACCGCAGGCTGCTGGTGCGGGAGGGCCAACAAGTCAAGGCTGGGCAAAGTATTGCCGAGATGGGATCGACGGGAACCGACCGGGTGAAGCTGCACTTCGAAATTCGCCGCCAGGGCAAACCTGTAGACCCGCTGCAATATCTGCCAAGACGTTGACCTGTCGCCTGCCTGTTCCAGCACTAGGTTGGGCTTGAGCGTAGCCAGGGACCCGCGTCGCTTGGGCCTGTTGTCGAACTCGGAACAGGACAAGAATAAAATGGCACTTAAAGACCAAGCGCTGGAGTTTGACGTCGACGATGCGGTTCTGCTTATGGAAACGCCCATCCACCTCGACCAGAAAAGCAACGTGACCAGGGCTGCCACAGCAGGCAGACCCAAGGCTGCATCCAGCAAACAGCACAAGTTCATCGATTACAACCGGGCCCTGGATGCAACCCAGTTGTATCTCAACGAAATCGGCTTCTCCCCCCTCCTGACACCTGAAGAAGAAGTGCACTTCGCGCGCCTCGCTCAAAAAGGCGATCCGGCGGGGCGCAAGCGCATGATCGAAAGCAACCTGCGGTTGGTGGTGAAGATCGCTCGGCGATACGTCAACCGTGGACTGTCGTTGCTCGATCTGGTCGAGGAGGGCAATCTCGGTCTGATCCGCGCGGTCGAGAAATTCGATCCCGAGCGTGGCTTCCGTTTCTCCACCTATGCGACCTGGTGGATACGGCAGACCATCGAGCGGGCGATCATGAATCAGACCCGCACGATTCGGTTGCCGATTCATGTGGTCAAGGAACTGAATGTCTACCTGCGTGCGGCGCGCGAGCTGACCCAGAAGCTCGATCACGAGCCCAGCCCGGAAGAGATTGCCAATCTGCTGGAGAAGCCGGTTGGTGAGGTCAAGCGCATGCTGGGGCTCAACGAGCGGGTCACTTCGGTGGATGTTTCGCTTGGTCCGGACACTGACAAGACGTTGCTCGATACCCTGACCGACGATCGGCCGACCGATCCCTGCGAGCTGCTGCTGGACGACGATCTGTCTAACAGCATCGATCAGTGGCTTTCCGATCTTTCCGAGAAGCAGCGAGAAGTGGTGATCCGCCGCTTCGGGCTGCGCGGCCATGAAGCCTCGACGCTCGAGGAGGTAGGGCAGGAAATCGGCCTGACCCGTGAGCGTGTCCGCCAGATTCAGGTCGAGGCGCTGCGACGTCTTCGCGAGATTCTGGAGCGTAACGGCCTGTCGAGTGACGCGCTGTTTCAATAGAACTACTGTCGGGCTTGGCGCTGCCTCGCCCGACATCTCAGTTCCACAGCCAAACTCCCGCATTACCCGTCCAATGGTCGATCCATTGGATTAATCCGTTTTGTCCGATTCTCCGTTTCCGCTTCTTCGCTTGTAAGCATTCACTTACAAGCGCTGTAAGCAAAGCTCTCAAATTAGTCGCAGCAGCCGACGATCTCTGATTTTTTCTCGCTCTAAGTACCTGATAAACCGAATATTTATGGTCAGGGAGCGGTAGTCTGTACATTCCACTGCGGATAAGCGTCAGCTTGCTGGTCATCGGCCAATCATTAATATCGCACTCGTGCTCAGGGATTAGCGCGGCCTTCAGGACGAAGGTCAGGGACCATCGCAGGAAGCGGTGTCATCCAGGAAGATGAGAAGGGATATAGGGAACAAGGAAGGAGGCGGGCGGGGTCAAACCCGCCCCTTTTTTTTTGCCTGTAAAAAAGTCTCGCTGAACCGAGTGGCCGGGGTACGGCCTAAGGAATGGAGTCCATCAGCGGAGAGCGAAAATGAATGGCAACCAGCATAACGACCCGTCACCCGAAGAGCGCGACGACGTGGCCCGGCGGCCGGATGAGGCTGATGAAGATCAGCTTGATGAGGCAATCGAAGAGACCTTTCCGGCGAGCGATCCTATTTCGCCTTGATCGGATGGCTCAGCGCAGCAGGCCACGCTTTCGGCCTGTGCCATGCGTGCCAGGAGGGCTGGCATGACATGGCTGCGCAATAGTGGCGCGATGTCGTCCCGCTCGCACGGCGCTGCTTCCAACCAACCCATCTCCTCCAGCTCGGCGTGCACGGTCACCGCGCGAGGCAGCCGTGCGATGAATACATCAGCTTCCACCTGATGATCCGGTTCGTTGGCGGCTGGCGCCTGAAAGTGGCCCAATGGATCGAAATCATTGTCTTCGAGCGGCAGATCCAGTTCCTCTTGCAGCTCGCGTCGGAGGGTTTGCAGCGGTGTTTCGCCAATCTCGGCCTTGCCGCCTGGGAGCATGAAGAAGCGCGTCCCGCGTTTACGTACCACCAGGATGCGGCCGCACTCGTCCAGCAGGCATGCGATGGCGATTTTCAGGGTGGCGTTGGGCACTGACATCATCCTTCGGTCGTTCTGCAACGCGACCAGCGTTTTGCTGCGTCTATAACGCGTAAGCCGGTCTGCAAGGGCTGCTGGCAGTCGATTCGCAACCGAAAATCCAAGACGTGAATAGAAATCGACAAGCTCCGGTTTGCAGAATAGCCAGACCGGTCCTGCGCTGGACGCCACTGCGTTGCGCACCAGTTGCGCACCAATTCCGCGGTTTCGCTCCGTCGGGGTCACTAGCAGACCCGTCAGGAACTGCCCCTCTTCCACAGGTGTAAGGCACAGTCCTCCGACGATATCGCCACGCTTTGCTACCCAACATACGGCTTCGGTGCGTATGCGGTTTCGGCTGTTGTGGGCACGATAGAACTTCGCCAGCAAAGGCTGCAGGTGGTGCGGAAGCTGCGAATAGGCAAGTGCGGACATGGCCATCCCGGCTGTTTTCGAAGGCGCCAGTCTAGCGCTTGTACCCCGGTGGACGAACCTTCGCTGCATGAGTAATGCCGTTCATCCGCTCATTGCATCTTTTCCTCCGTCTGGGCGCTCTCACCCTGTAGCGCTTCCAACGACAGGAATAACAAGATGTTGGATCTACTGATCGTGCTTGCATTCATCGTTTACGGCCTCTCGGCAGGGATGCGTGCGCGCACCAAGGCATCACAAAGCCTCGACGAATACTTTCTAGCCGGACGCACCATCAAGGGCTGGCGTGCTGGCGTTTCGATGTCTGCCACGCAGTTCGCCGCCGACACGCCGTTGCTGGTCAGCGGTCTCGTTGCGACTGCCGGGGTTTTTGCGCTCTGGCGGTTGTGGATCTACGGTCTGGCGTTTCTGCTGCTGGCCTGGGTATTCGCTTCGGGTTGGCGTCGCGCCGGGGTGCTCACCGATGCGGAGCTCACGCGCGTGCGTTACAGCGGGCCTGCCGTCGTCCCTCTGCGATTGTTCAAGGCCATCTACTACGGCACGGTAATCAACTGCGTCGTGCTGGCGATGGTGCTGGTGGCGGCCATTCGCATCGCCGAAGTGTTCCTGCCCTGGCACGAGTGGCTGCCGGGCGGGATCTACGCGGTGATCACGGGAGCGGTCGAATCCAGCGGGATCCGCTTGGGTGAGAGCATCAGCGGGCTCGATCAACTGACGACCAGCACCAACAATCTGATTTCGATTCTGCTGATCCTCGCCTTCACCGCGATGTATTCCATCACCGGCGGCTTGCGTGCGGTGGTGCAGACCGACGTGATGCAATTCAGTGTGGCTATGCTCGGTACGCTGGCATACGCCTGGTTCGTAGTCGATGCAGCGGGGGGGCTTGGCGGGCTGACGGACCGCATCGTCGAGCTCTACGGCAGTGAGCAGGCGGCCAAGATGCTGTCGTTCGCGCCGCCCAGCAACGCAGGCGAGGCGCTGATGCCGTTCCTGGTGATCGTTGGCCTGCAGTGGCTGTTCCAGATGAACTCCGATGGCACCGGCTACCTGGCGCAGCGCAGCATGGCCTGCCCGACGGATCGCGAAGCGCGTATTGCGGGCCTGGTGTTCACCTGGCTGCAGATTTTCCTGCGCAGTCTGTTCTGGCTGGCCATCGCCATCGGCTTGCTGGTGCTCTATCCGTTCAGCCCTGAAGAAATGAACGGGGAGGGCTTCACCGCTGCCCGCGAGGCGCTGTTCGTCACCGGCATCGATGAACTGCTACCGCCGGGCTTCCGCGGGCTGATGCTGGTGGGCCTGTTGGCCGCGTTGGCGTCAACGGTCGATACACACCTGAACTGGGGCGCTTCCTACTGGAGCAATGATGTGTACGGTGGTGTCGTCGCGCCAAAATTGCTCAAGCGCAAGCCGAAGGACAAGGAGCTGGTGCTTGTTGCCCGTTTGTCCAACGTGCTCATCCTGCTGATCGCGATGGTCATCATGGCGAACCTCGGTTCGATCCAGACGGCATGGTTCATCTCACTGCTATTCGGCGCGGGCATGGGCTCGGTGCTGGTGCTGCGCTGGTTGTGGGAGCGCATCAACCTGTACTCCGAGCTCACCGCAATGGTCACGTCCCTGATCACGGCACCGCTGCTGCTCTACTTCCTCGGCACCGATCCGGAAAGGGAGTGGATTCGCCTGGGCATCATGTCACTGGTGACCTGTAGCGCCGCGATCCTGGTCAGCTACGTCACGCCACCGACTGATCAGCAAACCCTCGACCGCTTCTACCGCAGGGTCCGCCCGTTCGGCTTCTGGGGAAAAACTGCTACACGCTGCGGCGTAACCCGTCGTGACTCGATCAAGGCTCTGGGTGCACGTCTGTTTGCAGTTGTAGTGACTGCCTTGTCCGTATTTACGCTATTGATTGGTGTAGGGCGGCTGTTATTCCCGCAACCGGGCGGCAGTGCACTTCTGGCGTGGATATGCATTGCGGTTGGTTTGGCCTTGATGCCTGTCTGGATGTACTTGGCATTCAGTCGTTACTTCGATGATTCGCGCGAAGAAGATGTGCCTGAGTTGCAATTGAAACACGCAGATGTCGCTGGCTGATATGGAGGTTGGAAATTTTTCAGTCAATATTCGATGATGGCGATTCGATATCTAAAGGTGGCGATACATGATGTCATGGCGATATTGTATGTATACATAAATTGATAAGAATCATCGCATTAGAACATTTTTCTCCTGTTTTTCATGAAATATGGGTCATTCGTCGAATTCTTTGGGCAGCCATTGCTTTTACATGCTTGTCTCAGGACTACGCATTGTTATTGCGTATACCGACAAGCATAAATAGAGGTGCCGTCATGAACCGACTCTTCAAAACTACATTGATGATCGCTGCGATGCTCCCGGCTATTGCCGGAGCGGCTCCAATGACGGGTGACAAGGAAATTACCCTGGGTGGCGCGGGCAGCAGTGATAAAGACTTCGACGATACCATCTTCTCCGTTCAGGGAAGTTGGGGTCAGTATCTGAGTGAGTCTTCATTATGGGGTGTTCGACAAACCGTCAATGCCCGTGATACCGAGGGCGAAAGCGTCAAGTTCGACGGGTCAACCAGGGTCTTCTACGACTACCACTTCGGTACCGGCAAGGCGCGGCCTTTCATTGGCGCGAGCATCGGCGGGGTCTACGGCGACCGCGTAGACGAAACCTTCATGGCGGGGCCGGAAATCGGCTTTAAATATTGGGTTCAGGACAAGACTTTCATTACCGCGATGGCGGAATATCAGTTCCTGTTCAAGAGCGGCAGTGATGCGCAGGATCGTTATGATGACGGTGTGTTCCTCTACAGCATCGGTATTGGTTTCAATTACTGATCGAAGCATGCGCGATGCCCGTTGTGGCATCGCGCAAGTTCAGAACTACCGTAACTGGCGTTTCGCTTGTTAGCAGTCGATGGCTCAGCCCTCGACCAGTTGCTGAAGAAAGTTCTTCAGAGCAACGCCGGGTTCGTCGTCTTCGGATGCAATCATGCGAATCCCCCATTGTCGTAAGACTTCTTCCTGTACCGGGTTGGGTTTGTGTGAGAACACATAGGAAATCGGCCTTACACCCAGCGCTTCATGCTCGTTCCATATTTTCGACAGCTTGTGGAAGAGCAAACGGATATTGGTATCCGAAAGGCTGTAACCAATAAACAGAACGGCCTTGCTTAGCGTGTCAGCACGCAACTTGATATCCAGCGGAGTCTCGAATTGCAGGCGCTGGTAATAGCTGGTTTCGTCGAGCACGATCGAGGCGTCATCATCAAAGTCGCCATGAAACTTCACGATCTGCCTGACCCCGTCGCGCGCCTTGGTCAGGTCGCTGGCATTGGCGATCTTCACATAATCGACCGCATGCGCTTCATGAGCATATTCGAGCCATCGGTCATAGTTGGTGGTGTAGATCGCGGGAAAGCGCCCCTGGACGATCAGTCGATGGATTTCCGAATCCCGTATCTCGATGTTGCGGTGCCATTCGCGGTCCATCCAGCTGCGCAGTGGGCCGATGCTGCCTTTCTTGATCCGGTAATACTCCGCCAGCGCAAGGAAATTGCCATAGGTATTGAACACCTCGGGGTCGTAATCGAGCTGCACGGCAATTTCGTCGATCAGGTCCTTCCAGGGTGGGAGGCCGATGTTGGCGGAAACGCCTGAGCCGACGAACAGAATCAGGCGATTGTTGCGGTACGCATCGCGGAGCTGGTCCATGCCTTAGGACTCCCGCAGAAAGGTGACGAAGGCATCCAGTGCGCGCCGGCGCATGGACAATCCGTTCTTCTGCTTGCCCAGCTGCGCGAACGTCTCGTTCTGCCCATCGGGGATGAATACGTCGTCCCATTCGAAACCACCGTGACCTGCCGGGGACGATGAAATACGCCCAGCAACGATGCCCTCGAAGAAGTGCCGCTTGCGACCGTCGCAATAGCCGATCAGGGTTCGTGCTTCTGCCGCGGGGTCGTCGAGTCGCCCGATCAGTTCGGAGAATCGCTTGGCTTGCAGGCGATCCCAGAATATCTGCGTCAGGCCACCGGGAAAGCCGTTGAGGCTGTTGACGAACAGCCCGGTATGCTCGACGAAGACCGGCTTGCCGATCAGTTTGAATGCCGTCAGGAGCTTATCGCTCACCAGTTGCTGCAGGTCCTCGGTGCGCAGCTCCTCGATACGGATCGGGAAGGGTTTCACCTCGATCCCGCTCGGCTCGAGGATCTCGCAGACCTCGCGGATCTTCTGCTGGTTGATGGACGCAAAGCGGATTTTCATAAGACTAACCAACTCCGGTTGAACGGCGGGCTGGTGCTACCGCGGCAACGGCCGCCATGTCTGTATGACGCGAGGCGGGTGGCTCGGTTCGCCTTTGAGCGGATGACTGGAACGAGCCAGCGCATGTCTGCGCCGCGGTTCGGCGCAACGGACATGATCTATCGAAGGGGCTGGGGCTGGCGTGAGGCCCGATAAGCGATGGTGTCAGCCCGCACGATACCGCTCAGTTGCGGCCTGGACGAGCCGGGCAGGGTGCTTGCACCTGACGGATACGCTCGGCGGGGACGCGCAACTGGCGCAACAGGTATTCGGCGAATGCCTCTGTGTAGGGCTGGCGGGCAATCGCCTGCTCCATGCAGAACAGCCATGCATCCCGCTCGGCTTCGCCGACCTGCCAGCGGGTGTGGAACTGCGGAATGCTGATGCCACCGTACTTTTCCGCGTAGCGCTTCGGGCCGCCCAGCCAGCCGCTGAGGAAACTCGCGAGACGATCTTGCGCTTCGCCCAGGTCATCCGGATACATGGCGCGTACCCTTGTCGCCTGGGGCGATTCTTCCATCACCTGATAGAAGTCGGCGACCAGCCGTTGCAGTCCGGGCTCGCCGCCGGCAGCCTGGAATGAAGCGTCGCCGACGCCAAACGCGGGTTCTTGAGCGGAGGTCATCAGGCTTATCCCTGGCTTGTTGAAAGAGGCGCGCGATGATGCGCGGTTGCGCCAGATCAAGACAAGTGCAAGCAGTGCCGACAGCGCAGCGGCAGCTGGTCTAAGCTGAAAATCCACACAACAGCGGAGACAGCAACATGCGCAGGCTTCTGGTTGCATATGATGGTTCGGACAACGCCAAGCGCGCCTTGCAGTATGTCGTCGACCTGGCGCGGGATACCGGAATGTCGCTGCAGGTGGACGTCGTCAATGTCCAGCACGAGCCGGTCATCTATGGCGAATATTTCACTGCGGCCATGTACGACGAATTGAACAACAGCCTGATTGCCAAGGCTCGTACCGTTCTCGACGAGGCGGCTGCCGTGCTGCAGGCGGCGGGCCTGACTTGTGAGACTCATGCGCTCATGGGCAACGTCGCCGAACAGGTCGCCGATGCAGTCAAGCGGCTGGGTTGCGACACGGTGGTGATGGGTACCCGCGGCCTGGGCAGCTTCACCGGGCTGGTGCTGGGGTCGGTGGCGAACCGGGTGATCCACGAGGTATCGGTCCCGGTTCTGCTGGTCAAATGAGCTGAAACGCCAGCTCTGGCCGATCAGCCCTGTTTGCCCTTGAGCAGGTCGGCCAGGTTGGCGAAGGCCTTGAAGGTTTCCTTCGGACCAAGATCGCTGCCGGGGCGGGCTTCGGCCTGGTACTGGTTGTCCGTGTAACGGGAGTGCTCGTTGTCGTGGCAGTACAGACAGAGCAGCTCCCAGTTCGAGCCATCCTCTGGGTTGTTGTCGTGATTGTGGTCCTTGTGATGGACCGTCAATTCACTCAGGCGCTTGCCGGAAAACTCCCGGGCGCAACGCCCGCAGACCCACGGGTACATCTTCAGTGCTTTTTCCCGGTAGCCCTGCTCGCGCTGGCTGTAGGGCGTGGTGGGCTTGCTGGTACTCATCGTCAATCCTCGCCGGACTACTTGTTCTTCAAAGGCCGTGTGTCCGTCACCAGGAGTGGGGCAGGAACGGCCTCAGTTAAGCCGATCGCGGTCAGCCAGCCAAGCCGACATAGACGTTCTGCACGTCGTCGTGGGCATCGATGGCCTCGAGGAATGCTTCGACCTCTTCGAGTTCCGCACCGGACAGGCTGACCGGGTTCTTCGGGCGATAACCCAGTTGTGCGGACTGCACCGTAAAGCCGAACTCCGGCAGGGCTTTGCAGACGGCGTCGAGATCGGTCGGTTCGGTGATGAACAGGGTGGCGCCTTCGTCCGCTGCTTCGAAATCCTGGGCGCCGGCCTCGATGGCGGCCATTTCTGCGTCGGCGTCGCCTTGAGGAGCCGCCTCGATCATGCCGACATGGTCGAAGTCCCAGCTCACCGAGCCGGATGAGCCCAGCTGGCCCTTGCGGAACAGCACGCGGATCTCGGCGACGGTACGGTTCACGTTGTCGGTCAGACATTCGACGATCAGCGGCACCTGATGCGGAGCGAAGCCTTCGTAGAGGGTGCGCTCGTAATGAACCACTTCACCGCTGAGACCGGCACCTTTCTTGATGGCGCGCTCAAGGGTGTCCTTGGGCATCGAGGCCTTCTTGGCTTGCTCGACGACCAGGCGCAGGCGCGGATTCATATCGGGGTCGGCACCGCTGCGGGCTGCGATCATGATTTCCTTCGACAGCTTGCCGAAGATCCTGCCCTTGGCGTTCGCCGCCGCTTCCTTATGCTTCGCTTTCCACTGTGCGCCCATGCTCGTCCCCGTCGAAATGTAATGAAACCAGGCGCGGATTCTATAGCGTCCGCACGGGTTTCGTCGCCGGTGGTGGGCAAGCCCGGCTGCAGGGCGCGTTACGCTCCGATCGACGGTGCGATGGCCACTGTGCCGCTCAATTGGGTTGCGACTGTATGGACTGCTCGCTGGCGGTCGCAGCTCTAATGGACATTTCCGTAACAAGGTGCGTCGCCATGTCGCCTCGGGACCTGCTGCTTGCGCTGGTTGTCATCATCGTCTGGGGCATGAACTTCGTGGTCATCATGATCGGCCTGCATGATGTGCCGCCGATGCTGCTTGGCGCGCTGCGTTTCATGCTGGCGGCGGTGCCGGCGGTGTTCTTCATCAAGCGTCCGCAGGTGCCGTTGCGCTGGATGCTGGCGTACGGGCTGACCATCTCCCTCGGGCAGTTCGCCTTTTTGTTCACCGCCATGAAGCACGGCATGCCGGCCGGGCTGGCCTCGCTGGTGCTGCAGTCGCAGGCGTTTTTCACGCTGTTCTTCGCAGCAATGTTTCTCGGCGAGCGGATACGCGCAGCCAATCTGCTGGGCCTGCTCATAGCGGCCTGTGGCTTGGCGCTGATCGGCGCGCAGAGCGGGCTGGGCATGACCCTCAGCGGGTTCGTGCTGACGATCTGTGCGGCGTCCATGTGGGCGCTGGGCAATATCGTCACGCGCAAGGTCGGCAAGGTTAATCTGGTCGGGCTGGTGGTCTGGGGCAGTCTGGTACCGCCATTGCCATTTCTGGCGCTGTCGCTATGGCTCGAAGGGCCGCAGGTGATCGAAACCGCATTACGCGGCATCGGCTGGCAGACAATCCTGGTGCTCGTGTACCTGGCCTTCGGTGCGACCATTCTTGGCTATAGCCTGTGGAGTCGCCTGTTGTCGCGCTATCCGGCGAATCAGGTGGCGCCATTCTCGCTGCTGGTGCCGGTGGTCGGGCTGACCTCGGCCAGTCTGCTGCTGGGGGAGCGATTGGGGGCGTTGCAGTTGGGTGGGGCGCTGCTGGTGATGATAGGGCTGGCGGTGAATGTCTGCGGCGGCTGGCTATTCGGTCGACTGCGCCTTGCCAGGGCCTGAAACGCCCGGTATCAGACCGGGCGTTTGCAGCGATCAGGCTCAATGGGTGGCAGCGTGGGTGCCGAGCAGTGTGGTGCTGGAGCCGCTCTTCTTGTCGCGCTTGGCCATACGTTTTTCTTGCGCCGTTTTCATCGGCTTTTTCTTGCCGTTCTTTTTTGCGTCCATTCCCTTGCTCATGGTGTTCACCTCTGATTGCTGGCTGGACAGGTTCCTGATGCGCGAAGGCCTGACTGTCGCCGCTGGAGCGAAGCCTGTTTCGGCCTGGTGTCTTCCGTGACCGCTGCAGTATGGCACTGCTGCGCCGCAATGCACGTAATGCTTTGTCCTGGGCTCAGTCGAACAGGCTGCGCTGGTCACGCTGGCTGCGACGAGCGTCGTAGCGCTGGCGGAATATTGCCCGATAGTGCGTGGCAAGGCGTGGCAGCTCGGCCAGTTGCAGCAGTGTTTCGTCAGCCAGCGTCGGGTCGAGAAAGCAACGCCAGACATGTGCCACGCTGATGGCCGGGTGCGGCCGTTCTAGCAGTTGCAAACTGTCGCCCAGGTGCAACGTTCCTTCCTCGACGGTGCGGTAGAGCCAGCCGGTGCGACCGCTCGTCGACAGCTCGCGCGCCAGGCCTCGCACGCCGTGGCGATTGTCCAGCCTGATGCAGGGCGAGCGCGGCTGACTGACTTCTATCAGTGCGCCGCCCCAGCGCAGCCGATCGCCGATGCATAGCTGATGCTCATCCAGCTGTTCGCTGCCCAGGTTCTCGCCGAAGGCGCCGAGGCCAAGCCGTGCGCGCAACTGCGGGAAGCGCTGCGCCCAGTAAGCGTAATGCTGCGTTGGATAGTGGCAGAGCGTGCGATCGGGGCCGCCGTGAAAGCGCAGGTCGGCAACCCGATCGCCCTGTAAACCGGTCATTCCCAGCCAGAGCGGGCCGGTGCTCGCGTGCTTGTCCATGGCGGTGGCCTTGCTACTGCCGGGTAGTGGCGAATACCGCTCGCACAGCAGCGGGCCGCTGACCGCCCACTGTTGCAGCGGGGTGGTCACAATGCGCTCATTCAAGGCTGTTGCGCCTGGTTGAGCCGTTCCAGTTCGCGGCGCACCATCGCGGTATATTCCGGCGGGCTGAGCTGATACAGCTCGGTGGCGACCCAGGCCAACCAGCGCGAGCCAAGGACCGCTTGCTGGTCCAACAGCCGTTGGGCTTCGGCGCGGGCGCGCGCGGCGTTGTTCTGATGGAAATCTGCTCGACTCACGAATCGTCTCCGTCGCCGTGCTTGGCGATGAAAGGGGCGGCGATGGTAAACCCGCAACGCTCGCGTTAGGCTCGATGGCTCTTATTTTTAGCGCCGCGAGAACGATGCATGCCGGTGTCCGTGAACTTCAAGCACAAAATCTCCCGCCAGCGCCCCTATGGCAAGGCCGAGGCAGGCCAGCAGGCCAGCGAAGGCAACCTCGACGCCGTATTGGACCAACTGGAGAGCGACCGCGGGCGCATCATCAATTCTGCTGCGGTGCGTCGCCTGCAGCAGAAGACCCAGGTATTCCCGCTGGAACGCAATGCCGCGGTACGTAGCCGTCTGACGCACTCGCTGGAAGTGCAGCAGACCGGCCGCTTCATCGTTCGCACGCTCTACAAGCAGCTTGGCGACAGGGCTGCCGAATTTGGCCTGGACCGGCTTGAGCCAGCGCTGCAGAGCCTGGTCGAGATGACCTGCCTGATGCATGACATCGGCAATCCACCGTTCGGCCATTTTGGTGAGTACGCCATTGGCGAGTGGTTCGCGCGTCACCTCGATGCGCTGTTCACTGCCGCTGTCACGCCGGGGCAGGGCGATGCCGAATTGCGCAAACGGATGCTGGTCGATCTCAAGCACTTCGAAGGCAACGCCCAAGCCGTGCGGTTGGTGGTTTCGCTGCAGCGCCTCAACCTGACCTATACGCAGACCGCCGGCCTGCTCAAATACGTTCGTCCCGCCTATCAGGCCAAACCGGCAAAGGGCACGCCTGGCGCTTACCTGCTGAAGAAACCCGGTTTCTACCTATCCGAGGAACCCTTCGTGCGTACCTTGCAGGCCACGCTGGACATGCAGCCGTGCACGCGCCACCCGCTGGCCTACGTGATGGAAGCCGCCGATGACATCGCCTATTGCCTGGCCGATATCGAGGACTCGGTGGAGAAGGGTATTTTCAGCATCGAACAGCTGGCGCAGCTGTTGCTCGACAAGTTCGCCCTGCATGGTTCGGTGGATGCACCGGTGCCGGGGCCTGAGCGCAGCTTTCGCAGCATGGTCAACTATGCGCTTGAGCGGGCGCACAAGGAGCCGATCAACAAGGCTGGCGAGTTTTTCATCTGGCTGCGGGTGAGTCTGATCCATCCGTTGGTGCAACATGCCGCGCGGCAGTTCGTCGACAACATCGAAGCCGTCTATCACGGCACCCTCGACCGTGCATTGCTGGAGGACGACAGCCTGGCCAACGCCATCGTGCAGACCTTCAAGGATGTCGCGATGGACAAGGTGTTCTGCCACCGCGAGGTGGAAACGCTGCAATTGCAGGGCTATCGCATTCTCCAGGGCTTGCTGGAGTTCTATGCGCCGCTGCTCCGCGTGCCGGCAACGGTGTTCGATGCACTCACCCTCGGCACCTGCCGCAGCGAACCTCACCTGCAGATGCTTGCTCGGCGCCTGCCCAACCAGCTGGTCAAGGCCTACTACGAAGCGCTCAAGGACCATGGCGAGCAATCGATGGATCGGCCTTTGTGGGAGTTCTACTACCGCAACCGCATGCTGCAGGACTACATCAGCGGTATGACCGACCAGCTGGCCCAGGACGAATACCGCGCGCTTTCTGCACTCTGACCGTGCGCTGCACCGAGGCCGTCGCCGCGCTTGGTACGGGCATTGCTATGGCTTGGTGCAGCAGTCGTCGTGCAGGCCCCGCAATGGCGCACGGCGGGAAACCGGTAAAATCCCTAATCTATTGATTAAAAAGGATTAACGACGCTTGGGCGGCATGCTCAAGGCGACCTCCGGCTGCAGGTGATGGTAATCAGCCATGGCGCAGTGATGCATCTCGGTGCGTGTGTCTGGTCGTGGTTACCGTTTTGGTGCGTACCCGCTGAGGCTGTAGTCATCCATGGAAAACCTCGACAGTGCCGTGCAAACCCTGGTTCACGGCTCCAATACCCTGTTCATCCTGATTGGCGCGGTGATGGTGCTGGCCATGCATGCCGGCTTCGCCTTTCTCGAAGTCGGCACGGTACGCCTGAAAAATCAGGTCAATGCCCTGTCGAAAATCATCACCGATTTTGCCGTGTCCACCCTGGCGTACTTCTTCATTGGTTACTGGGTCGCCTACGGCGTGACCTTCATGCAGCCAGCGGATCAGCTGGTGCTGGATCATGGCTACGCGTTGGTGAAGTTCTTCTTCCTGCTGACGTTCGCCGCGGCCATTCCGGCGATCATCTCCGGCGGCATCGCCGAGCGCGCGCGCTTCGGCCCGCAGCTGTGTGCAACGCTGCTGATCGTCGCGTTTGTCTATCCGTTCTTCGAAGGGCTGATCTGGAACGGCAATTTCGGTTTTCAGGCCTGGCTCGAGTACCAGTTCGGTGCATCCTTCCATGACTTCGCCGGCTCCGTGGTGGTGCACGCCATGGGCGGCTGGCTGGCCTTTGGTGCGGTGATCCTGCTGGGGCGGCGCAACGGTCGTTATCGGGATGGCCGGTTGGTGGCTTTCGCGCCGTCGAACATTCCCTTCCTGGCGCTCGGTTCTTGGATTCTCATCGTCGGCTGGTTCGGCTTCAACGTGATGAGCGCGCAATCCATTGAAGGCATCAGCGGGCTGGTGGCGGTCAACTCGTTGATGGCAATGGTTGGGGGCACCGCTGCTGCCTGGTTGGCCGGGCGCAATGACCCAGGCTTCCTGCACAACGGGCCGCTGGCCGGGCTGGTGGCGGTCTGTGCCGGTTCCGACCTGATGCATCCCGTCGGTGCGCTGGCCACCGGTGCGATCGCGGGAGCGCTGTTCGTCTGGGCATTCACCGCTACGCAGAACCGCTGGAAGATCGACGATGTGCTGGGTGTATGGCCGTTGCACGGTCTATGCGGGATCTGGGGCGGAGTGGCCTGCGGCATCTTCGGCCAGGCGGCACTGGGCGGGCTGGGTGGTGTGAGCCTGATCAGTCAGGTGATCGGTAGCGGCCTGGGCATGCTGGTGGCGCTGCTCGGCGGCTTCGGCGTTTATGGCCTGCTCAAGCTGACCACAGGCATTCGCCTGAGCCAGGAGGAAGAGTTCAACGGCGCGGACCTTTCCATCCACCGGATCGGCGCACTGAGCCAGGATTGAGGGGCTCGGCCGCGCCTGATCTCGCAGCCGCGCTTCAATAGCCGCGGCTGCGTTCCACCAGGTCACGCAACGGCTGGCCGTCACGCAGCGCTCTCAAGTTCTGCACGACGATCCGAGCGGCGCTGCGCATATCCGTTGCGGCGGCCACGTGCGGCAGCACCGTTACTTGCGGATGGCTCCAGAATGGATGCTCTGGTGGCAGCGGCTCGTTGCGGAATACGTCGAGCACTGCATGGCTGACCTGGGCGCTGGCCAGTGCCTGCAGCAGATCCGTCTCTACCACATGCCCGCCACGTGCCAGATTGACCAGCCCGGCGCCGGGGCGCAGGGCATTGAAGAAGCGCCGATCCAGCAGGTCGCTGGTCTGTGCGGTCAATGGCAGCAGGTTGAGGACGATGTCGCTACGGGCCAGTAGCGGCCAGAGCGCGTCCATCCCGTGTTCGAGCGGCAGACCCTCCAGCGTACCGCCGCGCAGGTTCCAGCCAGTCACCCGATAGCCCAAGGCGAGCAGGCGCATGGCGCAGGCTCGGCCCATCTGACCCGTGCCCAGCAGCGTCACCTGAATCTCATCGGCACGCCGTTGTGGCAGCGGCTGCCATTCGCGCGCGTGCTGTTGCCGGGCGAAAGCGTAGAAATGCCGGTGCAGCGAGAGCGTCGCCCACAGCGCGGTTTCAGCCATGGCCGCACTCATGGCCGGATCGACCATGCGTGCCACCGGCACGTCGGGCAGGCTCGGGTCGTTCAGCAGGCGGTCCACGCCTGCCCACAGCGACTGGATCAGGCGCAGGTTGGGTAGCCCTTGCAGCGAGCCCGGCGGGGGATTGGCGACCACTGCTGCCGTGATCAGGCCGGCGTTCTCCGGCGTCGCGGTCACGTGCCAACGGGCGTCGGGCAGGGCGGCCTGCAGTTCGGCGAGCCAGGCGTCACGCTCGTCATCGTCGAAGCTGCCGCTAAGCAGTATGTCCATGCGGTGCATTCCTCGTAGGCCTAGGCGGAACTGTACTGAGCCGGCGGACCTCTGAATAGGCAAGTAGCGGAACGCGCGCGATGCGCCTTTCGGCCGTTTCACGAGCCCCTAGGAGAGCACCATGGAACTACCTAACAAAGATCTTGGCACCCTGTTCGAGCAGCTCGGTCTGGCGTCCGATCCTGCCAGTATCGATGCGTTCATCGGCAAGCATGGGCGCTTGCCGGAAGACGTCCGCCTGGCCGACGCTCCGGTCTGGAACGAGTCGCAGCGTGCGCTGCTGCGCGACGAGTGGGTCGAGGATGCCGAGTGGGCGCCCATCGTCGACGAGCTGAACGTGCGCATGCACCAGCACTGATCGCCCGCCCAGGCTGCGGCAGGCGCCGCAGCCTGAGGCCCCTTCAGGCAGTTCAATCCAGCAGATCGGCCGGGACGTTGCCACCGTTGTCGGCCAGCTTGTTCAGCACTGTCTTGTGCAACCACATGTTCATCTGTGCCGAGTCCGCCATCTTGTCCGCCGGGCAACCCAGCTCGCTCGCCAGCTCCTTGCGCGCCGTCAGGCTGCTGTCCAGGCCGAGCAATTTCAGCAGATCGACGATGGAGGTTCGCCAGTTGAGTTTTTCGGGATGATTGTGCGCCATGCCGTCGAGCTTGGCGGCGACGTCCACCTGATCCACGGCGGGTGTGGCGAGCGCTCCGGCGCCGCCTGTGGACGCCTCGGGAGGCGTGGTAGGTGCGGTGGAATCCGGCGCGGCGTGCGCCTGGCCGAGGCCGATCTTTTCCAGTATCGAGTTGAACAAGCCCATGGGAATCTCCTGTCTGCGTGGGTGAGCCGAGGCTCGCAGATAGGACCATCGGCTGCCTGATTCGTCGCGTCTGTGGCATCGGGACAACGCTCGTCAGACACGGCGGCACCAGAGCGAACGCGCTCGCCGTTGCGGAACCTAAGATGTTCCAAGGCACCGAAGCGGAGCTGTCATGCCCGAAGAACGCCGAGCCCTCGCGACACGTCAGGGACACCCCGTCAGCGCCAACCAGAGCCTGCGCAGTGTCGGCGAGCGCGGCCGTGCCACGCTGGAAAACCATCCGACCCAGCCGAGCGCCGGTGGCTGAAGCGTACTGCGGGTGGCGGGTGCGCTCGCTGCCCTCGTGCTGAACCTCACGCCTGTCTAGAATGCCGCTTTTTTTGCCTGAGACCCGCGCCATGAGCAATCTCGATATCGATGCCCGCTACGCCTGTGCCAAGAGCCTTGCGCTGGAGGCTGCGCAGCTCGGCATGGACTACTACCGCCAGCGCGAGACGCTGGACGTGGAGCACAAGGGCAGCGACCAGCAGGATGTGGTCAGCATCGCTGACAAAAGCATCGAGGATTTCATTCGCGCACGGCTGGCCGAGCAATTCCCGCAGGACGGTTTCCTCGGCGAGGAGAGCGGTTCGGCCGATCTCAAGGCACGCTGCGTCTGGGTCATCGACCCCATCGACGGTACTGCCTGTTTCGTCAACGGTCTGCACAACTGGTGCGTCTCCATCGGCCTTCTGATCGACGGCGAGCCGCATATCGGCGCGATTGCCGATCCCAACCATGACGAGCTGTTTCACGGTTGCGTGGGCCGTGGCGCGTACGTCAACCAGACCCGGCTCAAGGCCAGCGCCGCGACTCATGTGCGCGAGGGGCTGACTGGCGCCGGTACCTTCCACCCGCGCGGCAAGGAGCACTTCATTCCGTTTCTGGAAAAGCTCCTGGCCGAAGGCGGCATGTTCATCCGCAACGGCTCTGGCGCACTTATGACAGCCTATGTCGCTGCAGGGCGCTTGATCGGCTACTACGAAACCGAACTCAAAAGCTGGGATTGCCTGGCCGGGCTGGTGCTGGTGGCCGAGGCAGGCGCCTTGCGCAACGACTTCTTCCGGGATGATGGCTTGCTCAGGGGCAACCCCTATCTGGTGGCGGCGCCAGGTGTATATCGGCAGCTGAGCGAACTCATCGGTCCCTCGCTGGACGCCTGAGTCGATCGCGTTCGTCGACCCCATCTGTTCTAGTCGGCACAGGCCGTACAGCCTGTGCTATACCGTCCTGACGCATTTGGGCCGGCGAATCGGCCCGTTTACAGGGGGATATCGGCGGCCCATCAGGCCCGAACCACCTGCGTGTCCTGATGGCTGCCCGCACAGAGCGAGGTAACGATCATGACCATGATGCAATGCGCCTACCGCGACCACCTCATCACCGCGGAGGTGATGGAATATCCCGGCACCCCGACTCCTTGGGCGGGTGGCTGCCGGATCACCGACCCGACGGGCAACGTCACCCGCCGGATGCCGCTGCCGCTCGAGCACGCTTTCATGGATGAGCTGGACAAGGCTCAGCGACTGTCCATCGCCCATGGCAAGTGGCTGGTTGACCAGCACCTCGATCATGGCCGACAGCTGTTCCAGCACGCCGCGTAGCGCTTCGATCATCCGCTCCGGTGTCGGACGTCTGCCGTCCGACGCCGGGCAATCGTCCTGGCGTCTCGCCCGGTGGCGGTCGCACACAAATAGTTGCACCCCCGCTGGCTGCCGGCATCTGTCCAGCTTCTCGCGAGCAATGGCGGCGATCGCGCTAAGTTTCGGATAGCAAAGCGAAATTTGCGTCAGGCGAGAAAAGCTTTGGCGACATCTTGCCCGTTGCTTATTCAGCGAAACGGTGGCATAGCTATTACCAAGCCACTGGCAACGGTGGTGCTCATAAGCGGAAGTAAGGACGACTTATGCAAATCCAGGTTCACAGCGATAACCACATCGAAGGCAGTGCCCGTCTGGCGGATTGGGTCAGTGCCAGTGTCGCAAGCAAGCTGGACCGGTTCGACGACGAGCTGACTCGCGTCGTCGTCCACCTCAACGATGAAAACGGTGACAAGGCCGGCGCCCACGACAAGCGCTGCCAGATCGAAGCGCGTCCGAAGGGACTGCAGCCGATTTCCGTTACGCACAAAGCCGAGTCGCTGGAGTTGGCGATCGATGGCGCGGTCGACAAGCTGAACAATGCCCTGGCACACCAGTTTGGCAAATTGCGCAGCAAGCGCGCCGGCAGCCAGCCGCAGATGATCGACGGTGCGGTCGCCGAACGCGATGCGCTGCTGGAGGAAGATTTCCTGGCGGACGAGCAGGTCCGCAACTCGTAAGTCACCAGGCAAGGGCCTTCCTCGGAAGGCCCTTCGCACATCTAACGCAGCAGTTAGTGCAGCAGTTCCGGCGGAATGCTGCCGCCGTTCTCAGCCAGCTTCTTCATGACCGCCCGATGCAGCCACATGTTCATCTGCGCCGAGTCGGCCATCTGCTCCGGCGGGCAGCCGAGTTCGGTTGCCAGTTCCCGGCGTGATTCCAGGCTGCTATCCAGCCCGAGCAATTTCAGCAGATCCACGATCGAGGTGCGCCAGTTGAGCGCTTCGGGATGCTGCGCTGCCTTGGCTTCCAGCTGCGCCACCACATCGACACCGCTGATGGTGCCCGACGTCTGATTCAGGTCCTTGTGCGGTGCGATGGTCGCGTTGTCGGTGGTGGTCGGTCTGTCACTCAGGGTAATGCCTTCGGCGCTTGAGTGCGTGGCATCTGCCGGCGGCACATGGGCCTTGGTCTGCGCCTCGTTGGAAACATCGCCCAGGCCGAGCTTTGCCTTGATCGTATCGAAAAGTCCCATGTCCGTTCTCCGTGCTGTTGATGTTCGTATTCGACAGCGAGGCAGGGCGGGGCATTCGCTTCCATAGGTCGGGTCGTTGCGTTTTCCCGGGGCTATCCATGTTCCAGCCAGGCGAGCGCTTCGGCTTCCTGGTGCAGATCGAAGGCTTTGATCGCAAGCCCGGGAATCAATGCGCCCTCGACCTCGCTAGCCTTGCGCAGCCATTCCTTGCCGGCGATCACCGCGCAGCGATCGAAGCGGCGGATGAAGCGGAACAGTTGCGGCAGGCGGGACAGTTCGACCCCGACGGCGCCGAGCGTGGGCAGGTCGAAATCGCCGATGCGGTAGAGCATCCGGCCATTGCTGATGCCTTCGGACTTGAACAGCAGGTCGTCCAGTGCGGCGCGCATGGCCTGGCTGTCCAGCTTGCCGGAGAAGTCGATATCGATGCGGTTTTCGCCTCTGCGTGATACCTGAAACATGACTTGGCCCTCGGTCGAACCCATAACGCTGCGAGTCATCTCGCGTTACCTGACCATAGTCGCTGCGGCATGATCGGGCCAAAAAGATCAGCCGCACGGCAAGCCGTTTCGTTGATCTGGGTCAGTACGTGACCAGTCATTCACTGAGTGTCGGTGAGTGGGCGGAAGCCGCGCAGCGTCTGGCCTCAAGACGCCTGACCAGTGGTATCAAGTTGCCCCGTTGGCGGCCGAGAACCGGATGAGTGCAGCGTCATTTAGACGCTGACGACGCATCCTTTTCCGTAGTTGGAATACTCCATGACCAGCACCTTGGCGAACGTCATCCAGGCCCTTTTACGCGGACTGGGTCTGCGTACCATCAACCATCAGTTCTTCTTCTCCTACAGCCTGATCTTCTTCTGTGCGGCATTGACCGCCGGTGTGTTGTTCATGTCCAGCAAGGACGCCAGCCAGATCGATATGGCCGGTGCGCAGCGCATGCTCAGCCAGAAGATGATGAAGGAGGCCCTGCTGGCCGCGCAGGGCATTGGCAGCCCCGCTGATGTGGACAAAACCATCCAGCGCTTCGAGCAGTCGCATCGGCTGCTGCTCAATGGTGATCGTGCCCAGGGCATCGCGCCCGTGGAGCTGGCCAGCGCAAAACCGCATCTGCAGCGTGTCGACCAGATCTGGCAACGCTACCGGCCCGCCGTGCAGGCGTTGGCGGCAGGCCAGAGCGCCGATGTGAAGGCCATCGCTACCGACTCCAACGATATTCTCGCCGCGGCCAACGAGGTCGTGTCGCTGATTTCCGCCGAGGCCAATCGCAGCGCGTCGCAGCAGCTCTGGGTCGCGCTGGGTTCGACCCTGTGCATCCTGCTGCTGGTCATTCTCGGGCGGATCGCCGGCATGAACTGGCTGATGCTGCAGATCGACGAACTGCGCGGTCGTCTGGAAAAGGTCAGCCAGGGTGATTTCTCCGCGCCGCTGCAGGTGCGCCATGCCGATGACGAGATGGGCATGATCACCCTGGCCTACAACCGCCTGCTGGGCCAGGTGGGCGAGATGATCAAGGGCGTGCGGCAGGCCGCTGACGATGCGGATGCACAGTGCGTGCGCATGGCTGGTCTGGCTGGTGACAGCGCGCGCAACGTTGAAGGGCAGCAGGCCGAGATCGATCAGGTCGCGACCGCGATGAACGAAATGCTGGCGACCTCGCATGAGGTCGCACGTAGCACCGTCGAGGCGGCCAATGCTGCCGACGTCGCCGAGCAGGAAACCAATGCCGGCAGTACCGTGATGAATGAATCGGTCGGCGCCATCCGCACCCTCAGCGGCCATGTCGACGGGCTGTCCGACGTGATGCAGCAGCTCGTTCAGGACAGCCACGAGATCGGCAAGGTGCTCAACGTGATCAGCGGTATCGCCGAGCAGACCAACCTGCTGGCGCTCAACGCCGCTATCGAGGCTGCCCGTGCCGGTGAACAGGGCCGCGGTTTCGCAGTGGTTGCTGACGAAGTGCGCAGCCTGGCCAGTCGCACGCAAAGCTCGGCCAAGGAGGTTGGCGTACTGGTCGAGCGCCTGCAGAGCCAGGCGACTCGTGCCGGTCACGCCATGGATGCGTCGCGCCAGAGCAGTGCGACCACGCTCACCCAGATCGAGGCAGCCCAGCATGCGTTGGGGCAGATCGTCGGTGCGGTGCAGACCATTCGCGGGATGACCAACCAGATCGCCACGGCCGCCGAGGAGCAGTCGCAGGTTGCCGAGGACATGAACCAGTCGCTGACACGCATCGCCCAGGTTGCCGATCAGGCAGCAGGCGTCACGCAGGATACGGCGGCATCGGGCAACACCATCATGCAGAGCATGAAAGGCCTCAAGTCACTGACTGGGCGCTTCCGTCTGGAGTCGTGACTGGCAGCAGGCGTAGCCGGGAGGTGCTGCTGGAGGAGGGGCGCCTCTTCGGCGCGATGCGGGAGGCGTCCCTGCACCTGGGTGCAGGGACGAGGCGATCAGTCCTGGCGGCTGGTCACTTCCAGCAGGTGATAGCCGAACTGCGTCTTCACCGGGCCCTGCACGACATTGATCGGGGCGCTGAAGACTACAGTATCGAACTCCTTGACCATCTGACCGGGGCCGAACGAGCCCAGATCGCCGCCCTGGCGACTGGATGGGCAGCTGGAATTCTCCTTGGCGACTTCGGCGAAGTCGGCACCGCCTTCGATGGCGGCCTTGAGTTCATTGCACTTGGCTTCGGTGGAAACCAGGATGTGGCGGGCGGTTGCACGTGCCATGGGAAAGCTCCTCTTGAGATAGGCCGCCGAGGCTACCGCAAACCGATTCTCTTGGCGACCGGGTCGGCGATGTCACTGCTGACGGCGCAATGAAGGCCCCCGGCCGCAGTGCTTTCGGTTACTCTCGCGCGCTTTTTCACCGAACCTGGAAATGCTCCATGCTTGATACCACCCTCGCGCAACTCGAAACCGTCATCAACGATCTGCTGCAGCGCAACCAGAACCTCAGTCAGCACTGCGCCCTGCTTGAGCAGCAGCTGGAGCAAGCGCGTGAGGAGAACGACAACCTGCAACTGGCTGCGCTGGAGCAGGAAGACCGGCAGGGCGCTACGCTGGCCAGGTTGCAGGCTCTGTTGGAGCGAGCAGCCGGCAGCAACGCCGCATGAGCGCCGATGGCGTTCAGGTGCTCAAGGTGTTCGGTCGCGAGTACTCTTTCAGAGCCCCGCCGAGCCAGGACGCGCTGTTGCGGGAGGCTGCAGCCTTGCTGCAGCAGCGTCTGGCGGACAGTCAGCGGCAGTTCCCCAACGCCACGGGTGACAAGTTGCTGGTACTGACCGCTCTGAACCTTTGCGTTCCGCTGCTGCAGCAACACGAGCAGATGCAGGATGTCGAGCAACGCATCGCCGCCAGCGTCGCCCGTATCAACCAGCAGCTCGAGGCGCAGGGCTGAGCGGCTGGCTCAGGCGGCGTCGCTGTTACGCGCGGTTTCGGCGATGGGCCGCTCCGCCAGGTAGCGTGCCAGCCGAGCTTTTTCCGGCTCGCTGAAGGCCAGGCCGAGCTTGGTGCGTCGCCAGAGGATGTCATCTACCTGGGTTGCCCATTCCTCGCGGCGGAGGTACTCGACTTCCTGCGCGTATAGCTGCTGGCCGAGATCCTCGCCCAGGGCATCGAGCGAGTGCGCCTCGCCCAGCATGCGCCATACCCGATTGCCGTAGAGCGTTGCCCAGCGCTTGGCCAGCGGCAGTTTCAGCCCTTGCACCTTGGCCACCAGCTCTTCGGTGAGTGCATCGGCCGTGCTCATGTCTTCGCCGCCAGGCAGAGCCGCCTGCGCCGTCCAGCTTCCACCCATAGCCGGGAAGAACGGCTTGAGCTGCGCCATCGCCGACTCGGCGAGCTTGCGGTAGGTGGTCAGCTTGCCGCCGAATACCGAAAGCAGCGGTGCCTGCTTCTCTTCCGCGGCCAGCGACAGGGTGTAGTCGCGGGTGACGGCGGAGGGGTTATCCGACTCGTCGTCGCACAGCGGCCGGACGCCGGCGAAGGTATGCACGATGTCCCTGGGTTCGAGCTGCTTGCGGAAGTGCGTATTGGCCACGCCCAGTACGTAGGCGATCTCTTCCTCGCTGATGCTCACTTTGGCTGGGTCGCCGCGATACTCACGATCGGTGGTGCCAATCATGGTGTAGCGGTCGAGGTAGGGGATGGCGAAGACGATGCGCCGATCCTCGTTCTGCATGATGTAGGCCTGCTCACCTTCATACAGCTTCGGCACGATGATATGGCTGCCCTGGATCAGGCGGATGCCGTACGGCGAGCGCTGCTGCAGATTCTCGCCGATGAACTGCGCGACCCAAGGCCCGGCTGCATTGACCAGTGCCTTGGCGCGCAGCGAGAAACGACTGCCATCCTCGCGCTGCAGCTCGACATGCCAGATGCCACCGGCGCGTTTGGCGCTCAGGCACTGGGTGCGGGTGTGGATATGCGCACCTTTTTCCCGCGCCGCCATGGCGTTGAGCACCACCAGGCGTGCGTCGTCGACCCAGCAATCGGAGTATTCGAAGCCGCGGGTTATTACCGGTTTGAGCGGGCTCTCGCTGCCGAAGCGCAACCCCCGCGATGCCGGCAGTTTCTTGCGCATGCCCAGGTTGTCGTAGAGAAACAGGCCAGCGCGGATCATCCACGCCGGGCGCAGGTGCGGGCGGTGGGGCAGGACGAAGCGCATCGGTTTGACGATATGCGGCGCCTTGGCCAGCAGCATCTCTCGCTCGGCCAGCGCTTCGCGAACGAGGCGGAATTCGTAGTGTTCCAGATAGCGCAGCCCGCCATGAATGAGCTTGCTGCTGGCCGATGACGTATGACTGGCCAGGTCGTCGCGTTCGCAAAGGAACACCGATAGCCCGCGGCCGGCGGCATCGGCAGCAATGCCGACACCATTGATACCGCCGCCAATTACGGCGACGTCATAAAGCTCTGAGACGGGCTGAGCGGAATGGGGCACGGGCTTCTCCTCGAAAACGAAAGATCATGTTCGGTTTTGAACATGCTATTCGTAAAAGAATCCGTATGAAAGCAAAAATGTTCGAAATCGATTAAAAGGAAAATATTCGAAAACTACAGATGGGGATATCCGCTGTTGAGCGCACCGGGGCGCCTGCTTATATCGGCATCCGCATGCATCTTGTAGTGGTTGCCCATCCTGGGGCGACGTCCTCGAGCCCTGGCTACGCCGCGGCGCGGAGAGTCGTAAGGCAGCGCTCCTCCGCGGACCATGGAAGCGCTCAGTCAGTAGATGCTGCGTGTTGGCCGTTTGTTGGCTGGCTGCGATTCGCGGCCGAGACCGCTGCTACAGGTTCAGCGCCGCCGGGTGGAAAGCTGACCACGAGGGAGGCGGTCCGCCTACTCGGCGATTTCCAGCTGCACCTTGTGGCGGGCCAGCAGCTCGGCGAACACCTCCGACGGTGCCGAGTCGGTGAACAGGCAGTCGATCTGTTCCAGCGAGCCCAGGCGGGTCATGGCGCTGCGGCCGAATTTGCTGGAGTCAGCGGCGAGGAAGACCTTGCGCGCGTTATGGATGATCGCCTGGGAGACGCGGACTTCCTGATAGTCGAAGTCCAGCAGGGTGCCGTCCTCGTCGATGCCGCTGATGCCGATCAGGGCGAAATCGACCTTGAACTGGCTGATGAAGTCGGCGGTGGCCTGACCCACCACGCCGCCGTCGCTGCGCACGTTGCCGCCGGCGATCAGCACGTCGAAGTCTTCCTTGGTGCTGAGAATGCTCGCCACGTGCAGATCGTTGGTGATGATCTTCAGATCGCGATGGTTGAGCAGGGCGCGGGCGATCGCCTCGGTGGTGGTGCCGATATTGATGAACAGCGAAGCCTGGTCGGGGATCCGTGCGGCCATGGCGGCGGCGATGCGCTGCTTCTCGTCGCGCATCTGGTGGGCGCGCTGGCTGTAGGCGGTGTTCTGTACGCTGGAGTCGTAAGCCGCGCCGCCGTGGTAACGCCGGAGCAGGCCAGCGTCGCCCAGTTGGTTGATGTCACGGCGGATGGTCTGCGGCGTGACGGCGAAATGCCGTGCCAGCTCGTCGATGCTCACGTAGCCGCGCTCGCGCACGAGTTCCAGAATGTTCTGCTGTCGGGGCGCCAGGCTCATGGTGCTTCCTTGTTCGCGGTTGTGCGGGAAGCATGCCGTAGTCCGACGTTCGATTAAAGCGCTGGCTGTTCGAATTCGCGCATTCCGCGCCTGCATCCGAATGATCGGAGCGCAGGCGCGGTCAGCTGCCTATCAGTCCTCGGCCCAGTTGCGCGTGCGGTCGACGGCCTTCTGCCAGCCGCGATAGAGCGCTTCGCGCTGTTCACTTCCGCACGCCGGTTCGAACACGCGCTCGATGCTGCTCTTGCTGCGCAGCTCGTCGAGATCGCTCCAGAAGCCAGTCGCCAGGCCTGCCAGATAGGCCGCACCGAGCGCGGTGGTTTCCTTCATCTGCGGCCGCTCGACCTGGGTGCCGAGCAGGTCGGCCTGGAACTGCATGAGGAAGTTGTTGGCCACCGCGCCGCCGTCCACGCGCAGGGCGCGCAAGCGCTCGCCGGCGTCCTGCTGCATGGCGTCGAGTACGTCGCGGGTCTGGTAGGCGATGGATTCCAATGCTGCACGGATCAGGTGATCGACCTTCACCCCGCGGGTCAGGCCGAACAGTGCGCCGCGGGCGCGGGGATCCCAGTAGGGCGCACCGAGTCCGGTGAAGGCCGGCACCAGGTAGATGCCGTTGCTGTCTGGCACCTTGGTGGCGAAGTACTCCGAATCCAGCGACTCGTTGAGCACCTTCAGCTCGTCACGCAGCCATTGCACGGTGGAACCGCCATTGAAGATGGCGCCTTCCAGTGCGTAATTCACCTCGCCACGCGGTCCGCAGGCGATGGTGGTGAGCAGGCCGTGTTCGGATTGCACCGCCTTGGTGCCGGTGTTCATCAGCAGGAAGCAGCCAGTGCCGTAGGTATTCTTGGCCTGGCCAAGCTCGACGCACATCTGGCCGAACAGTGCGGCCTGCTGGTCGCCGGCGATGCCGGCGATGGGAATGCCGGTGCTCTGGCCGGAGCCGATGTAGGCGTGCCCGTAGATCTCCGAGGAGGAACGCACTTCCGGCAGCATCTCGCGCGGAATATCCAGCGCTTCGAGCATCACCGGGTCCCAGTCCAGCTTGTGGATATCGAACAGCAGCGTGCGCGACGCGTTGGTGTAGTCGGTGACATGGGCCTTGCCCTGGGTCATCTTCCAGATCAGCCAGCAGTCGACGGTGCCGAACAGCAGTTCGCCGCGGCGGGCGCGCTCACGGCTGCCCTCGACGTGGTCGAGAATCCACTTGATCTTGGTGCCGGAGAAGTAGGGGTCGATCACCAGGCCGGTGGTCTTGCGGATGTGCTCTTCCATGCCGTCGCGCTTGAGCTGATCACAGATCGGCGTGCTCTGGCGGCTCTGCCAGACGATGGCGTTGTAGATCGGTCGGCCGGTGATCTTGTCCCAGACGATGGCCGTTTCACGCTGGTTGGTGATGCCGATCGCCGCCACCTGCTCGTTGGTGATACCGGCCTGGGCCAGGGCTTCGACGAACACACCGCTCTGGGTGGCCCAGATTTCCATCGGGTCATGTTCGACCCAGCTCGGCTGTGGGTAGATCTGCGCGAACTCGCGCTGGGCGATGGTTACCACATTGGCGTTGCGATCCAGCACGATGGCACGGGAGCTGGTGGTGCCCTGGTCGAGGGCGACGATGAATTGCTTGTTCTGATCACTCATGGCGACGTTTCCTTAGCGAACTTTGCTGATATCGGGCTGGGCGGAGCCCACTTCGGCAGAGGCCTTTTCCTTTGGTTTGGGTGCATCGCAGGCGGCCGATCCAACGCCCGGCAGGTGCCGGCAGATCAGTGCCTTGTAACCTGCAGCGCCCAGGCAGGCGCCGAGAATCGGGGCAAAAATCGGCACCAGGAAATACGGAATATCTTTCCCACCAGTGAAGGCGACGTCGCCCCAGCCTGCGAAGAAGGTCATCAGTTTAGGCCCGAAATCGCGCGCGGGATTCATCGCGAAGCCGGTCAGTGGCCCCATTGCGCCGCCGATGACGGCGATCAGCAAACCTATCAGCAGGGGTGCCAGCGGGCCGCTCGGCAAGCCGTTGCCATCGTCGGTAATGGCCATGATCATCGCCAGCAGAATGGCGGTGATGACCATTTCCACCAGAAACGCCTGGCCGAATGACAACGAGGCGTGCGGGTAGGTGGAGAAGATCGAGGCCAGCTCAAGGCTCTCGACACTGCCGCGAACCATCTGCTGCGCCTGTTCGAAATCGAAAAACAGACTGCTGTACAGCCCGTAGACCAATGCCGCGGAGCAGAAGGCGCCGGCCACCTGGGCCAGGATATAAGCCGGGACGCGGTGCCGTTCGAAGGTGCCGAACAGCCACAACGCGATGGTGACGGCCGGGTTCAGATGAGCACCGGAGACGCCAGCGGCAAGGTACACCGCCATCGAAACGCCAATGCCCCAGATGATGCTGATTTCCCACAGCCCCAGTTCGGCGCCGCCGAGCTTGAGGGCTGCAACACAGCCGGTACCGAAGAAGATGAGAAGGGCAGTGCCGAGAAATTCGGCAATGCATTGTCCCTTTAGCGTCGGGACGATGGGCGTACTCATGCGCGGAGCCTCGTTCGTTTGTTTTTGTTTTATTCCGAGCACTGCATTGGTTCGGAATTGTTCGGAAACGAAAACTTAGAGGCAAAAAAAGGCGCTGTCAAAGTAAAAATTCGAACATTTTAGCTGGGTGGCGGGGAACCAATGTGGTCATGCGCTGTCACCTCGCTCGCTTGCGCGGGGCGTGCCACGCCCGGCACAGCCCAGCAAGCCGAGGTGCGACGTTTGTTGCCTTTGACGCCTTTGACGCCTCAGCGCCGGCGACGCCAGAGCCGCCAGCCAAGCAACAGATCGTCAGCCATCGGCACCAGAGCCAATGCCAACAGCAATCCGGCTAGCGGCGCCGTGGCGAGAAACCCGAAGTGCTTGAAGCCGACTGCGCCACTAAGTCCGCCAATGAAAAAACTGGTCACCATCAGCAGGTTGATGCGCAGGCGCTGCCGGTTGGCCCGGACTGGTGGCATGTCGTCATGACGATTGCGGTTGAAATAGATCAGCCGGCCCAGTTCGATACCGATGTCGGTCACCATCCCGGTGATATGGGTGGTGCGCACCTCGGCGTTGGAGAGTTTGGTGATGATCGCGTTCTGCAGGCCCATGATGAAGCACAGCAGTACCACGGTCAGCGGCACGAAGAAGCCTGGGACTGCCATCAGCCGTGCGCCGAGGATGCCGAACAGCAGCAACAACGCGGCTTCCAGCGCCAGCGGTAGCGCGTACTGGCTGTGCAGGCGGCGGCGCCGCGAGAAGTTGATCATCAGCGTCGAGCACATTGCGCCAAGAACGAACGAGAGCAGGGCGCCAAAGCCCGCCAGCGCCAGGTCGGTGGCGCCGAGGGCGAGGTTGTCGGCCATTGCCGAAACGATACCGGTCATGTGCGAGGTGTACTGCTGGACCGCAATGAACCCGCCGGCATTGGCGGCGCCCGCGACAAAGGCGAGACACAGGCCGAGCTGACGATTGCTGTGAGCGGACCGTCGACGATCGGTCAGGCGACGGGCGTACTTGATCGGCATGGCAGGCTCGCGCTCGGCAGCAAAGCGGCGATTATAGAGCTGTTGGCTCGCCTGGATCGCGGTTGGCGGAAATTCTCAGCGTCGCCGTCCGGCCTTGCGGCCGCCGCCGCGTCGAGCGGCGCGCGGCGCGCGCTGACGCGAAAGCTCACGGGTAATGGCGTCGTTGAGCAGCTTGCGCGCATCTTCGCCGTCGTCGTGCTCGGTGAAATGCTCGGGCAGGCTGCGGGCCAGATGCAGGTAGGTTTCCACCACATGCAGAGTACTTTCCAGGCTGGCCAGATCGCTGCCGAGCAGCAGCTTGGGCATCGCAATGGCATGGCCTTCGGCGACCCGCTTGATCCAGCGCTGGGCGTGCTGGCTTGCCGGGCTGTCGAAGCCGCCGCGGATCGGCGTGCAGGCAAAGGTCCAGCGCAGCCAGAGCGGAACCTTCGGGTCGTCGATCAGCTCGATCCACTCGGCCAGCTCGTCCGGCAGTATCGAGATGAAGGCTTCGCCATAGTTGATATTGCGGTTGAACGTCAGCCAGGCGCGCAGCAGGCTCGGTTCGCCCATCAGTTCGGAAATTGCCGAGAGGTGATCGATGGACGGGCGCACCTGGAACTGGCTCAGGTCCACCGGCGCATCCGGGCTGTTGAACAGGCGGCGGATGGACTTGAGTGTCTGCGGATCGAGCGCGGTGATCTCGCCATTGTCGTGGTGGCCGAAACGTCCGGCCCGCCCGCCGATCTGCTTGACCTCCTGCACGTTTAGCTGACGGTTCTGGATGCCGTCGAATTTCTCGTCGGTGTAGAAGCACAGCGTGTGCGCCGGCAGATTAAGGCCCATGCCGACTGCATCGGTGGCGACCATGATGTCCGCCTCGCCTTCGCGAAAACGCCGCGCCTGCTCGCGCCGCACCTCTGGCGATAGCGCACCGTAGACCACCGAGACGCTCTTGCCGGCACTCTCGAGCATGCCCTTGAGCTCCAGCACCAGCTTGCGACTGAAAGCCACCAGCAGCGAGCCTGGTTCCAGACGCTCCAACGTCGTGGCATGGCGGGCGACTTCGACCGGCGACAGGCGCTTGGTGCGCTGCACCACCAGCTTGTCCTCGCAGAGGTCGCAGAGTGTGCGCAAAGACGGCTCGATCAGCGCCGGGCCGGTCATCATCAGTTGCGGCGTGTGCGCGCTGACCAAGGCATCGACCCAGGCCCAGCCGCGTTGCGGGTCGGCCATCATCTGCACTTCATCGACCACCACTACGTCCCAGTGCTGATGGCGGAAACGGGCGAACTCCTCCACGGTGCAGCAGAAGTGCGTGGCGCCTTCGCGGATGATTTCTTCCTCGCCGGTTACCAGCGAGCAGGGCACACCCATCGATTCGATGCGCTCCTGATTCTCCAGCGCCATCAGCCTCAGCGGCGACAGGTAGATGCCATGCTCGGCCGCCGCCATCGCCTCGATGGAACGGTGGGTCTTGCCGCTGTTGGTCGGGCCGAGCAGGGCGGTCCAGCGGCGCGTCAGGCGCCGGGCCGGGTAGAGCTTGTGGTAGTGGACGAAGCGCGGGTTGTTCTCCAGCAACACGGCAAACGCCATTTTCTCCTCATGCTCGCGGCGGGCGGCACGGATCGCCTTGCGCATGCGTCCGGGTTCGAGCGCGAAGAGTTCGGTGAGGCGCTTGTGCCCGAGCAGCTGCAGGTCGAAGCCGTCGGCGAGTTCGAACATGCGCTCGAATGTGGCCTGGAGTTCTTCGCGATCCTTTCGTTTCCAGGTTTCGACCTCCGCCGCGCTGAGCAGGTGGTCCTGGCCGGCGGGGATGCGACGCTGCAGTTCGAGCACGAGACTGTCGCGTCGCAACGGCACCACGTAGCGCAGCTCGTGGCGGATCTCGTTGAGCGTGGTGACGGCATGCGGCAGGAACTCGTCGAGTCGCGACAGCTCCGGTCGAATGCGCGCCAGACAGCGCTGACGCTCGTCTTCATCCATCTCGGCAAAGGGCCGTTCGAGCACCTGCAGCCGATTGCGCACGTAGCGCTGCACGGCCTGTTTCAGGTTACCGACGAAATCGCCGCGCCGCGGGCTATCGTCCAGCCGCAGCGCCCACTCAGGTTCCAGCAGATGGGGCGGGGAGCCCAGGCTGAAGGTCTTCTCGCTGCCGAACAGATCGACGCTGCAGAGAATCTCGCCGAGGTCACGGCTGACAACCCGATCGAGCAGCTGATCCGCGACCGGTTCTGCCAGCAGATCGTCGACCGCCTGCGCATGCAGCCCCAACCAGAACGCCTTGGCCGCGCGACCCAGCCCGGCGATGGGATAGCCAATGTAAGGCGTGAACCACTTTTCCTGGTGATGCTTCTTCGCATTGAAATCCGGATAGCGCGCCGTCGCCCAGTCGATGAAACGTGCCAGACGCTCGAGCCTGATGGATTTGAACTGCTTACCGCCGGCCTTGGCCATGATCGACACCTTTGCTGATCAGTCTTCTTTTCTACGACTCGCGATGCGCTTTTTTGCTCGGCGGGGCGCATGACCGGTCGGCGATTATAGGGGGAGGTGTCGTGTTTTCTCTTCTTGCGTGACGGCAATCAAGAAAGCGAACCGTCTGTCAGGATGGCTGTTGGCCATTATTGGGCCATGCCCTATAGTGCGCGCCGCAATGGATGGCCAACAGCCCCGGTAGAGCCGGCTGGATGAGAGCTGTCGATTTTTCGATGGACAACAAGGGACTTAAAGATGAACGCCAAACACATTCTTGCCGTAGCTGTCAGTGCCGTACTGCTTTCGGCCTGCACCGCCACCACTTCGCTGCGCTCCACCGATCCGGATCTTGCCATCAAGATCAACCAGGACGCACCGCTGGTACTGAAGAACCCCGTCAGCAAGACGTACAAGGCCACCAGCTTCGGCCAGTACCGCTTCCGTGCCGAGAAGCCGGGTATGGAGCCGATGTACGGTCTGATTCCGTTGAAGTTCAACAGTGGCTATCTGGTCGCGGACATCCTGTTCTTCGCCCCGGCGGCGTTCTACAACCTGCGTGAGGTCTACCCGTTCTACGAGTTCGACGTAGAGAAAAACGAGGTTCGCTACAAGAAGAACGCCGGTGACCAGTGGACCGTGTACAAGCCGACGCCGGCTGAAGTGGCTCGCGCTCAGGCCTACTTCGCCAACTGATTGCGTCTCGGCAGCCCTTGCGCCTTCAAGGTGCAGGGGCTTTCAGCTCAACCTCCTCGCTCCACCGTATCGCCATCTTCGCGGCGATTGTCACTCAGCTGCAGCTTCAGGCTGCGCACTTCCTCGGTCAGGCATTCCACTTGCAGCAGCAGCCGCTGCATGGTTTCTCGATCGGCCAGTTGCTCGCGGTTGTCTTCCTCGTGCCGGTCGGCGACGAACAGCGAACCGATATAGGCGGCGAAGCTGCCGAATAGCCCGACGCCGGAGACCATCAACAGCACCGCGACAATGCGGCCCTGGGTAGTGACCGGATAGAAGTCGCCGTAGCCGACCGTGGTGACGGTGACGAATGCCCACCACAGCGCCTCTTCCGGCGTGTTGATCGAGCTCTCCGGATTCGGCGCTTCCACCAAGAGCATGGTCAACGCGCCGAAGGCCACCAGCAGCATGGTTGCCGTGGCGGCAGAGGCGACGATGCCTTCGGCACGGTTGCGAAACAGGATGCGCCAGATCAGCCGCAGCGACTTGATCGCCCGTAGCACCCGCAGAATCTGGAATGCACGGAACAGCTTGGCCGCCTGCAACCCACCGGCCGGCACGCTGGCCAGCAGATCGATCCAGCCCCAGCGCATGAAGCGCAACTTGTTCTCGGCCTGTTGCAGGCGCATCCAGAAGTCGAGGAAGAAAAAGAAGCAGACGATGTTGTCCAGATACCCAAGCAGAGTCGATATGTCGTCGGGCAGATCGAATACCAGATCGGCCACCAGCGCGCCGATCACATAAATCGACAGCACCAGGATGAGTATCTGAAAAGGCGTGACGGAGCGTTGCTTCATGGATGAACCGTGTGAGCTGAGGCGGGCGGCGCGCAAGTTTAAAGCACATGACCAGCCAGCGTTGGCTGCGAGATCAAGAGGATTTTCGATGAAATCCAGCGAAAGCATTCGTCTTGGCTGCGCCGGTTGGAGCCTGCCGCGAGCGGCCTGGCCGGCGTTCCCGAGCGATGGCACCCATCTGCAGCGCTTCGCCCAGCAGTTCTCGGCAGTCGAAATCAACAGTTCGTTCTACCGTCCGCATCGTCCGGCAACCTACCGCAAGTGGGCCGCGAGCGTGCCGGAGGGTTTCAGTTTCTGTGTAAAGGTGCCTCGGCAGATCACCCATGAACGGCGATTGCGCGACTGCGGCGCCGCGCTTGAAGGTTTTCTCGACGAAGCGACCGAGCTTGGCGACAAACTCGGTTGCCTGCTGTTGCAGCTGCCGCCATCGCTCGGCTTCGAGCGCGCGGTGGCAGGCGATTTCTTCGAAGCGCTACGCGAGCGCTATGCCGGCCAACTCGCCCTGGAGCCGCGGCATGCCAGCTGGCTGGATGCCGATGAACTGCTCGAGCGTTGGCGAATCGCCCGGGTGGCAGCGGACCCTTCACCAATTGCCGGGGGCGATCAGCCGGGTGGCTGGTCGGGCATGCGTTACTACCGGCTGCACGGCTCGCCATGTATCTACCACTCAGCCTATTCAACCGAGTGGCTGGAGCGTCTGGCCGACGAACTGCGCCGATGTGCGCAGTCGGGTGTGCCCTGCTGGTGCATCTTCGACAACACCGCCAGCGGTGCTGCCGTGGACAATGCGCTGACGTTGCAGTCGATGCTGCGGCGCTAGCCGGTTCAGCGAGGAATGATGCGCACGCGGCCTGCGGTGTTGTCGCGTCTGCCGGCTTTCTCGTTCTCCGCACGCCCCGGGATCGAACCGGAATCCTGGCCTCGGTCAGGTGTGGCGCTGCCGTCCAGTTCGCGCTCATCGACGCTGATCGAAGTGGCATCCGGATAGCCGGTGGTCAGCGTCTCGGTGCTGGCCGTCACCGGGGTCGCGTCGGCATCGCCCCAGTTCGTGCTGCGCTCGTCGATATCGATGGCGCCGTTGCGCTCCATCACCTGTTCGACCATCGACACCGGGCCCTCGTCATTCAGCGAAACGGTGACTACCGTTGAACCCCGGCGCGCTGCTTCGGGATAGCGGCCCGCGTGCTTGTCGGCACTGTCGCCGAAGAGTTTGCTGAAGAAGCTGCCGATCTTGTCGGCGGCGGTGGCATCCGCATCCGGCTCCTCACCCACCACTTCCACACGGCTGCCATCGACCTGTTCCGGGTTCATCGCCGCAGACAGCTGAATGTCGTCATCGGCGATGCCCTGCTGCACCAGTTCCTGCTTGACCTGCTGGGCTTGTTCGTAGCGATCGAATGCTGCGATCAGAATCTGTTTCATGGATCACCTTCGTGTGCGTGCAGCCTGGGCTGCGATTCATGGGTGGTTCAACACCTGTCATGAATCTTTGGCGCAACGTAGCGGGTGATGGTTCCGGCAGATTTGTGTGCGGACGTGAGCCGGTCGGCTGTGGGCGTAGCCGACTGGCGTGACCGCGGCCAATCAGGCTTGTGGTGAGCGGCGAATGGTCTTCATCAGATCGTCCGGACTGATCTGCCCGACCACGCTGCTGGCACTGCCCGGCAGCGGCAGGTCTAGGATATGGTCCTTCATCTTGCCTACCACATGCATCTCGCATGGCTTGCAGTCGAACTTCAGCGTCAGCACCTCGTCGCCGTGCACCAGCTGCATCGGCGCGACCTTGGTGCGCACGCCGGTGACGCCCTTGGCCTGTTTTGGGCAGAGGTTGAAGGAGAAGCGCAGGCAGTGCTTGGTGATCATCACCGGCACCTCGCCGGTTTCCTCGTGAGCCTCGTAGGCCGCATCGATCAGTTGCACGCCGTAGCGGTGATAGAAGGCGCGGGCCTTCTCGTTGTAGACGTTGTAGAGGAACGACAGGTGCGACTCCGGATAGACCGGCGGCGGCACGCTGACCGGCTTGCGCCCGCCGCGCGGACGGATGGCTTCGCGCGCTTCGCCCAGCGCCTCGATGGCTTCACGGCGCAGCGCCTTGAGTTGCGAGTTGGGGATGAAGAACGCCTGCGGTGCATCCACCTCGACTTCTTCGGCGTGGTAGATCGTGGTGCCCAGCTGGCTCAGCAGATCGGCGATCTGGCCGGGCACCTGCTCGGGCTTCTTCGCCTCGCCGAAGGGGCCGGGCAGGGTGGCCGTGGCATAGGCGCCTTCCTCGCTGGTGACGTGCAGTTCCAGTTCATCGGCGCGCAGCTTGGCCAGCCAGCGCACACCGACGCGGCGTTCGGCGGAGGTCTTGAGCAGGGCGTTCTGCCAGTTGTGGTCCAGGTTGCGGTTGAGCGGGTGGTTCGGGCGCACCTGACGCATGGCGGTGGGCATTTCGTTGGGTTCGACGCGGTACTGCCAGAACGACTGACCGTCTTCCTCGAACTGCTTCAGCGGCTCGACCACGCTGGCGCGGAAACCCACCACTTCGCGTTTGATCAGCACATTGAGGCCATCACCATTGGACAGCGGCTCGCGGGTCTGCACGGTCAGGTCATGCTTGCCCACCTTGAGCACTTCGCCGACCGCAAGGCCGGTGAAGGTCGGCGAATCGAAGGCGCCGATGTCGATCTTGCGATCGGTGACGAAGTAGTCGGTGCTGCCGCGGTGGAAGGTCTTGTCCGGGTCCGGCACGAAGAAGTGATCGGTGCGGCCGCTGGAGGCGCGGGCTAGGTCCGGGCGTTCGGCGAGGATGCCGTCGAGGCGCTGGCGGTAGTAAGCGGTGATGTTCTTCACGTAGCTCACATCCTTGTAGCGCCCCTCGATCTTGAACGAACGCACGCCGGCGTCGACCAGGGCGCTAAGGTTGGCGCTCTGGTTGTTGTCCTTCATCGACAGCAGATGCTTTTCGAAGGCCACCACGCGGCCCTGATCGTCCTTCAGCGTGTAGGGCAGGCGGCAGGCTTGCGAGCAGTCGCCGCGGTTGGCGCTGCGCCCGGTCTGCGCGTGGCTGATGTTGCACTGCCCGGAGAACGCCACGCAGAGCGCGCCGTGGATGAAGAACTCAAGGGTCGAATCCACTTCGTCGTAGATCGCGCGGATTTCCTGCAGGTTCAGCTCGCGGGCGAGAACCAGCTGCGAGAAGCCAGCCTTGTCGAGGAACTTGGCCCGTTCCAGCGTGCGGATGTCGGTCTGGGTGCTGGCGTGGATCTCGATGGGCGGAATGTCCAGCTCCATGATGCCCATGTCCTGCACGATCAGGGCATCGACGCCGATCTCGTACAGCTGGTGGATCAGCGTGCGCGCGGCGTCCAGCTCATCGTCATGCAGGATGGTGTTGATGGTGACGAACACCCGCGCATGAAACAGGTGGGCGAATTTCACCAACTCGGCGATATCCGCCACGCTGTTCTCGGCATTGTGCCGCGCACCGAAGCTCGGGCCGCCGATATACACCGCATCGGCGCCATGCAGGATGGCTTCACGGGCAATGCTGGCATCCCGGGCGGGGGCGAGCAGTTCGAGATGGTGCTTGGGCAGGGACATTGGCGCGGACCGGGTTTGAATCGAAAGGCGCGCATTGTAATGGCTTGCGGCCGGTTTGGGACTGGCCGCCGGGCGAGTCGGATGCGATGACCCCCGACCAGGGCTATGACCGGAGGCTCACGGGTGCGTCGGTGGTTCCGTTCCCTCGCGAGTACGAGGGAACGGTCTGCGGCTTCGTCTACAACCTCAACACCACCTGATGTTGCCCTTCATCCAGCGCAAGCCGCACCCACCCGTTTGTGCAATCGAGTGAGCGTTCATCCAGCTGTGCGTGCTGGATACCGCGGTTGGCTTGGGTCGGGTTCTCCAAGCGGATGGCGTAGCGCGTTTCGCCCAGCGTGATGGTGGCTTCGAACCCCGGCCATTGGCTGCTGATGCATGGATCGACGATCAACCATTCTCCTTCGCGGCGAATGCCGAGGATGCCTTCGACGCCTGCGCGGTGCATCCAGCCGGCGGCGCCGGTGTACCAGGTCCAGCCGCCACGGCCCTTGTGTGGCGCGACGCCGTAGACGTCCGCCGCCACCACGTAGGGTTCGACTTTGTAGCGGCGGCTTCCTTCCGGCGTCAGCGCATGATTGATCGGGTTGAGCAGGCTGAACATGCGGCAGGCCGCATCGCCATCGCCCAGCTTGGCGAAGGCGAGCATGGCCCACATCGCGGCGTGGCTGTATTGCCCGCCATTTTCGCGCAAGCCCGGCGGGTAACCCTTGATGTAGCCAGGCTCTTTTTCGGTCTTGTCGAACGGCGGGGTGAACAGCAGGGCCAGACCGTCCTGCTCGCGGATCAGGTGCTGCCGCACTGAAGCCATGGCCTGTTTTGCGCGGGCGGGGTCTGCTGCGCCGGACAATACCGCCCACGACTGGGCGATGGAGTCGATCCGGCATTCATCGCTGTCCTTGGAACCGAGCCAGGTCCCGTCGTCGAAGGTTGCGCGGCGATACCACTCGCCATCCCAGGCCTTTTCTTCAAGCGAATCAGCCAGAGCCTGGGCATGCTTGCGCCAGCGCTCCGCGCGTTGGACATCAGCCACGGTGCCGCGCTGGTCCGCCAGCGGCGCGAAGAGTTCGATGGTGCGCAGCAGCAGCCAGCCGAGCCAGACGCTTTCGCCCTTGCCGTCCTCACCGACGCGGTTCATGCCGTCGTTCCAGTCGCCGCCGCCAATCAGCGGCAGGCCGAGTTCGCCGGTCAGTTCCAGGCACTGATCCAGACCACGCGCGCAGTGCTCGAACAGCGGCGCGGCGTCGCCGGCCATCATCGGCTGGAAGAACGCGTCGTGTTCGCCGGGCTTGAGCAGGGGCCCTTCGAGGAAGGTCACCGGTTCATCGAGGATCGTCGCGTCGCCGGCAACCTGAATGTAGGTCGCGGTGGCGAACGCCAGCCAGACACGGTCATCGGAGATGCGCGTGCGCACGCCCTGGCCGGAATGCGGCAGCCACCAGTGCTGCACGTCGCCTTCCGGGAACTGCCGGCTGGCCGCACGCAGGATGTGGCTGCGGGTAGCCTCGGGCCGCGAGAAGGTCAGCGCCATGCCGTCCTGCAACTGGTCGCGGAAGCCATAGGCGCCGCTCGCCTGGTAGAAGGCCGAGCGCGCCCAGATGCGGCAGGCCAGGGTCTGATACAGCAGCCAGCCGTTGAGCATGATGTCCATCGCGCGGTCCGGCGTTTTCACCTGTACGGCTCCCAGCGCGCTGCGCCAGTGCTCGGTGACTTCCAGCAGCACGGCGTCCAGGTCCGTCTGGCGATATCGCTCGACCAGCGCCCGCGCGGCGTCTGCCGACGGGCATTGACCGATGAAGGCGATGATTTCGATGCTCTCGCCCGCAGCCAGTTCGACACGAGTCTGCAAGGCCGCGCAAGGGTCCATGCCGGCCCCTGTGGCACCTGTGAGCGGCGCGCCGGTGAGCAGTGCCGCTGGCGTGGCCGGCCCGCTGTTGCGACCGAGAAGTTCGCGGCGATCGGCCGTCCAGGCGGTCTGTCGGCCGCCAAGGTCGGCAAAGGCCACGCGCCCGGGAAAGGCGCTGCTCCAGGGGGTGCGTGCCAGCAGCATGCCGCAGCTTTCGTCGCGCTCGGTGATGATGAAAGGCGCATTGGCACCCCGCGCGGTGCCGAGCACCCATTCGCTGTAGCGGGTCACCGACAACCGGCGCGGCACTGCCGACAGGTTGCGCAGGGTCAGGCGGGAAATCTTGATCGGATCGGCCAGAGGCACGTATTCCAGCAGGTCCATGGCGATGCCGTCGGCCTGGTGTTCGAAGCGGCTGTAGCCGTGGCCGTGCCGCGCCACGTAGAGCCCCGTATCCCGGATCGGTTGGGCGGTGGGGCTGAACAGCGCGCCGCTGTCTTCATCGCGCACATAGAAGGCTTCGCCGCAGGGATCGGTAACCGGGTCGTTGGACCAGGGCGTGAGCTGGTTTTCCCGGCTGTTTTCCGCCCAGGTGTAGCCGCTGCCCTGTGCCGAAACCTGGAAGCCGAACTGCGGATTGGCGATCACGTTTATCCAGGGCGCGGGCGTGTTGGCGCCTGCGTCCAGCAGCGTCACGTACTCGCGGCCATCCTTGTCGAAACCACCCAGGCCGTTGAAGCACTCGAGGTGGGGCGAAACGTCGATAGCGGAAGGCTGTGCGATGGCTGTCGAGGGTCTGGCGGAAAGGCGTGGCGCCATGAGCGGCACCTGCGAGGCGAGCAACTGGTTGGCCAGTTGCTTGTCGATCGGACCGCGGCGAGCGATCAGCGAAACTCTGGCCACGCTGCGCAGCAATGCGCGCGCCTCGGTGCTCAGTAGGTCGGCGCGCAGCATGTATACCGAACCCTGGGCGAGCTCGGCGCCGAAACGCGGGCGCGACTGACTGCTGCGCACGGCGGTTTCGATGGCGATCTGCAGGTCCTGCAGGTAGGAGCTGGCGTGCTCGTTGAGAATCACCAGATCCACCGCCAGGCGCTTCATGCGCCAATACTCGTGGGCGCGAAGCAGCTGGCGAACCTGGGCAATGTCCTGAACATCGTCGATGCGCAGCAGCACGATGGGCAGGTCGCCGGATATCGAATGTGGCCAGAGCCCGGATTGGGCTCCCGCGCCCTCGATGATCGCCGCCGATGGCGCGCGGAACTGCGGATCGGCATAGAGGATCGGCGCCCCCAGGCGCTGGAAATCAGCCGCTTCCGCCGGCTTGACGTCCAGATGGCGCAGTTGCACCTGCGCCTGGGTCCAGGCCAGTGTCTTGGCGCGGTCGTAGGCGCTGCGGTCGTGGTGTTTCTCGATCAGATTGAGCACCTCGTCGCGCGACCCTGCGACGAAGGTCCAGAACGCCACGCGGGCGACCTTGCCCGGGGCAACCTTGATCCGGTACTTGAGCGCGAAGATCGGATCGAGCACCGTGCCGACCGTATTCGTCAGCGCCAGTCCTTCGGTGATCACCGCCGCGCTGGCAACGTTCGGGCGCTGGGCGATGAAACGGGCGCGGTCGGTTTCATACTGCGGATCGGCCACGACCTCGCCTTCCACCACTGCGAAATGCGCCGCCCAGATCGGGCGTTCGCTTTCGCTGCGCAGGCGCCGGGTGGCGAGCAATGCGCCGAAGTCGGGTAGGTATTCGGTGACCACGAACAGCTTGGCGAAGGCTGGGTGGGCGTTGTCCGTGGACGGGGTGGTCAGTACCACTTCGCTGTAGGACGTCAGTTCGATTTCGCGGGCATAGGCGCCGCTGTTGACCAGTGATACGCGGCGCACTTCGCCGTCGTCTTCACCGGACACCAGTACATCAAGGGTGGTGGTCAGGTCGAGATCGTGACGAACGAACTCGGCGCGGTCCTCGGCAAAGATCACTTCATGGCTCACGGCATCGCTGTCGCTGGGTTGACCGCCGGCGGGCCAGACACGGCCGTCGGCGGTGTCGCGCAGGAAAATGAACGAGCCGTAATCGTCACGGCTGGCATCTTCGCGCCAACGGGTCACGGCAATGTCGCGCCAGCGGCTGTAGCCGGCACCGGCGGCGGTGAGCATCACCGCATAGCGGCCATTGCTGAGCAGATGCGTGACCGGTGCGGCGCCGGCCGCGCAGGTGTTGAGCCGGCGCAGGGCCTGTGGATCGCCACTGGCCTCGACTGCGCGGATCTTCACCTCTTCGGCGCGCGGGTGGGCGATGGCCACATCACGTGGCATGCGCTCCTGCAGCAGCAGCTCGCAGGCCTGGATCATCGGTTCGCGATGGAAGCGGGCACGCATCTGCCCGTCCTGCAGGGTATTGGCGATGGCGACGATGGTCATGCCCTGGTGGTGGGCCATGTAGTTGCGCACGATGGTGACGGACTGGCCGTCCGGCAGCCGCGCCGGGGTGAAGTCCAGTGCCTCGTAGAAACCGTAGCGGCCAACCGCACCCATCTGCGCCAGGCGGCGATAGTTCGCCAGCGCGCCGGGCGCATCGACCATGGTCGCCAGGCCGGTGGCATAAGGCGCGATGACCAGGTTTTCCGCCAGGCCGCGCTTGAGGCCGAGGCCCGGCACGCCGAAATTGGAATACTGATAGGTGAATTCCATGTCACGGGCGTGATAGGCCGACTCGGACACGCCCCATGGGACGTTGCGGTCGTTGCCATAGTCCTGCTGGCGCTGCACCACGAGGCGGTTGGTCTGCTCCAGCAGACTGCCGGCCGGTGCACGCATGACCAGCGAAGGCATCAGGTACTCGAACATCGAGCCCGACCAGGAAATCAGCGCCGAGCCGTTGCCCAGTGGGGTCGCGGTGCGGCCCAGGCGGAACCAGTGGCGGGTGGTCACGTCGCCCTTGGCGATGGCGAACAGGCTGGCCAGTCGTGCCTCGGAGGCCAGCAGGTCGTAGCAGCTTGGGTCGAGGCTGTTTTCCGCCAGCCCGTAGCCGATCGAGAGCAGCTTGCGCTCGGGGTCGAGCAGAAAGGCAAAATCCATCTCCAGCGCCATCTGCCTCGTCGTGCGGGAAATCTCGTGCAAGCGTGCTTCTGTTTCGCTGAGCGTATCGCCTTGCAGCTGACGGTCTCGGATGTGCTCGGACAGGGACCGGCCCAGGGCGTCGACCCAGAAGTGCAGGTCGGACGACTGGTCATCCGCGCTCGGCGGTGCGACCTCCAGGCTCAGGCGCATGGCTTTTTCGGCAAGCTGGTGGAGGGTCGCCGAGAGCGTGTCGAGCGCTTGCTCCTCACCCAGCTGCGCGGCGATCTGATCGAGCAGATCGGATAGCGCGCGCCCACGCTTGCCGCTTGTGGTCGGCAGTGCGGCCATAGCCTGGCGAATCAGTAGCAGGGTGTCGTGCAGGCCCGCGCGGGCATTCGGCGCAGTGGGTGCGTCCAGCCATTCTTCGCAGGCGTTAGCGATGGCGATCAGGTGACCGGCCAGGTTGCCGCTGTCAACCGCCGATACGTAGGCCGGCTCCAGCACGCGCATGTCTTCGGTGGCGTACCAGTTGAAGAAATGCCCACGATGGCGCTGCAGGCGACTCATGCTGCCTAGCGTCGCCTCCAGACGGTCGAGGGTCTGCAGGGTGCCGGCCCAGCCGAAATCACGGGCGGTGATGGCCGAGAGCAGGTAGAGGCCCATGTTGGTGGGTGAGGTACGGCGAGCGACAACCGGCCTGGGGTCTTCCTGGAAGTTGTCGGGCGGCAGCATGTTGTCGTCCGGCGTGACGAAGGTTTCGAAGAAACGCCAGGTGCGCCGCGCGATCAGGCGCAGCTCCTCGGCATCCGCCTCGGCGAGTTGCTGGCCGGGGGCGATGCGCGGCGAGCGGCTGGCCCACAGTGCAATTGCGGGGGCGCACAGCCAGAGCAGCGCGAAGGGCAGCACGACAGGCCAGGAACCCGGCGCGATCAGCAGGGCGAAGAGGGCGGTGCCGACACCCAGCGCGATGCCGCCGGCCATGCCGCGATAGAAACCGCTCAGCTTCAAACGCGGGCTGATCGCCGACTGGGCGGCGGTGGTCCATTCCAGCAGGTGGTGCCGGGCCGCCAGCCGCGACAGCGTGCGCACGATGGCATCGCCCATGCGCCAGGCCTGGTCCGGCAGGAAGGCGAGATTCAGCCCGGTTTGCGAGGCGGCCAGGCGCAGGTCGCCGAGCAGCCGGCGCAGATGGCTCTGCGCGCAGATGCCGCTACGCGCGGGCAGCAGCGCGAAACAGATCGGCAGGAACGCCGGAATCGCCATGGTCACGAGGATCAGCGCGCTGCCGATCAGCGCGGCCGGCAGTGGCAGCAGCCAGCACAGCGTCAGCGCCAGCAGCGTGATCGGGGCGACCAGCGAGCGGCGCAGGTTGTCGAGCATCTTGAAGCGGCCGATGTCCGGCAGCGCCTGGGCGCCGCGGCGGGCGCCGAAAATCCACGGCAGCAGTTGCCAGTCGCCACGGGTCCAGCGGTGCTGGCGCTTGCCGGATACCTCGTAGCGCGACGGGAATTCCTCGACCACTTCGACATCGGTGGCCAGCCCTGCACGGGCGAACACGCCCTCGAACAGGTCGTGGCTGAGCATGCTGTTTTCCGGGACACGGCCGGCGAGTGCCGCCTCGAAGGCATCGATGTCATAGATGCCCTTGCCGGTGAAGGAGCCTTCACCAAACAGGTCCTGATAGACGTCGGAAACCGCCGCGGCATAGGGGTCCATGCCGCCAGGACTGGAGAACACCCGCTGGTAGAACGAGCCTTCGCGGCCCACCGGCAGCGACGGGGTGACCCGCGGCTGGAGGATCGCGTAGCCGTTGATCACGCGCTGCTCGGCCTCGCTGAAGCGCGGACGGTTGAGCGGGTGCGCCATCTTGCCGATCAGGCGCATCGCGGCATCGCGCGGCAGGCGGGTGTCGGCGTCCAGCGTGATGACGTAGCGCACATCGGAAGGCACCTGCTGCGCGCAACCGGCCAGCGGCATGTAGCTGGTGTCGCTGGCGCCGCGCAGCAGCCGGTTGAGTTCGTGCAGCTTGCCGCGCTTGCGCTCCCAACCCATCCAGCAGCCTTCGCTGGGGTTGTACTGGCGACGTCGATGCAGGATCAGGAAGCGACTGCCGCCGGGTGCCGGACCATAGCGCCGGTTCAGATCGGCAATGGCGGCAACGGCGACGGCGAGCAGATGCGCATCGCCCGGCAGGGTTTCCTGGTCGGCGTCCAGCCCATCGGTCAGCAATGCGAAGGTGAGATCACCTCCTGCGCCAGCCAGGTGATGCACTTCGATGCGTTCGATCTGCTCCAGCAGGTCCGCTTCGCTGGTCAGCAGCGTCGGCACCGCGACCAGGGTGCGCAGCGACTGCGGCACGCCGGCGGTCAGGTCCAGCGCGGGCAGCGCCATGGCGCCGAAACGCCAGGTGACCAGGCGATTGATCAGCGTGGTGGCGACGTCGGTGACCGGCAGGAATGCGACCACCGCCAGCAGTGCAAGCCAGCCGGCGGTGACGCCGACCCCAGCCAGCGCCTGCAGCCCGACAGATAGCAGCAGCGCAGTCACCAGCAGGATGGCGCCGACATAGCCGACGATGCCGAGCTGCACGTTGAAACGGCTCAGGCGCAGCCCGAGCGGCGCGCTGAAGCCGATGCTGCGCTCCAGTGCGAGGCGGCCTTCGCCGATTAGGTGATAACCCGGATCGCCGACGCGCTCATCCTGTGCGAGGTCCGTGGTTGGCGCGGCGCGGGCTGCGCTGAGTGCGGCTTCGGCCACCTCCAGTTCGGTCGCGCTCGAGCCGCGTGCCAGCTGTTCGATGGCGCTGCGATAGAGATTGCGGGTGGGGAAATCCATGCTGGCGAAGGCGCTGTCGGCACGCAGTCGTGCGTCCACCAGGCTGATGCTCTCGAACAGCTCGGTCCAGTCGATATCAGATATCAGCCGCATGCTGGTGATGACATTGCGCACGCTGACGTTCGAGGCACCCTGGCGCTGTTGCGAGTGCTGCACCACCTCGTCGATGGTGCTGCCCTGGCGACCCAGCTCCTCCTCCAGCCAGCCCAACGCCGGGGTGGTGCGGGGGTCCTGATCGCGCAGACGCTTGGCCAGTTCCGCGGCGAAGACTACCGACATGGTTTCGCTGCCACGCGTGGCGATCTCATCCTCCAGCGTTCGCTTTGCTGAGGCGGCGCAGAGCAGACGGCTGGCCAGTGCATCGGCTGCGGCGCGGGTGATGCTGCCATCGGTGATCTGGTCGCTCAGACGGCGCAGATTCTCGATCAGCACGATGCGCAGGGTGATCGCCACGGCCCACAGCTCGCCAATGGTGAGTGGCTGAACCTGCTGATAAGCGACGATGAAGCGCCGCAGTGTCTCGGGATCGAAATGGCTGTCGGTATGGGCGACGAAGGCCCAGGCCAGGCCGAACACCCTCGGATAACCGGCGAACGGGCCTTCGGCCAGTTTTGGCAGCTGGCGGTAGAAGCCTGGCGGCAGATCATCGCGAATCTCGCGAATCTGCGCCTCGACCAGATGGTAGTTATCCAGCAACCATTCGGCAGCCGGCACCACGCTACGGCCAGCCTCCAGCTCGCTGGCACTGGAACGGTAGGCGGCAAGCAGCACCGCCGCGTTTTCACTCAGGCGCGCATGCAGCGACGACACGACCGGCGGCCGCTTGGTGATGGGCTGGGCCGCGGCAAGGCTGCGCGCGTGGTGCTCCAGCCGTTCGGTACCGAACAGCTCTTCACGCACGGGTGCGAGGTCGCTCCATACGGGCGAGCGCTGCTGACGGCCGAGGATGTGACGGAAAACTGAGGTCATGAGCGCCTGTCCGACTAGCGGAAATAGGGGAACAGGCGTTAGTGCGCCGGCTCCTGTCGGGAGGAACCACGGCGGCAAGCTTTCGGAACAACGGGAAACCGATTGCCGGTTTCTGCCAAATCGCCGTACGGCCTCGTGCATGCACCAGACCGCGGGCGGTCTGGTAGAGGCTTCAAGAATCGGCGAGCCATGAAAGCGGAGGGCCATAGGGCCACTCCGTTTGCAGGAAGAATGCTGTCGCAGCAATTGCTCCACGATACAGCATAGGCACTTTTATTGTCGGGGCTTCGTGGTCCGGCCCTCAGACCTGATCGGCTCGCGCCAGATGCCTGACTCTGTGCTGCGCAAGGGGAGCGAGGATTGCTTCGCCCTGGTCAGAGGCCGCCCAGCAGGTCGTGCGCATCGAGCAGGCGCCAGGCGATTTCCGGGTGTTTTTCCAGCCCGCGGCGCACGGCGGTGGCAATGGCGGGGCGGGTCTTGCGGCACAGGCCGGGCTGTGCCGCGAAGTCGATGGCGATGCCGCGCATGCTGCGCACTTCGTTGTGCCCTGGTGCGACGGTCATGCGGATGCCGAGCTGGTCGTACATCCGTTGCTGCAGGCGTTCGAGATCGTCCAGGCTCTGCACGTTTTCCAGGCGTTCGAGCAGGCGCCGTTCCTCATGCCGGGTCAGCATGAGAATGCGCACGTCGGCGCCGGGCGTTTCCAGCAGCTCGTCGCGCCGGCAGGTGCAGGTGCCGGGCGGGCAGGATGGGCGAAGCGGCGGCAGGCTGTTCATGGTCTTCGATCATAGCCAAGCCTGCGCAACGCGCACAGCCAGTGGCCACATGCTGGCCCGCTGATGACAAGCGCGGCAGCCTCGCGCACCATGGCGCTTCATTTTTGCGCCGGGTGCGCTTCGTTCCGTCAGGGATTTCGCTGGAGAACTGTCATGCGTGTTCTGTCATCCGTCCTGTTGATCGCAACGTTGTTCGTTGCCGGCTTCGCAGCCGCCGAGGAGGCCCGTCTGGTCGATGCGATCAACGCCTACCGTGGCGAAGTACAGCGCTGCGGCAACAAGGCGAGCGAAGAGCTGCCGCCGCTGACGGCCGATACCCGCTTGAATCTGCCGGTCGATGGCGCTGGCGATCTGCAGCAGGCGCTGTCTCGGGCGGGCTATCCGATGGTGACGGTGCAGGCGATCACCCTGTCCGGCCCGCGGGATGCGCAGGCGGCGATGCAGGCGCTGCGCGAGAGCTTCTGCCGGGTGATCCTCAATCCGCAGTTCGCCGACATCGGCGTGAGCCGCAACGGCCGTGACTGGCGCATCGTGGTGGCGCGGCCATTGCTCGATGGTCGTTTGGGCGACTGGCAGGCCGAAGGGCAGAAGCTGCTGGAGCAGATCAACGCCGCCCGTGCCTCCGCGCGCCGTTGCGGTAAGCAGGACTTCGCCGCAGCCGGGCCGCTCAGCTGGAACGATACGCTGGGCAGCACCGCCGGAGCCCACAGCCGGGCTATGGCCAACGGCAACTTCTTCAGCCATCTGAGCGAGGACGGCCGCACGCCAGGCGACCGCGCTGAGCTGGCTGGCTACACCGGCAGGCAGGTCGGCGAAAATATCGCCGCGGCACTGCCGACCGCCCGCAAGGTGTTGGACGGCTGGCTGGCCAGCCCCGGGCATTGCGCGAATCTGATGAACCCGCAGTTCAGCGAGCTTGGCGCAGCCTATGCGGTCGATCCGCAGAGTGACGCCGCCATCTACTGGACGGCAATGTTCGGCGCGCCCTGATCCGCCCGCGTGGCTGGCTCGCTTGCTGAGCGATCGCGCCAGCGCGCTGTCAGACAAACCTGTTCCCATCTTCAGGGTTGCCCTTGACCGATATCCCTTCCCCCGAGCATCTGCCCGCCGTGCTGGCGGGCCCGCTGCTACGGCGTACCGAGCCTGGCCTTGTGACGCTCTGGCTGGTTGGCTCGCGCCCGCTCGAGCTGTCGTTGGTTCTAGAAAGCCCGTCGTTCGGACTGCAACAACGTGTTTCGCTCGACGAGCTGAGCTGCCGGTGTCTGCCGATCGGCAAGCACGCTGTATTGCACCTGATCGAGTTCGTGCCTGACGCACCGCTGCCCACCGATTGCGTGATCGAATATGACCTGCGCATCCATGATGGTGCAGTGGAGCAGGGCATCGCCGAGTGCGCGCCGCATCTGCTCTATGACGGTACTACGCGGCCAAGCTTCGTCATCAAGTCGCGCCTCGATCGCGTACTGCATGGTTCCTGCCGCAAGCCGCACCATGCTGCGGCTGACGGGCTGTTGTGTGTCGACGAACTGGTGGCTGACGCGCTGGGCAAGCCTGCCGAACGCCCGGCCGTGTTGCTGATGACGGGGGATCAGGTCTATGCCGACGATGTCGCCGGGCCGATGCTGGTAGCGATCCACGCATTGGTGCGCCGCCTCGGGCTCTATGGCGAGCAGCTCGAAGGTGCGGTGGTGAGTGACAGCGATGCGCTGATGACCCATCCGGCCAGCTATTACCGCCGCGAGCAGCTGCTGCCAGCGTTCAAGTCCAACGAGGCGCTGCGCGAGCGATTCTTCGGTGGCGTGGAGAAGCCGGTGTTCACCACCGCCAACGGGCAGAACCACCTGATCAGCCTGGGCGAGGTGATGGCGATGTACCTGCTCGTCTGGTCGCCGACGCCCTGGTCGCTGATCGCGCCGCAAATGCCCGCGCTGGAACCCGCCCATGCCGAGCGCTACCGCAGTGAAGAGGCGTGTCTGCAAGGTTTTATCGAGGGATTGCCGAAGGTGGCACGCGCCCTGGCTCATGTGCCGTCGTTGATGATCTTCGACGACCACGACATCACCGATGACTGGAACCTTTCCGCGCGCTGGGAGGAGACCGCTTACGGCCATCCGCTGTCGAGACGCATCATTGGCAACGCGCTGCTCGCCTACCTGCTGTGCCAGGCCTGGGGCAACGAGCCGAAGCGGTTCGCCGAGTTGCTGCTGCCGCTCCGTGAGCTGCTGGCGACGGCTAGCGATGGCTGGCTGGATTGCGCGGCGCAGAACGCTCTGATCGACACGCTGTTCAAACTCGACGGCTGGGGCTACGAGCTGCCCACCGACCCGCCGCTGGTGGTGCTGGACACCCGCACCCGGCGCTGGCGCAGCGAGCGCAACCTCAGTCGCCCGTCAGGCCTGATGGATTGGGAAGCGCTGAGCGAATTCCAGCAGAACATTCTCGACAAGCCGTCGGTGCTGATCGTCTCACCGGCACCGATGTTCGGCGTCAAGCTGATCGAAGCGGTACAACGGGTGTTCAGTTGGGCTGGCCAGCCGCTGCTGGTGGATGCGGAGAACTGGATGGCCCATCGCGGCGCGGCCCACGTGATGATGAATATCTTCCGCCACACCCGTACGCCGGGTAACTACGTGGTGCTGTCCGGCGACGTGCACTACTCCTTCGTCTACGAAGTGCACATTCGCGGTCGCGATACAGCGCCCCAGCTATGGCAGATCACCAGCAGCGGCGTAAAGAACGAGTTTCCGCGGCGCCTGCTGGACTGGTTCGACCGCCTCAATCGCTGGTTCTACGCGCCCTGGTCACCACTGAACTGGCTGACCAAGCGCCGTCGCCTGGAAGTCGTACCGCGCGTGCCGGACCGCAGTAACGCCGGCGAACGGCTATGGAACGGCTCGGGTATCGGCCTGCTGGTGCTGGATGAGCAGGGCAGGCCGCGCGAGATCTACCAGTTGAATGCCGATGGCACGGCGCCAGTGGCATTTCTCGCCGAGCGCGCTCGCCCTCGCGAGGTTTAATCGTGCGTGTACCCTGCGGTCACGCGCGTCGCTCCACATCGCTGACGGCTATCCGTTCGGATCGCAGCTCTTCCAGGGCATGGCGGGTGATCTGCACCGCCGCGCTGATGGAGAGCAGCGCCATGATCGTCGCCACGATCAGGTCCGGCCAACCGGCGCCGGTGCCGAACACGCCGAGCGCTGCCAGCATGACGGCGAGGTTGCCCAACGCATCGTTGCGGCTGCATAGCCACACGCTGCGCATGTTGCTGTCGCCTTCGCGGTAGGCATAGAGCATCGCCGCCACCGCTATGTTGGCCAGCAGCGCGATCACCCCAACGACGCCCATGGTCGAGGCATGTGGCACGCTGCCTTCGACGAAATTGCCGATGGCGACCACCAGAATGAATATGCCGAACAGGCCCATCGTCAGCGCCTTGGCCAGCGACGCCCGCGCCCGCATCGTCACGCCGAGCCCCAGCACGAAAAGACTGACGCCGTAATTTGCTGCGTCACCGAAAAAGTCCAGCGAGTCGGCCAGCAGCGAGACCGAGCCGGAGCGCAGGCCCGCACCGATCTCGACGCCGAACATCGCCAGATTGATCAGCAGCGCAATCCACAGAATGCGGCGATAGCGCCCCCGTGCCGCCGTACTGGCACAACCACTGCTGCAGCAATTTCCCGCCATGGCATCGCCTCCAGTTGTCGATGGCGCTACGCTAAACCCTGTAGCGACTACAGGGTCAAGTGATGTCACTCACCATCGGCAAACTCAGCAAGGCCACGGCAGTGAACGTGGAAACCATCCGTTATTACGAACGTATCGGCCTGCTTGCGCCGCCGTCGCGTACCGAGTCTGGCTATCGCACGTTCAGCGAGCGCGACGCGGAGCAGCTGCGATTCATCAAGCGCGGGCGCGAACTCGGTTTCACCCTCGATGAGATTCGCACCCTGGTCGAGCTGGCGGATCAGCCCGAGCATGCCTGCAGCGATGTCGATCGCCTGGTACAGATCCATCTGGTCGAAGTGCGGCAGCGCATCGCCGATCTGCAGCGGCTCGAAGCGGAACTGCAGCGCCTGGCGGGTTGCAGCGAATCGTCGGTCCGCGAGTGCCGCATCATCGAGACCCTGACCGGAGCGCGGCGGTCCTAGGTCTGCTGTGTTGCGCGACTCGCTGCGCACGCACCGCACATCGACATGTACGGCGCTGACGAAACGCCCGGTCTGCCTCGGGTTCCAAGGCAATGTGTCACCCCAGCCCATTGTTGCCAGAGGACAGCTGCCATGATCGATCCAGACGACCCACTCAAGGATGGCCTGACCCCGCCGGATTACGACGAGTACGGCGATGTACCGGACTCTGGCGAAAACGATGCCGATCCAGGCGCTGCTCCGAAAGACCAACCGGAAGCCGATCAGAGCCCGCTCGGTTAGGTGCCTGCGCCTGAGGCTCCGCCCGACGTCGTGTAACGCTGCATCTGCTGGACAATTCGAGCCGCCCGGCCTAAAAAGGCGCGCTGCGCCGTAAGGCGTAGACGCCAACCGGCAGCAGTGTCCAGAAGCAGGTGAATCGTGAGAAAGAAAAAGCCCGTAGATCCCGTCCGCCAGGCCGAAAAGAACCGTGCCCACCGCATCGGCTGGGTGATCGCACTCGCCGGCATCGTGGTGGGTTTCGCGCTGGTGATGGGCAAGTAGGCGAATCTCACCGCGGCCAGCCAATCGGCGTAGCCGCGGTCAGGTGGACAAGCAAGGCGTTACCCACCTGCGAAGATGCGGGCGCGGGTTGTGTCAGGCGAACGTGGCACCTCTGGCGTTCACGTACAGCGCGTAGATGCCGTGGCTGCTGGCCATGAACAGACGATTGCCCTGCGCACCGCCGAAGCACAGGTTCGCGCAGCGCTCCGGCAGGTGGATATGGCCGATCGCCTTGCCTGCGGGGTTGAACACACGCACCCCATCCAGGCCTTCAGGGTTCGCCTCCGGTGAGCCGGAGCTTCCCCAGCCGCACCACAGGTTGCCGGTCTCGTCGCATTTGATGCCATCCAGCGCACCATGAGCGGTGGCCTCGATGTGTTTGCTGCGCTCGCCCAGCGTGGCGTCGGCGTTCACCTTGTAAGCCCAGACCAACCGGTTCGGCTTGGCGCGTCCCTCCACCACATAGAGCGTCGTTTCGTCCGGCGAGAAACACAGACCGTTGGGGCCGGCGATGCCCTCGATCACGCGCGTGACCTCCAGTGTCCCGCCGTCTATGCGATACACGGCATCCGGCAGCTCGGTCTGGATCTTCTGCCCTTCGTAGTAGTTGCCAGCCTGAAACGGCGGGTCGCTGAACCAGATCGAGCCGTCGCGCTTGACCACCACATCGTTTGGCGAGTTGAAGCGCTTGCCCTGGTAGTTGTCGGCCAGCACCGTGACGGCACCGTTATGCTCGATGCGCGTCACCCGTCTTCCCAACTCGTGGGTGGTCGAGCCTTCGCATATCACCAGGCGGCCCTGGCGGTCTCGTGTCAGCCCGTTGGAAAAATTGGCCTGCTCCCGATAAACGCTGAGCGACTCGGTGACCTCGTCCCAACGCATGATTCGGTTGTTGGGGATATCACTCAGCAACAGGTAGCGCCCGTCGCCAATCCACACGGGGCCTTCCGCCCAGCGCAGGCCATCGGCGATTTTCTCTACGCTGGCATTGAACAGGCGCAGCTGCAGAAAGCTTTCGTCCAGCACCTCCAGAGAAGGATCGGGATACCGCCTGCTGAGCGGCTCGGCGGACTGGGAAAGGCCGGGTAGGGCTAGGCCGGTAGTCAACAGCGCCGAGCACGCCAGCGACTGCTTCAGGAACTGCCGGCGGGAATCGCGTGATGGTTGTTGTTCTTGTTCGGTCATCGGAACACCTTCGTGGGTTTATGTAAGCGAAATCCATCTTAGTAGAGGTACGATGACTTTCAAGGAAATGCCGCGGAACCGTCGCTATAGAACTCCGTTATGTTGAAAAATTACATATACAACAACTGGATGAAGGGTGTTCGGCGATTTCATGTTGTCATATGACATTGACGAAAGACCCACAGCAGCGCTTATTTGCGCGAGCCGACGCCAGGTTGTGAGTGGCGCAGGTTGGGGCGCGGTCTGCTCGTTGAAACCCGCTATCCGCAGCCACGAGATCCTGCCCGTATACCGTCGTTGAACTCGCGCCCGCATAAGGGGGAGGGCATTGCTCGTCGTGACAGATGCAATCACCCGGTCAAGCTGATGGCATTCCACTATCGTCTGATAAGCATTCGCATATACGAATGATTCTGCCGCCTCTATAATCCGCCACCTTTTTCTCCGAGGCGGCCAAGCATGGGCGTTTTCGAGTCTCTCCAGCAGTTCCTGATCGCCCCGATCCTGCATCAGCTCAGCAGTTTTTTCGACTTGAACGGCCGCCTTGGCGTGCTGTTTCTTGGGGTCTCCTATGCGGTGGCCTATGCCTTGTTCCGTTATCGAAAACGCCACGGGCTTACCGAGGCTGGATCGTTCTGGCAATTTATCGGCGGCTGGCGGGTGCACTGGCATCCATCGGCGCGTCTGGACTATCGCTACTACTTCGTTCGCGGTGTGCTGAAGGTCGTACTGGTGGTGCCGATCGTCGCGCTCGTCGACCCGTACCTTCTCCGCTCGGGCGACTATCTCGCGTTTTTCACCAACCTATGGGGCGCGCGTCCGCAGCTCGGGCAAAACCTGTCGTTGTCGTTGCTCTACGGCCTCGGCGTGTTCGTCATCAGCGACTTTGCCGGGTACTGGGTGCACCGCGCCTTTCACAGTCGTTGGTTGTGGGAGTTTCACAAGGTCCATCATTCGGCACCGGTGATGGTGCCGTTGACTGCCAGCCGCGTGCATTTCCTGGAAAAGGTGGTCGGCCGGCTGGTCGACCTCGTGTTGCTCAGCGCCTATGCCGGGCTCTTCTGGTACGCGTGCGGCGGTGAAATCAGCCGCTACACGCTGTTTGGCGTGACCTATCTGGTGTTCATCTTCAACGCGCTGGCTTCGAACCTGCGGCACAGCCACGTCTGGCTTTCGTTCGGGCCGCGCGTCGAACACATCCTCAACAGCCCGGCGCAGCACCAGATTCATCACAGCGATGCGCCTCGGCATTTCCACAAGAACTTCGGCACCAACCTGTCCGTTTGGGACTGGATGTTCGGCACGCTGTATCTCACCGGCGCCAAGCCGGAAGACATCCGTTTCGGTACCGCCGAGCAGGACTCGCACCGTTACCTGACGCTCTACAGCCTCATCGTCATGCCGTTCGTGGATACGGCACGCAAGGTGATGCCGGTCAGCAGGCCACGCCGGACCGATTTCTGAGCCGCGCCTGCGGCCAGCGAGGGGATGGCGCGTTTCGACAGTCCTCGTACAATCGCGCCCGATACGCGAGGGACAGCCTGTGGCTGTCCCTCGCGGGCTGCCGACACTGATTCATCTCGAGAGGAATACCATGCCGACCTACGACTACCGCTGCGAAGCCAACGGTCAGGTGTATGAAGTTCGCCACGCCATGGCACTACGGCCGAAAACCTGGGGCGAACTACGCGCGGCCGGCGCGCTGGCCGAAGATGCGACCATTCCGGACGACACGCCGGTGACCAAGCTGATGACCGCCGCTGGAGTGGTCAGCAGCCGGGTGTTGAAGAATCCCGAAGCGCCGGCATGTGCCCGCAGTGGTTGTGCCGGCAACTGCCGTTGAGTCGAACTGCAGGCCCTGATGCCGCGCTCGGAAGGGTGGAAAACGGCGAAGCCTTTTCCACGCCGCTGCGCTAGTAGCGCATCTCCAGCGTGATTCTGGTGGGCTCGCCGGCAGTGATTGCGAAGGCGCTATCTTCGAACGAGGGCGGGCCCATCACCTTGGGATTGTTCGACAGTCCGTAGCCTTCCGTTGGGATCATGCCGAAGCGGCGATCCATCTCACCGTTATCGTTCTCGTCATGGTAGGCCAGCACCGCGTAGCGCCCGGGCGGCACGTCCTTGAATACCAGCGTCACGGCTCCCTGCTCGGCCTTGGCCTTCTGCGCGGCGAATGCCTGGTCATCCTTGCGGAAGGTTTTCGGATCGGAATAAACCGCTACGGCCACCTGGCCGTTGTCGTGTTGAATGCCGTCGAGTGTGACGTGCAGCTCTTCGGCATAAGCCGTGGGGATCAAGAGGGCGAGGGCAGCGCCCAGAATCGGAAGTGCTTTCATGCTGTGCTCTTGAAGTCGGGGGCACGGAAAGTCGCTGGATTCAAACGTGGGCCGGCGACACTGAGTCGATCGTCGCCATCTTCAGCGAACAGGCGAAGCGTTGTCCACGCGTGGCGCATCCATCGTTCGATCAGAACTGCGGCCCTGAGCGAGTGTTGTTGCCCTTGGCCAGGCGGTCGTAGAGCACCACGTTGACCGTTGCTGCGAGATTCATGCAGCCGTTGGTGGGGATGTACACCACATCCTCGCACCAGTCGCGAATCTCCTTGCTCAGCGAGCCATCCTCGGCGCCGAAGATGTACAGCGCACGGTCCGGGTGGGTGTACTCGGGCAGCGCGCGCGCACCTTCGACCAGCTCCACCGCGACCGGCACGCAGCCGAGCGGGAGGATCTTGCGCAGGTCATCGATGTTGATCAGCGGAATGTCCTGATGGACCTTCTTGGTATCGGTGACGAAGTCCTTGGCGCGGTCATAGCGGGTGCCGGTGTAGAACACCGAAGCGGCGCCATAGCAGCCTGCGGCACGCATGATCGCCCCCACGTTGGAGGGCGATTTGGGGTTGCTCAGGCCGATGCAGGCATAGCGTTTGTTGCTCACGGAAGGGGACTCGTGCGGAAAACGCGCGAGTATACGGGAGTGTCCAGTCCGATGACGGCTCGGATAGCCGGCTCAGGGAATCAGCTTGCTCGCCCGCAGCCTGGCGAACACCTCGAAGAACGCCTCGTCGCTGGCCTGATAATCCAGAAAACCGAGCTTGCGACTCTTCGACATGTCCGTCACCACCTCGATCAAGCGGCCGAGATCGGCATCGGTGTGCCACGGCGAGACGAGCTTGCCGATGTCCGCCTCGGCGAGACCGAACTGCTTGGTCATGTCGTTCCAGATGTCCGCGTCGCCCGCCATCTGCTGCTCCAGCGGAGCCGGGCCATCGAACGGCGCGGCGTCGATGCCGAACCACTCGGCAATGCGCGACCACATCCATTTCCAGCGGAACACATCGCCATTGACGACGTTGAAGGCCTGGTTGGCGGCTGCCGGCGTGCTGGCGGCCCAGCGCAGGTGCCTGGCGAGCTGGCCGGCGTCGGTCATATCGGTCAGGCTGTTCCACTGCACGTCCGACCCCGGAAAGCGGAAAGGCCGCCCCGTGTGGCGGCAGATGGAGGCGTACACGGCCAGCGTGGTGGCCATGTTCATGGCATTGCCGACGGCGATGCCGGTGATGGTGTGCGGCCGATGCACGCTCCAGCTGAAGCCGTCCCGCTCAGCGGCGGCGAACAGCTCATCTTCCTGGGCGTAATAGAAATTCTCGACATCGAGCCGCCGCTGTTCCTCGCGGAACGGCGTCTGCGGCAGCGCGCCCTTGCCGTAGGCTTCGAACGGGCCGAGGTAGTGCTTGAGACCGGTGACCAGCGCTACGTGGCGGACCGTGCCAGCCGGCCGGACGGCTTCGAGCAGGTTGCGTACCATCTGCGCGTTGACGCGGATATTCTCCGCCTCGCTGGCCTGGCGCGCCCAAGTGCTGAGGAAGACGTGAGTAGGCGAAATGCCCGCCAGCGCCGAGGCGAGCGCCTTCGGGTCCAGCAGATCGGCGCTGATCGGCGTGACACCCGCCTGGATATTCGGTCGGCGAGCCAGTCCCGCCACGTTCCAGCCTTCATCGGCCAGCAGGCGCGACAGCGCGCTGCCGACGATGCCGCTCGCGCCGACCACCAGTGCTTGATTTGTCATATGCAGACCCCACAAAGCGAAACAGGCCTGCACCTTATCCACTCGAAAACGCCGATCCAAGTCGGCACCAAATGGTGACCATCCCCCATGCAACCGGGCTCAGACGAAGAACAATGGCGTGAAGACTGCGCGCCGAGACGCGTGCTTGAACTCTTCGCCACCAAGTGGACCAGCATGATTCTGCACACGCTGCATGCCCGCCACGATGGCACCGCACGCAGCGGCGCGTTGCATCGGAGTCTGCCCGGCATCTCGAAGAAAATGCTGATCCAGACGCTTCGTGAACTGGAGCAAAGCGGCCTGATCGAGCGCCACACGCTCGATTCGGTACCGCCAGAGGTGAGCTATGCGCTTTCGCCGCTGGGGCAGCTGATGGTCGAGCCGATCGAACTGATCTACGACTGGGCGAGGCAGAACTCCGGCGCGCTGGATCAGCTGCAGCCCAGAAGCACGTCGCGCAGGCGGGGCTAGATCGTATTGACGATCTGCTCGCGCAGCCATTGGTGTGCCGGGTCGCGATGGGCGCGTTCATGCCAGAGCATGGCCATTTCGTAGCCGGGAATCTCCAGCGGCGCCTCAACGACCTGCAGTGCAGCGCCCTGCACCAGCCTTTCGGGCAGCATGGCCACCAGATCGGTGCTTTCCAGCACCGAGCGCAGGAACAGGAAGTGCGGCACCGACAGCACCACGCGCCGTTGCAGGCCATGCGCGGCCAGCGCGTCATCGGTGGCACCGTGAAAGCCGCCGCCATCCGGCGAGACGATCACCTGATCCAGCGCGCAGAACTGCTTCAGCGTCGGCCGTCGCCGCAGGCGCGGATGCCCGGCACGGCCGGCCAGCACGTAACGCTCGGTGAACAGAACGCGGCGGCGCAGGTTGGATGGCGATCCGTCGACGGTGTGCAGGGCGAGGTCGATATCCCCCTGTTCTGCCTGGCGGGCGATGCGTGAAGGTTGCATCTCGACCACCGCGATGCGTGTGCCCGGTGCGGCGCAACGTAGCCCGGCTAGAGCGGGTAGCACAATGGCCGACTCGCCATAGTCGCTGGCTGCGATACGCCAGACGTCCTGCGCGGCGCCAGGGTCGAACGGGCTGGCTGGCGCGACGGCTTGCTCCAGTGCTTCCAGTGCCAGGCGCAACGGCACGCGCAGTTCTTCTGCGCGTGCGGTCGGGCGCATGCCCCGCGGCCCAGGTATCAACAAAGGGTCGTCGAAAATGTCCCGCAGCTTGGCCAGGTGCACGCTCACCGAGGGTTGGGAGAAATTCAGGCGCTCTGCGGCGCGGGTGACATTGTGCTCGGCCAGCAACACGTCCAGGGTCACCAGCAGATTCAGATCAAGACGTCTGAGATTATTCACGGCAATACCTGGCATGTTAGTTATTCATTTTAAACATACCTTGGCAGGCCACATTCTGCAGCCGTCCCGCTACGGAGGTTTGCCATGAATGTTCTGCTTGTTTATGCCCATCCCGAACCGCGCTCGCTGAATGGCGCATTGAAGGACTTCGCCGTCCAGCGTCTGCAGGCGGCCGGACACAGCGTTCAGGCTTCCGACCTGTATGCCATGGGCTGGAAGGCCACAATCGATGCCAGCGACAGCCTGGATCGCGATCCCGAAGCGCGCTTCGATGCGTCCGCGGATTCCCGACGCGCGTTCGCCAGTGGTCGGCAGAGTCCTGACATCGCTGCCGAGCAGGACAAGCTGCGCTGGGCAGATGCGCTGATCCTGCAATTCCCGCTCTGGTGGTTCTCGATGCCGGCGATCCTCAAGGGCTGGGTCGACCGGGTATACGCCTACGGTTTCGCTTATGGCGTTGGCGAGCACTCGGATGCGCGCTGGGGCGATCGCTACGGCGAGGGTGCGATGGTGGGCAAGCGGGCCATGCTGATCGTGACTACCGGCGGTTGGGATTCACACTACAGCCCGCGGGGGATCAACGGGCCCATCGACGACCTGCTGTTCCCCATACATCACGGCATCCTGCATTACCCGGGCTTCGATGTGCTGCCACCGGTTGTGGTGCACCGCACCAGCCGTATCGACCCGGCCCGATTCGACGCGCTTCGCAACGAGTTGGGTGAGCGCCTGGACGGCCTCTGGCGAACGAAGCCTATCGCCTATCGCAAACAGAACGGCGGCGACTACGACATTCCGGCGCTCATGCTCAAGGCCGATGTGGCACCAGGGCAGGTCGGCTTTGCCGCGCACATAGAACAGCCGTAACCGCGCAGGGGCAGAGGCGTTCACTGGACGCCTCCGTTTTGCCGCCTGTGTGCGACTGGGAAGCACGTTGCGCACGGCCTCGTCGGCCAGCGCCAGGTTCTGTTGCGCCTGAGACGGTTTCGTCAGTGCGGGTTCGCGTTCACGCGGCGAGATACTGGGCAATTCCATAGTCAGGCTAGCGACTTACTCGATACACGCCAGCCGTATCCATCTACCGCGCTGGCTGTGGTTATTTGCTCAGCATCAAAACGAGGTCAGTCGAGGACCACGGCGTTGCCCTCCAGCGGGTTGATATCACCTTTTATCAGGGCTTCGGCCAGCGTCTGTGCCGCTTGCAGGCCGGCGTGCTCGTTCACCTGCATCCAGGGCTGCTGCGTATCGCTTACCCGGGCGATAAAGGCCAGTTGCGCCTCGTTGAAGCGGCGGGTCACCTCGGCGGGGCCCCAGTCGGCGTTGCGTTTCTTGATCTGATAAGGCGCGAAGTAGGGCTGTGGCTGCGGACCGGCCAGCGTTGCGTCCGTCTTTCTGTATTCGTGGTTCTGGGCTGACCCGGCGAAGCAGTCGTACACCAGGGCATCCTTGAAATGGCTGTGGATCTGCCGGCGTAGATCGGCGCTGCCGGAGAAGTCGACGTAGAGCGTGGGCACGCTCGGGTCCAGCGAAGCGAGTTGGTCGTAGCCTACTGCCTGGCGATAGCAACCCAGCCCTTTTACGAAGTCCGTGTTGCCCGCGGAAGTAAGCCCGATCAGCTGCACGGCCGGGTTGTCCTGCAGGCAGAACGCCGTGCCGTACGCGGTCTTGCTCGAGGCGCTCGACATCAGGATTTGGCGCGCGCCGAAGAAGGCGTTGTCGTCAAGGAAATCCGCCAGCATGAACGAGGTGATGAACAGCGGGCGCAGCAGCATCTGGTAGTTTTCGCTCTCTGCGCGATAGGCGGCGTCGCTGCTGATGCGCTGGTACTGGTTGTAGGCCGATGTGAGTTCGAGTCGGTGTTCGGCACCGTCGTAGAAGCCGCGCTCGGAAACCCGTACCGGCTGCATGAGGACATGGCTGGCGATCGGCCAAAAGCCATAGAAGCGTTCACCCTTCGCCAGGCCATCGACGGTGCTCTCCACGACTTCGGCGAAGCCCCACGCCGGCATGTGGAACCACTCGCTATCGCCGGTGGGGTAGAAGTCCCAATAGCGCAGGTGAGGTGTCTCGCCGAATGCGGCGTAGGTGACATTGTTCGTGGTCAGTGCCAGCCGGCTGATACGCAGCAGGGCTTCGCCGGCTTTCAGCTCCGGCATCGGTCGGGTCTGAATGCGGGTCTGCTGCATGTCTTTCTTGTTGTTCTGCAACTGGCGGATGACGCTCATCAATGGCACCTTGGGTTCGTAAATGGACGGCTTCGACTCTATCCCTTTCGTTTCACCGCCGGGTTCGGATTTCATGAGCACACGATTGCCGAGCGCCAAGCCGCTCAAACGGCCGACTCAGCAGCGCGCCAAGGCCACCGTACAGGCGATTTTCGACACCTATGTTCGGATATGGCAGCGCGACGGCTGGTCGCGATTGACGACCCGTGCGGTCGCATTGGAAGCCGGCGTGGCCATCGGCACCCTGTACGACTACTTCCCCAACAAGCACGCCCTGCACTCGGGCTATGTGCGCTATTGCGTCGAGCAGTTGCTGGAGGCCATCGACGCGCAAGCGGTGGCGCCAACGGCGCTTGCCTGGCACGAACGCATCCGCCGACTGGTGCGCACCCTTGCCGGCGTCGACTCGCGGCTGCCCTGGTTTCACCCGGATATGCTCGAGCTGGAAGCGCTGGTAGCCGAGCCCAAACATCAACGTCGGGCCTACGAGGATCTGCTGGGCGCCTGGCACCGGGTCATCGACGTGGCGACCGATCTGCCGGTACGCCCGAGCGCTGCGACGCTGGAAGCACTGCATCTTTCGGTATGGGGCGGTCGCCGCTACGCGATGCTGGTGCAGCTTGAAGCGGAACGCATGCAGGCCTGGGCCGCCAGCATGGAGCACCTGTGCCTGCATACGCTCATGGGCGCGAACGAGCCGGCTTGACCGCGCTTGTCTAGGGTGGACGCTTGCGATGCTGGGTAGGCGGAAAATTCAAGCGTTGCGTCGAATTCGCTCTCCTTCGTTCGACTATCAAGGTCATCAAGGCACATTCGCCACCAGAGGAGAACGGCCATGCCCAGCACCATTCGCCTTCACCGCGTCCTGCGAGCGACACCTGAGCGCATCTATCGCGCCTTTCTGGACCCAGACGCCAAGGCCAAATGGCTGCCGCCGAACGGCTTTACTGGCAATGTGCACGAGATCGAGGCGCGGGTAGGCGGCCGCTACAGAATGTCCTTCACGAATTTCTCCACGGGCACGAGCCACAGTTTCGCCGGGCAGTTCCTGGAGCTGCTGGAAAATCAGCGAATCCGTTACGAAGACACATTCGACGATCCGGGCTTGCCGGGCACGATTGAGGTGACGGTGACGCTCACCCAGGTTTCCTGCGGCACCGAACTGAGCATCGCCCAGGCAGGCGTCCCGGACGCGATCCCAGCCGAAGCCTGCTACCTCGGCTGGCAGGAGTCGCTGACGCTTCTGGCGAAGCTGGTCGAAGTGGAGATTCCGGACGACTGATCGGGTGCGACCGGGACCATGCTGGCGGAGCAGGGCGGCTGGACGGGCCACGCAACCTGTCACCGTCCAGCGAAGTCCAGCACTACGCCTGGCCACTACGCGGAGGTGTGGTTGAGATATGATGCGCGCCCGCTGAAGCCCCCTCACACATCAGGTCATCATGCCCGGCGATGCTCTCTATACCGACTTGTCGGGTTACTACGATCTCATGTGTGCGGACATCGACTACGGGGCGCAAAGCCACTGCGTCCAGCGATTGCAGCAGCTGTTCGGCAACGGCGGGACGAGGCATCTGGACCTCGCCTGCGGCACGGGCCCGCACGTCCGCCATTTCATCGATGCCGGCTATACCAGCGGCGGGCTCGACATCAATCAGCCGATGCTCGACAGGGCGGCGGTGCGCTGCCCGGAAGCGCAGTTTTCCCTACAGGACATGTGTGGCTTTGCCGTCGAGCAACCGGCCGATCTGATCACCTGCTTTCTTTACTCTATCCACTACAGCGGCGGTGTCGAGCGGCTCAAGGCCTGCATCGCCAGCGTGCATGCCGCGCTGGCCCCAGGCGGGCTGTTCTGCTTCAACGCCGTGGACAAGCGCCGGATCGACAACGCCTCATTCGTCTCGCACACGGCCAGACATGCGGACGGCCTGTTCACCTTCAGCTCCGGCTGGCACTACCCGGGTGAAGGGGAGCAGCAACTGCTGAGGCTGCGCATCGAAAAGTCCGTCGCCGATCAAAGCCAGGTCTGGCACGACGAACACGCGATGGTGGCCGTGAGCTTTGCCGAGCTGAGCGAGCTGTTGGAGTCGTACTTCGAGGTGCATGTGCTCGAGCATGACTACGAGAAGATCGTGCCCTGGAACGAGGTTTCAGGGAACGCGCTATTTGTCTGCATAAAGCGCTGATCAGCGAGGCTGCGTCCGGGAGCGTTCTGGACAGTCAGTGCAGACGCCGGGCCGACGCTTAGTTTTCCATCAGCTGGTCAGCCTGGCGCGCCATCTGATCGAGCAGGCGGTCGCGCTGTTTCTCTGCCTCGCTCATGGCCTTTTTGCCGTTCTGCTGCACCAGATAGCTGTAGATCTGCCGGACTTCCTTGGACTGGAAGATCGGCTCCAGATCCTGCACCGCCACCGCGCCGTTCGAAGCCTCGTTACGGGTATTCATCACTACCTGCGGGCCGCGCGCCGCCAGCGGCTGAAAGCCCAGTGCGCTGAAATACGGCACCTTGCCTGCAACGCACGCCACCTCCGCATGGGGATAACGCGCCACCATCGCTTCGACCATGGCCCGACCGACGCCCTGGCGACGATGGCCGACGTCGACCGCCAGATAGACCAGTGCGCAGGCTTCGGGATCATCCACAAAGGGCAGGTACAGCGCGAAGCCGAGCAGGACAGCCGGGTCGTCAGCCTCCAGCGCCATGATCAGCTCCGGCTTGCCGGGCTGCGCGCCGTCCATGCTGTCCAGGTAACGATGCACCTCGAAACCCACCACGTACTGATACAGCTGATACAGCGGGTTGCTGGGCTGCAGCGAGACCGGGCTGATGTCGCCGAGATAGTCCACCACCATCTGCAGCACCTGGCTTTTCAGCGACTCCGGCGGCGGGGTGTCCAGATGGGTGAGGGTGAACATGGGCTGGGCTCCGGCATGGCGGTAAGGGGGCGGCATTGTAGCGGCGGATGCAGCACGGAGCTTGGTTAGACGCTGCTCAGTGCCCGGATTACGCGCATCCCGTGCCTGCTCGGAGGTACTCAGTCATCCAAAAAAATCTGTTCATGCTCGCTTGCCAAGCCATCGTCTATCGACCCAATAGCGAAAAACGATATCAGGCCTGTTGGCACTCTTCAATGCGAGCCAAGCCCCGTCGTTGCTGCGCTCAAGGCTTCAATCGGCGGTGCCAGAACTGAAAAACGCTCGCGGTATGGCTTTTGTTCAGTCAGGGCCTCGGTGCTAGCTTGAGTGAAGCGGCGCCTGACTGCGCCATAGAAAACCGTGAGGAGCAGAACATGAACGAAGAGACTGGCGAAAAGACGGGTGGTGGTTGCCCATTCGGTCATGGCGCTGGTGCGCCCCGCAAACGCCCGAGTAACCGGGACTGGTGGCCTGAAGCGCTGAGCCTCACATCGCTTAACCAGCACTCACCGCGATCCAATCCATACGGTGGCGATTTCGACTATGCCGCTGCATTCAACTCACTCGATCTCGACGCGGTGATCGCTGATCTCCACCAAGTGATGACCGACTCCCAAGACTGGTGGCCGGCGGATTTCGGCCATTACGGCGGGCTTTTCATCCGGCTGGCCTGGCACAGCGCCGGCACCTATCGGATCACCGATGGCCGCGGCGGCGCCGGTGGCGGTCAGCAGCGTTTCGCACCGCTCAACAGCTGGCCGGACAACGCCTCGCTGGACAAGGCGCGGCGCCTGCTCTGGCCGATCAAGCAGAAATACGGGCGCAAACTGTCGTGGGCGGACCTCTACGTGCTCACCGGGAACGTGGCGTTGGAATCCATGGGCTTCAAGACCTTTGGTTTCGCCGGCGGCCGTGCAGACACCTGGGAGCCGGAAGAACTCTTCTGGGGCCCCGAAGGCACCTGGCTGGGTGATGAACGCTACAGCGGCGAGCGGCAGTTGCATCCGGGGCTGGGCGCCGTGCAGATGGGCTTGATCTACGTGAACCCGGAAGGCCCCAACGGCAATCCCGACCCCAAAGCCTCTGCCATCGATATCCGCGAAACCTTCGCCCGCATGGCGATGAACGACTATGAAACCGTGGCGCTGATCGCAGGCGGCCACACCTTCGGCAAAACCCACGGCGCGGGTGACCCCTCGCTGTTGGGCCCGGACCCGGAAGGCGCCGTGATCGAAGACCAGGGCCTGGGTTGGCGCAGCCGATTCCAGACCGGTGCGGGTGCCGATGCCATCACCTCCGGTCTCGAAGTCATCTGGAGCCAGACCCCGACGCAGTGGTCCAACTACTTCTTCGAGAACCTGTTCAACTTCGAGTGGGAGCTGACCAAGAGCCCGGCCGGCGCGCATCAGTGGGAAGCCAAGGACGCACCGGAAATCATTCCAGACCCGTTCGACCCCAACAAAAAGCGCAAGCCGACCATGCTCACCTCGGACCTGGCGCTGCGTTTTGACCCGATCTACGAAAAAATCTCCCGCCACTTCCTGGAAAACCCGGACGAGTTCGCTGATGCCTTCGCCAAGGCGTGGTTCAAACTCACCCACCGCGACATGGGGCCCATCGGCCGCTACCTCGGGCCGCTGGTGCCGAAGGAAACGCTGATCTGGCAGGACCCGATTCCCGAGCGCGACCACTCGGTGATCGATGACGCGGACATCGCCGCGCTGAAGCAGAAGCTGCTGGGCATGGGCTTCTCCGTCTCCGAACTGGTGTCGGTGGCCTGGGCTTCGGCAGCGACCTATCGTGGCTCGGACAAGCGCGGCGGGGCTAACGGGGCGCGTATCCGCTTCGCGCCGCAGAAAGATTGGGAAATCAACAACCCAGCCCTGTTGGCCCGCGTGCTGCAAAAACTGACCGACATCCAAACCGAGTTCAACGCTTCGGCTACCGGTGGCAAAAAGGTCTCCATGGCTGACCTCATCGTGCTCGCCGGCTGCGCCGCCATCGAGAAAGCGGCACAGGAAGGCGGTGTGACCATCAACGTGCCCTTCACGCCAGGGCGGATGGATGCACTCGAAGAGTGGACCGACGGGCCTTCGTTCGAGGCGCTACGGCCGGTCGCCGATGGGTTCCGCAACTACTACCACGAGTCCCACTTCATGGCGCCCGAGGAAGCGCTGGTCGACAAGGCCCACCTGCTACGTCTGAGCGCACCGGAAATGACCGTACTGGTCGGCGGCATGCGCGTGCTTGGCACCAACGCCGATGGCGGTCAGGAGGGCGTCTTCACCAAGCGAGTGGGTACGCTGTCCAATGACTTCTTCGTCAACCTGCTGAGCATGCAGAACGAGTGGGTCGCGACCGAGCACAAGAACCGCTTCCAGGGCCTCGACCGCAAAACTCGCCAACCCACCTGGACCGCCACCCGTGTAGACCTGATCTTCGGCGCGCAATCGGAGCTGCGTGCCCAGGCCGAGGTATATGGCATGGCCGACGGCAACGAGAAGTTCGTGCAGGACTTCGTCAAAGCCTGGGACAAGGTGATGAACGCGGACCGGCTCGATATGGGCAAGCCCGCTGACAACTTCAGCCAGAAGCTTTCGGCGTAAAACGGTGCGGCGGCGCCTTCGGGCGCCGCTGACCAACCAGGCCGTAGGGAGGAAAACGGCAACGCCTTTTCCACCCGTCCGTTCTCGGCCGTCTAGAAATGCTACGCGCCGGCAACACCACTAAACCGCCTCCGCCTGCCTCTGCTCGACCCGACCCACAGGTGCGCCATTAAGCTCCGCCTGCAGCTTCTTCACCAACGCATCTACCTGCCGCAGCGCCTCGGCCACCGAGGCAGCCAATACCTCGCCACCGGTTTCCTGACCTTCAATGGCGATCTGGTGAATGCGGGTGATGCCGATGAAATTGAGTGCCGTCACCAGGTTCGGCTCCAGGTGATTCATGTGCGCCATCTCCCCACCGGGACCAAAGCCGATGCCGCCCCGGGCACTGAGTATGACTGCATGCCGTGGCCGGTCCGCCAGCAACGGCACGTACGGGTCGGGCAGCTTGCTTTCGTCGACCTCGACCGTCCGGCCCGGGCGCACGATCTGGTCGATCCAGGCCTTCAGCGCCGCGGGCATGCCGAAGTTGTAGAGCGGCGTACCGATGACCAATACATCGGCGGCGATCAGCTCATCGACCAGCAGGTCGCTTTCCACCAGCGTGTCCCGCATCCACGGCTCACGGCGTTCTTCCGGCGTGAAGCTGGAGGCGATCCAGTCATGGCTGATAAAGGACGGCGGGTTCTGGCCTATGTCCCGGTAAACGATGCCGTCCTGCGCGCGGCCGGCCGCCCACTGGCTGACGAAGCGGTGGGTGAGGTTACGGCTGTGGGAACCGTGTTCATCCTTGCCGGCAAGGCCGGGGCGGGCGCTGGCGTCGAGGTGCAGAAGGTGCGTCATGGTGATTCTCCTCTGTGATTGAACTCATCTGTCGTTCGCGGTAAATCCAGCCTAGGGCTAGGCTGTACTGGCGACAAACGACCATTTTTTCCAACTACAGGTGAGAGAAACTCAGCCATGGTGCACCGCCGGTTACCCTCGCTTTCTGCGCTACGGGCCTTCGAAGCCGCGGCCCGCCACGAGAGCGCCAAGCAGGCCGCCGAGGAGCTGTCCGTCACGGCCACAGCGATCAGCCACCAGATCCGCTCGCTGGAGGAGTCCCTCGGCGTGGCGCTGTTTCTGCGCAAACCGCGAAAGCTGGAACTGACCGACCCGGGGCGGGAGCTGCAACAGACGTTGGAAACGGCCTTCGACAGCATCAGCGGGGCGGTCGAACGCCTCAGCGCGGCGCCTCGTCGCCAGGCAATCACCCTTAGCACTACACCGGCCATCGCGGTGCGCTGGCTGGTGCCCTGGGTCTGCCTGCTGCGCGATTCCCACCCCGATATCGATCTGCGCTTCCACACCTCCCATGAGCCAGTCGCGCTGGATGGCGTCACGGCGGATATCGCCATCCGCTACGGCGACGGTCGCTGGCCCGGTCTGGTAGCGGAGAAGCTGTTCGACAACACTTTCGTCCCGGTCTGCAGCCCGCACCTCGGCTTGCGATTGCTGAGCTGCCCAAACACCCTTTGATTCATTTCCGTGCGCAAGCCGCCTTGTCCGCTCCGATTCATTGGGCGTCGTGGCAGAAGCTCGCCAACGTGCCGCGGCTGGATGTGAGCGCCGGGCTGGTCTTCTCCGACGAGACCCACGCCATCTCCGCCGCCATCGGCGCGCAGGGCGTGGCGTTGATGAGTCGGCAGTTGATCGAGGACGAACTGAGGGAAGGGCGGCTGGTGCAGCCGTTCGGGCCGGAGATGGAGGGCAGGCCGTTTCATCTCGTATATCCAGAGAGCCGTCGGGATGATCCGACGGTTCGGGCGGTGAGGGAGTGGGTGATGAAGGTGCCGGGTGGGTTGTGTGAGTTGACCGGGTAATCGCGCCGCCGCGTAGGGTGGAAAACGGCGAAGCCTTTTCCACGCGTCACTTCCAGGCTACTTGCTCGGATCGTTTCCGAGTTGCTTCTGGCATTGGTTCCGCCCCGCTGGGCGGGTCCCTTTTGCAGTCGCCCGGATGGCCGGCCCCGCCAAAAGGAACCAAAAGGGCTTGCCCCTGCATCCGGCTCTGCGCTTCGCTCCGGGTTCGTTTGCTCCATCGCCATTCCAGGGGCACGCCGCGATGGGCCATCCCTGGCCCATCGCGGCTCTCGCGGCATCCATGCCGCTCAACCCCCTCCACGACGATTCCGCTCACCCTACTGAAGGGGCGTTTGGCATCGTCTGAGTTCGTGTATCCGCATCCGGCTAGCCGTTGGCAGGCTAGATATCCAGCGCCACTGGCCATAGGAAGTACGGGCCGAACTTCGGGCTCATGCGAAACTCGCCACCAGCTTCCTTACCTTTGTCGGTCAGGTAGTTCTTGCCGTCGCGGAGCTCAAGAAACCCTTGGCTTAATAACTTTTCAAGAAATTCTGGCGTCTTGAGCCCAAGCTTTTGCGCCATTTTTGAGCTGGTCAGCTTGTTTGTGCTGTCGTCTGTTTCGCTAGCTGGCTCGCTATCCTTGGCGACCACTTCAAGCGAAATGCGCACCTCATCGCTGATGCGGATTATTCGTTGGGCTTCTTCGTAGGCGTCTCGGTAGAGATCGGTATCGTTCTGCCGGTCAATGAAAATGCCCATCTCGTTATTGTTGACTTGGCTGAACTCATAGAGGTTGAGGCTGGTAATAATGCAGCTCTCTTCGTTGAGGTAGCACTTGGCGTGAAGGTTCTTGCAGAAGCTGGTGCGGATGTAGCTGAGGCCTTTGAGCCAGTTGACCTCTTCGGGCTGCAGCTCACTTTTTCCGTACACAATTCGAACGTCGATTTTTAGCCGATCCTTGTCTTCCAAGAGCTCCTTGATGCGCTCGTTCAAGCGCAGGAAAGGACTGATCAGAATCAGGCGGTCCTTGGCCGTCTTGATCATCTCTTCGAGGTAATAGTTCGTTGCGCTGGTATTCAGGAACTTGGCCACAGGGCCCTCCATGGTGGTGGCTAGCGAGGCGGACGATTTCACACGCTTTATTAGTGCCGTGCAAGGCGGGGCCGTTCCGGCTTTCCATCCACACTTTTAGAACGTCCGCTATGCAGGAATCTCGTTTCGTGTGGTCTTGCATTTGGGGTACTGCGAACAACCCCAAAACGTATTCCCGGCATTGCTTCCTCGTTTCGCCACGCGCTGAACCATCGGTGCCTGACAGGTAGGGCAGATGGGTTGTGTTGCGCAAGGGGTTTCGACAAGTGGGTCTGATGTGGCCGGTGTAGGCTGGTAGGGCGCTTTGCTGGTTGTCGGTTGTGCCTTCTGACGCGTCGCGGTTGCGCGGCTCTGGCGAATCATCTCGTTCAGCTCGGCGCCTTCGATCAGCTGCAAATTCTTGCCCTGGGCGAACACCTTCGCATCTTCGGTAAACCGACCGGAAATCACGACGAAGCCGCCTTTCGCTCCCTCGGCCGTCATAACACCGAACAACTCACGGATTACGTTCACCTGGACCAGCTGGCGGCGCCATTGCTTGCATTGGACTAGGTACTTTTCTCCATCCTTGAGCAGCACCAAGTCGATGCCGCCATCGGCCCCACCTTGGCCAGTCTCCTGAACGGTAAAACCCTTGCGTCGGAACGCTTCGCCTACGAGCAACTCGAACTCGCGCCAGCTGATGGATTCGAGGGTGTTTTCGTTGCTTGCGACGGAGTCGAAGAGCTTCTTGCGCCGCATGCGGCCAAAGGCCGAAGCGATGGCTCCGAATACCAGCGCGGCAGGGACGAAGTACTGCGCGGGTACCGCCAATCCGCGAAGCATCATGCCGGACATGTGGCTGCCTAAATCGGCTGGATTGGCTGGTGCCGGTATCGGTGAAGTGACGATGCTGTTGAGCCACAGGTACGCGATGAGCGCCAGTGGAAGGGTGATCCACCAAGGCATCAATGCTGCGAGATCGATCAGGTCTTCGAAAGGGGATTGCTTGCGGCGGCGGGCCATATCGCGTCCTTGTGATGGCTAAATGATTGCGCCGCGCAATGTGCCGGTAGGCGAAGTGATCGGCAAGCGGTTTGTGCGCTTGGGTGACCGTCGGCGGTTTGGGCTAGCGTAGGGTGGAAAACGCGAAGCCTTTTCCACGCGTCAGTCCGCATCACCTGCGAACCCTTCCAACTCTTCACCGCACCAGTTAACCGGGTAGACACCGGCACTGACCGCCCGATGAAAACTCGAATAGGGCCAATCGGCGACACGCTTCACCAAACCGTGCTTTAACGGATTTCGATGCACGTAATCGACGTGGTGCCGGTAATCCCGCTCATCCTGAATCAAGTGTTCCCAGTAGCGGCGTTGCCAGATTCCACGCTCGCCGCGGGAGCGCTGAGTTGCCGTCAGTATCTCGGTCTTCGGCAGGCGTCGGGCGAAAGCGAACTTGATGACTTTCCAGCGCAGGGCGAAATCGGCGTCGCCATCCGGGAGCGTCCAGACGCAATGCATGTGGTCGGGCAAAACGACCCAGGCGTTGATGTGGAAGGGGTGGCGCAAGCGTGTGGCGCGCACCGTCTCGCGGAGCAGGTCGACGTGACGGACCAGCAGGTCGCTGCGACGGTTGAGCAGATTGACCGTGAAGAAATACGTGGCGCCCGGCACACGGGCGCGGCGGTAGCGGGACATGGCGGCTCATCCTTGAGCGTTGTGTTGGCGGGAGTTCCGTATCGGTGGATAAGCAAAGCGTTATCCACCCTACGACATCTCAACCGCTCACACCGCCGACGCATCGACGTTGCCGGAGGTAGGGTGGAAAACGGCGAAGCCTTTTCCACGCGTCACTCCCACGCAACCTCGCTGACGTGTCATCTATCGCGCCGCACATCCAGCACTTCATTTTTGCCCATTCTCTCCAGGAGCCGTTGCCGGAAGGTTAGCTTGCTCTCCTGCAGCGGTTGAAGGCCAAAACGCTGACGTTCGTTATCAACCAGGCGGCGCGGAAGATGGGCCTCGCAGTAGTGCGCATACTGCTCGAAGTAGATCCTGCTATACGCACCATCCTTGATTTCGACTGGCTCGTTTAGGGCCTTGCGCTTGTGTTTGACCCACGGCTCCAACGCATACCAGCAGGCGAGATACATCGGGCCCCAGATATTCATGAAGTGGTTTCGGGAAACCAGGTTGTGAAGCGCCATGTAGCCAATGCGTTGAAGGTTGACCCCAACGACCTGCGCTGCATCGAGCTCCTGGCTGGTCCAGCCGTTCGGGTTTGTCTCTGGGTCGTGCGGCAGCCCGCAGTAGTTATGCCGTTTGTGGGCGTCGGTGAGTAGCCTTATCTGCGGTTTGAGCGTGTCCATTTCCGACATTGCCCAGCGGAGAATGTCAGCGTCTCGAGAGATTGACGACTCGCGAATGTTCTTTGCGCCCTGCTTCAACCCTGCAAGCAGGACCAATGTGAGCAGCACCATTACCACGTCGGACAGGCCGGATACGCCGCTCCAGTCAAACTTGCTGAGCTCGATTTTTATTTCGGTGAACATCGTTGTCCTTGAGTCTGGTTTGTATGCGCTGTTGATGCCGTATGTATCGTTGAGTCTGCAAGTTTCGATAAGCGGTTTTTGATTGGCACAGAGGGCGCCACATCGCGCTATGCCAAATCGTATCGGCGATAGTGCAGATTTCTGGAGGCTGTGGAGGGATCGCTGTGCAAGTGAAAGGGGAGCGTGAGCGGAGCAGGTCGACATGGCGGACCAGCAGGTCGCTGCGACGGTTGAACAGATTGACCGTAAAGAAATACGTGGCGCCCGGCACACGGGCGCGGCGGTAGCGGGACATGGCAGCTCATCCTTGAGCGTTGTGTTGGCGGGAGGTCCATATCGGTGGATAAGCAACGCGTTATCCACCCTACGCCATCACACCCGCCCACACCGCCGACGCATCGACGTTGCCGGAGGTAGGGTGGAAAACGGTGGAGCCTTTTCCATGCGTTTCTTCCAGGCTACCTCGCTACGACATCCCAACCGCCCACAACGCCGACGCATCGACGTTGCCGAAGGTAGGGTGGAAAACGGCGAAGCCTTTTCCACGCGTCACTTCCAGGCTACCTCGCTGGTCGCGACATCCTTATAGCTGGCTTAGGGTCATCCCTTTGGAGGAAATGGGTCGTTTCCGTAGCTGTTCCGCTCGCGAATTTGACCTTGCTTGTTGTGGACCAAGACCTCGCTTTGCTGGTTGGTCGCAATGCCTCGTGCGTGCTCGATAGCTTCTCGTTGGGTATCGAACTGTTTGGTAACTTTACTGTTACCAGCGCCTCGAACAGCCCATTTATCATCATGCGGGACAACATGTTGGTTCTTGCGTGTCATGGTAAATACCTCTGTGTGACTATGGTTGAGAGAGGCGGTTTACACCGCCTCTCTGCTTGGGCTACTGCTTCACGAAGAAGCAGAAAGGGCGCCCGTCTTTGCGGCGTACATCTTTGCCGCTCCGCCAATGTTTGAAGGTCATACAGAACACGGCTCTGTAGCCTGGCGGTGGAGTTGGGGTTCCGCTCATGGCGAATACCTCTTGTCCGAAGTCGTTGACACCACCCGTTGAATGCCCATAATCACGCAGCGCATTTGCTCAAATGCTACGTGATTGAGGGGCAATCTTCAGTCGCGGCCCGTGCTTGCAGGCTTCGCTTTCAAACACGGTCAAGACCCACGGCGGCCTGTAGGAGGGCTTCCGTGGGTTTCTTGTTTCTACATCCTCTAAATCACTATCTGTCGATAGTAAGCGCGTCCTTGCGCTTCATGATTTCAATCAATCCCAACTCAAAGCCCCACCAGTCTGATACTCAATCACACGCGTCTCAAAGAAGTTCTTCTCCTTCTTCAGGTCCATGATCTCGCTCATCCATGGGAACGGGTTGGTAGTACCCGGATACTCTTCCTTCAGGCCAATCTGCGTCAGACGACGGTTGGCGATGAACTTGAGGTAGTCCTCCATCATCGCGGCGTTCATGCCGAGCACGCCACGGGGCATGGTGTCGCGGGCGTATTCGATTTCCAGTTGGGTGCCCTGGAGGATCATCTGGGTCGCTTCGTCCTTCATTTCGGCGTCCCACAGGTGCGGGTTTTCGATCTTGATCTGGTTGATCATGTCGATGCCGAAGTTCAGGTGCATGGACTCGTCACGCAGGATGTACTGGAACTGCTCGGCGGTGCCGGTCATCTTGTTGCGGCGGCCCATGGAGAGGATCTGGGTGAAGCCGCAGTAGAAGAAGATGCCTTCGAGTACGCAGTAGTAGGCGATGAGGTTGCGCAGGAACTGCTTGTCGGTCTCCGGGGTGCCGGTCTGGAAGGTCGGGTCGGAGATGGAACGGGTGTACTTGAGGCCCCAGCTGGCCTTTTTCGCGACGCTCGGGATCTCGTGGTACATGTTGAAGATCTCGCCTTCATCCATGCCCAGCGATTCGATGCAGTACTGGTAGGCGTGGGTATGGATCGCCTCTTCGAAGGCCTGGCGCAGGATGTACTGGCGGCACTCCGGGTTGGTGATCAGGCGGTAGGTGGCGAGCACGAGGTTGTTGGCGACCAGGCTGTCGGCGGTGGAGAAGAAGCCGAGGTTGCGCTTGACGATGCGGCGCTCGTCTTCGCTGAGGCCGTCCTTGCTCTTCCACAGGGCAATGTCGGCGTTCATGTTCACTTCCTGTGGCATCCAGTGGTTGGCGCAACCATCCAGATACTTCTGCCAGGCCCAGTCGTACTTGAAGGGTACGAGCTGATTGAGGTCGGCGCGGGCGTTGATCATGCGCTTCTCGTCGACGCGTACGCGGGCCGATTCGCCTTCCAGTTCGTTGAGGCCTTCCTGGATGTCCAGGTCGTCCAGCGCGCGCTTGGCGCGGGCGATGGCGTCGGAGTCACTGGCGGCAACGGCGCGAGCTTCTTCTACGGAACCGGCGGCGTCGTTGTCCAGCTTGGCGGCGGTCTGGCCTGCCGGCTGCGCAGCAGCTGTGGCCGGCGCGGCGGTGGTGGTGTCTTCTTCGTTGAATTCGTCCCAGCTCAGCATGTGCGATAGCTCCTGATCGGGGACCGGGGCTTGGCCGGTCGGATATGTTTGGTGGCTTTTGGTTTGCACGCAAAAGCGCGGAATTTGGTTTGGTGTTGCGCGCCATCGAGTGGGTAACGGTGGATGTGGAAAGCGACATCCACCCTACGAATCAGCACCACTCGGTGCGCGGGCGGGGCTGGGCGAGTGAGCGCAAGGCGGCTGTCGAGTCGGAACCCCTGAGCGTACAGCTGTACGTGATGGGGTCCGGCTCGGCAGGCAACGCGGCGATCGCCGTCCAGATGCGTCCGCCTCCCTTTGTTACTGGCAGGCTTCGCAGTCGGGGTTATCGATACTGCACGCCAGCGGCACCGGAGCCGGCTTCGGCTCTGCAGCCGGCGCGGCGCTGGCGGAGTTCGCCGCCTCGCTGCCACCACTGGACACGGCGTTCAGCTTGCCGGTGTTGATGGTGGACTTCTCGGTGCTGGTCGCGGCCAGGGCACGGAGGTAGTAGGTGGTCTTCAGGCCACGGTACCAGGCCATGCGGTAGGTCACGTCGAGCTTCTTGCCCGAGGCACCGGCGATGTACAGGTTCAGCGACTGCGCCTGGTCGATCCACTTCTGGCGGCGGCTGGCGGCGTCGACGATCCACTTGGTCTCGACTTCGAAGGCGGTGGCGTACATGTCTTTCAGATCCTGCGGGATGCGCTCGATCTGCTGTACGGAGCCGTCGTAGTACTTGAGGTCGTTGACCATCACCGGGTCCCACAGGCCGCGGGCCTTGAGGTCGTGGACCAGGTACGGGTTGATCACGGTGAACTCGCCGGACAGGTTCGATTTGACGTACAGGTTCTGGTACGTCGGCTCGATGGACTGCGACACGCCAACGATGTTGGAGATGGTCGCGGTCGGGGCGATGGCCATGATGTTGGAGTTGCGGATGCCTTTCTTGACGCGCTCGCGGATCGGCGCCCAGTCCAGGGATTCGGTCAGGTCGACATCGATGTACTTCTGGCCACGGGCCTCGATGAGGATCTGCTGGGAATCCAGCGGCAGGATGCCCTGGGACCACAGCGAGCCCTGGAAGCTGGAGTAGGCGCCACGCTCGTCGGCCAGGTCACAGGAAGCCTGGATGGCGAAGTAGCTGATGGCTTCCATGGACTTGTCGGCGAAGTCGATGGCGGCATCGGAACCGTAGGCGATGTGCTGCAGGTACAGCGCGTCCTGGAAGCCCATGATGCCCAGGCCCACCGGACGGTGCTTGAAGTTGGCGTTCTGCGCCTGCGGCACGCTGTAGTAGTTGATGTCGATGACGTTATCGAGCATGCGTACAGCGGTGCGCACGGTGCGCTCCAGCTTGGCGGCGTCGAGCTTGCCGTCCTTGATGTGGTTGACCAGGTTGATCGAGCCCAGGTTGCAGACGGCGATCTCGTCCTTGTTGGTGTTCAGCGTGATCTCGGTGCAGAGGTTGGAGCTGTGCACCACGCCGACGTGCTGCTGCGGGCTGCGCAGGTTGCACGGGTCCTTGAAGGTCAGCCACGGGTGGCCGGTCTCGAACAGCATCGAGAGCATCTTGCGCCACAGGTCCTTGGCCGGCAGGGTCTTGAACAGCTTGATCTTGCCGTACTTGGTCAGCTCCTCGTAGTACTCGTAACGCTCCTCGAAGGCGCGGCCGGTGAGGTCGTGCAGGTCGGGGACGTCGGACGGGGAGAACAGGGTCCAGGGACCGTCATCGAAGACACGCTTCATGAACAGGTCCGGAATCCAGTTGGCGGTGTTCATGTCGTGGGTACGGCGACGGTCGTCACCGGTGTTCTTGCGCAGCTCGAGGAATTCCTCGATGTCCAGGTGCCAGGTTTCCAGGTAGGCGCAAACCGCGCCCTTGCGCTTGCCGCCCTGGTTGACCGCGACGGCGGTGTCGTTGACCACTTTCAGGAAGGGCACGACGCCCTGGGATTTGCCGTTGGTGCCCTTGATGTAGGCGCCCAGTGCGCGCACCGGGGTCCAGTCGTTGCCCAGGCCGCCGGCGAACTTGGAGAGCAGGGCGTTATCGCGGATGGCGTCGTAGATGCCGCCCAGGTCGTCCGGCACGGTGGTCAGGTAGCACGACGACAGCTGCGGACGCAGGGTACCGGCGTTGAACAGGGTCGGCGTCGAGGCCATGTAGTCGAAGGACGACAACAGGTTGTAGAACTCGATGGCGCGGGCTTCTTTCTGCTCTTCCTCGATGGCCAGGCCCATGGCGACGCGCATGAAGAAGATCTGCGGCAGCTCGAAGCGGACATTGTCCTTGTGGATGAAGTAGCGGTCGTACAGGGTCTGCAGGCCGAGGTAGGTGAACTGCTGGTCACGCTCGTGGTTGAGCGCGGCGCCCAGCTTGGCCAGGTCGTAGCCCTTCAGCTTGGAATCGAGCAGTTCGAACTCGACGCCTTTCTCGATGTAGGCCGGCAGCGCCTTGGCGTACAGGTCGGCCATCTCGTGATGGGTGGCGGCTTCGGCTACGCCGAGGAAGCCCAGGGCTTCGGCACGCAGGGTGTCCATCAGCAGGCGCGCAGTGACCTGGCTGTAGTTCGGCTCGCGCTCGACCAGGGTGCGGGCAGTCATCACCAGGGCGGTGTTGACGTCCTTCTCGGCCACGCCGTCGTAGAGGTTCTTCAGGGTTTCACGCTCGATCAGCGCGCCATCCACTTCGGCCAGGCCTTCGCAGGCTTCGGTGATGATGGTCTGCAGGCGGCCCATGTCCAGCGGCTGCAGGCTGCCATCGGCGCGGGTGACGCGGATGCTCGGGTGCGGCTGGGCGATGTCGCTGCTGTCGCTGGCGCTCTTGCGCTTGACGGCCTGGGCTTCGCGATAGATCACGTAGTCGCGGGCGACCTTCTGCTCGCCGGCACGCATCAGGGCCAGTTCGACCTGGTCCTGGATTTCCTCGATGTGGATGGTGCCACCGGAGGGCATGCGACGACGGAAGGTGGCGCTGACCTGCTCGGTCAGACGCGCGACGGTGTCGTGGATGCGCGAGGAAGCGGCAGCGTTACCGCCTTCCACTGCGAGAAAGGCCTTGGTGATGGCGACGGTGATCTTGTCGTCGGTGTAGGGGACGACGGTACCGTTGCGCTTGATCACGCGCAGCTGGCCCGGGGCGGTAGCCGCCAGATCCGGTGCATCGGCTGACAGCGGGTTCTCGCGAGTGGAAGGGTTCTGCATGGGGGCTCCGGATTCTCTCTTTTAGTCGCGGTTCTGGTTCTGTCTGCGCGGGCTTCGTTGGGCCCGGCGTCGTTACTGCATGAGCCATGCCCCGCAGCGCGGTGCATGGTGGTATCGCAAGGAATAGTCCTGACTCGGCCGCTGACGAGCTAAGTCGTTGCCGGAAGGATAGTCAGGCTGGAAAAACTGTCAACACAATATGTTGTGTTTTGTCTTGGCTCCGGGCACAGCTGCTAGTTCTGCGCTTGGAGTCAGGGAGACGACTGTCGAAGGCTTGCATTAATGCTGGACCTGAGGCTGCCGGCGGTGTTGCAGAGCTATGAGACGCCGGGCGGTAACCCTGCGCTCGAATGTGTCTCGATTGTGTCACCTGGCACGCATAGGCCCAATATCTAGGGGCTACGACGCGCAGGGGCGACAAGATAATGCTGGCTCGGGGCCAATGCAAGGCAGCTGACCGGGATAACCTGTGGATAACGTGTGTGCGGTTTGTGGGTGAAAGCGCGGCGTCCGGCCGCAGGCCGCATGCCTTCGGCGCTCGGCCGAATACCGACGAAATACGTGCCGTCTGGCATATTTTGATGATGGTCAATGACACAACATGTTGTGTTTGCCGTTGCCCGTTTTTTGTGCATCGTTGGGGCTCGGACGTTGGGTACAATGCGCGCTTGTTCGTTTGTGGCCTGATGGTTCGGCAGGGGGCGGGGGATGGAGCAAGAGACGTGGCGGATTCTCATTGTCGAGGACGATCGACGCCTGGCTGAGCTGACGCAGGAGTACCTGCAGGGCAACGGCGGCTTCGAGGTGTCGATCGAGTCGGACGGCGCCTGTGCTGTCGACCGCATCATCGAAGAGCGTCCGGACCTGGTGGTACTCGATCTGATGCTGCCCGGCGAGGATGGCCTGTCGATCTGCCGGCGGGTACGTGATCGCTACGATGGCCCCATCCTCATGCTCACCGCACGGGCCGACGATCTGGATCAGGTGCTTGGGCTGGAAACCGGCGCCGACGATTACGTCTGCAAACCGGTGCGTCCACGCCTGTTGTTGGCGCGCATCCGTGCGCTGCTGCGCCGTCAGCCGCCTGAGGCGTCGACCAATGCCAAGCGCCTGCAGTTCGGCCCGCTGGTGATCGATAGCGCCCTGCGCGAGGCCTGGCTGCGCGAGCAGCAGATCGAACTGACCGGCGCCGAGTTCGACCTGCTCTGGCTGCTGACCTCCAACCCCGGGCGCATCCTTTCCCGTGAAGAGATCTTCGCCGAGCTGCGTGGCATCGAATACGACGGCCAGGACCGCTCCATCGATGTGCGTATCTCGCGCATCCGCCCGAAGATCGGTGACGATCCGGAACACCCACGACTGATCAAGACGGTGCGCGGCAAGGGTTATCTGTTCGTTTCCGAAGCTGCCGTGGCGATGGTGTAGCGCCGCCGCCCATGAACTCGATCTTCCTGCGCATCTATGGCGGCATGCTGGGGGTGCTGGTGCTGGTGGCGCTACTCGGCGCCGGTGGCCTGCACCTGCTCAACCAGTCCCGCGCGGACGATCACCGCGAGCGCCTGGCCAGTGGCACCTTCCGCCTGATGGCGCACAACATGAGCAGCATGACGCCGATCGAGCGGCGCCAGGCGGCGAACCTCTGGGGGCGGCTGCTGGGCATTCCGCTGCGGGTGCGCACACTGGATGACGTTCGCCTGGAAAGTCGCCTGGAGGCGCGCTTGCTGCGTGGGCAGGTGCTGGTCGAGCAGATCCGACCACAGAGCACCACGGTGTTCAGCCTGGTCAGTGCACGGGATCGGCTGGTGCTTACCGGTGAAGTCGAGCAGCTCAGCGAACAGCTGGCGCGCGCCACCATCTATCTGCTGATCGACGAGCTGATCCGCTACCCCGAAGCCGAACAGCCGCAGCGCTTGGCCGAGCTCAAGCAGGCGCGGGGGTTCGGCTTCGATCTGGAATTGCTGACACGCGACAGCGCCAACCTCGATGACGACCAGCGGCGGCGCCTGGACGAGGGCGACACGGTGATGGCGCTCGCTCAGGGCGGCGATGCCATTCGCGTGTTTGCCGCCATCGCCGGCACCGGCTGGATCATGCAGCTCGGCCCGCTGTACCAGATGAATCCCTATCCACCGCAGCTGCTGATCTTGATCGGCTTGCTCGGCCTGTCGCTGATCGGTCTGACGGTGTATCTGTTGGTGCGTCAGCTGGAACAGCGCCTGAGCGTGCTGGAAGGTGCGGCGACCCGTATCGCCGCGGGCAATCTGGAAACCCGCGTGCCGGATGTCGGTACCGATTCGGTCGGGCGCCTGGCGGCGGCGTTCAACGGTATGGCCAGGCATCTGCAGCGTTTGCTGGCGGTGCAGCGGGAGATGGTCAGCGCTGTGGCCCATGAACTGCGCACGCCGGTCGCGCGCCTGCGTTTCGGCCTGGAAATGAGCGCCGAGGCGCAGACCGACGAGGCCCGGCGCAAGTACCTGGAAGGCATGGACGGCGACATCGACGACCTCGATGCGCTGGTCGACGAGATGCTGGTGTACTCGCGGCTGGAACGCGGCTCGCCGACCCTGAACTTCCAGCAGGTCGACCTGCGGGCACTGGTCGATCAGGTGATCGGTGAGCTGGCGCCGTTACGTCCCGATGTCAGCGTCAGGCGTGGCGAATGCACAACGGCCGCCGATGGCAGCTGCTGGGCCGAGGCGGAGCCGCAGTACCTGCGCCGCGCCCTGAGCAACCTGATCAACAACGCCATGCGCCATGCCGAGAGTCGGGTGCAGGTCAGCTTCGCTATCGAAGGGCAAACGGTGCGGCTGGATGTGGACGACGACGGCCCCGGCGTGCCGGAGGCGGATTGGGAAAAGGTCTTCACCCCGTTCCTGCGTCTGGATGACAGCCGCACCCGCGCCTCGGGTGGGCACGGGCTGGGCTTGTCCATCGTGCGGCGGATCATCTATTGGCACAGCGGCCGCTCGCAGTTGAGTCACAGCGAGCTGGGTGGGGCGCGCTTCAGTCTGGTGTGGCCGCGGCACCGGCCGGACTGAGCGTCGCAGCGTCGGGTGAGCTTCCAGGGCTCACCCTGCGCTGCGGTCGCGTCGGTGCCGTCAGCGGATACGGCCTTCCTGCAGTTCCAGCGCTTCCTTGGCGAAGTCGTCGACGTCGATGACCTTGCGTCGAGCGAGTTCCGCCGTTCGCAGCTGCTCAGCTTCGACGGCGTCGATGACACCGGCCGTCAATGCTGCGTCGACCAGGCTCTCGCCGGGGGCGGGTTGTACGGTGCCGGCCTTCACCGCCTTGGCCAGTTTCTTCGCCGTGCCCTGACTGCTGGCAATGGCCTCGAACGCGTGCTTCAGTGAACCGAGGGGCTGCTCTGGATCATGCGGGCGATACATGCCGTCGAGAATGCTTTCCAACGCCGGATCGCCCTCCGGACGGCCGAGCAGGGCGGCGACTTCGGCGTCCAGTACATCCGACGGCCCTTTGTGGCGTGCGCCGAAGGGGAATACCAAGGCATGCAGCAGGTGCCCGAGGATGCGGTTGGGGAAGTTGGCCAGCACGTCACGTAGCGCGCTTTCGGCTTTCTCCAGGCAATCTTCCAGCGCCCAGCGCAGCAGTGGCTCCTGCGCGGTCGGGTGGCCGAGGTCATGGAACTGCTTGAGCGCTGCGGAGGCGAGATAGAGATGGCTGAGTACGTCGCCCAGACGTGCTGACAGCCGTTCGCGGCGCTTGAGTTCGCCACCCAGCAGCATCATCGACAGGTCCGCCAGCATGGCGAACGCCGCGGCGATGCGGTTGAGCGCGCGGAAGTAGGGCTGGGTGACGCTCGTCCCTGGCACTCGCCCCATCAGACCGAAGCTCAGCCCCAGCAGCAGGGTGCTGGCGGTATTGCTGACGGCGAAGCCGATGTGCTGCATCAGCAAGTCGTCGAACTTCACGACTGCCGCTTCGCGATCCGTCTCGTGGACCAGCTCCATCTCACGCAGCACGAACGGGTGGCAGCGGATTGCGCCCTGGCCGAAGATCATCAGGTTGCGCGAAAGGATGTTGGCGCCTTCGACGGTGATGGAGATCGGCGCCGACAGCCACAGCCGTCCCAGGTAATTGTTCGGGCCGAGGATGATGCCCTTGCCGCCGTGAATATCCATGGCATCGGTAATGCACGCGCGGCCGCGCTCGGTGAGGTGGTACTTGAGTATCGCCGACAGCACCGAGGGCTTTTCGCCCAGGTCGACGGCGTTGGCGGTCCAGGTCGACGGCGTTGGCGGTAAGGATGCGCGCGGCATCCATCAGCCAGGCGTTGCCGCCGATGCGCGCCAGTGGCTCCTGAATGCCTTCGAAGGCGGCCAGCGGGACATTGAACTGCTCGCGGACCTGCGCATAGCGGCCACCCACGTAGCTGCAGACCTTGGCGGCGCTGGTGCCGGTCGCGGGCAGGGAAATGGAACGACCGACCGACAGGCAGTTCATCAACATCATCCAGCCTTTGCCGATCATGTCGCGGCCGCCGATGATCGCTTCCAGCGGCACGAAGACGTCCTTGCCCCAGTTCGGCCCGTTCATGAAGGCTGCGCCGAGTGGCAAGTGACGGCGGCCAATGTCGACGCCGGGGGTGTCGGTGGGGATCAGCGCCAGGCTAATGCCCAGTTCTTCCTCATCGCCGAGCAGGTGATCCGGGTCGTAGGTCTTGAAGGCCACACCGAGCAGGGTCGCCACCGGGCCGAGGGTGATGTAGCGCTTCTCCCAGTTCAGGCGCAGGCCGAGCACTTCTTCGCCTTGCCATTGGCCGCGGCAGATCACGCCGCTGTCGTTCATCGCGCCGGCGTCGGAGCCGGCGTAGGGGCCAGTCAGGGCGAAGCAGGGGATATCGGTGCCGTTGGCGAGGCGTGGCAGGTAGTGGTTGCGCTGCTCTTCAGTGCCGTAGTGCATCAGCAGCTCGGCTGGGCCGAGGGAGTTGGGCACCATGACGGTGCTGGCCAGGTCGCCGCTGCGGGTCGCCAGCTTCATCACGATCTGCGAATGGGCATAGGCGGAAAAGCCCTTGCCGCCGTATTCCTTGGGGATGATCAGGGCAAAGAAGCCTTCGGCCTTGATGTACTCCCAGGCGGCCGGCGGCAGGTCCATTCGTTGCGCGATATCCCATTCGCTGACCAGTGCGCAGAGCGTTTCGGTAGGGCCGTCGAGGAAGGCTTGTTCTTCCGCGGTCAGGCGCGCCTTCGGATAGCCGAGCAGGGTGTCCCAGTTCGGGCGGCCGCTGAACAGCTCGCCGTCCCACCACACGGTGCCAGCGTCGATGGCGTCGCGCTCGGTGGCGGAAATCGGCGGTAGCACCTTCTTGAACCAGTCGAACATCGGCCCGCTGAAATACTTGCGGCGAACATCCGCGACTAGCAGCGGCACCGCGACGGCAATCAATGTCAACCAGAGCAGGAATACCACCACGCCGGACGTGTCGGCGGTCGTCATGAAGATCAGGTAGGTGGCGACGATCACCAGCGCCGGCACCGGCGACACGCGCAGGTGGGCGAGTACAGCGATGCCGAGCAGCAGGACCAGTAACCAGAGCAGCGTCATGAGTCTTATCCTTTTAGGTTCGAAAAGCTTCCGTCTTCAGCATAGGCGCTTGCGCCGCTGCGGCGAAGGGACGAGGTGTAGCCGCGGGTTGCGGCGACACCGGGATGGGTCAAGCGCGTGGCTGGGCGTCGCGGGATTGGCGCTCGGCGTCTACTCCGTTCTGGTTGGCGGCGGGTTTTTCCTGCGGGACGCCGGCCACGCTTATTTCCGGCAGGCTGCCACCGATGAACTCCACGCTGCGGGTCGGGAAGGCGAACTGCACGCCCATCTCGCGCATGCCCTCGAGCAGCGCCAGGTTGATCTCCTGCTGGGTGTCCATGTACCGGTTGTAGTCCGAGACCTGCATGATGTAGACGACCTCGAAGGTCAGCTGGCTGTCGTCGAAGCCGAGAAAATGCGCACGGTCGAACTTGGCCACTTCGATGCCGTCGATGATGCGCTTCACCAGTGCCGCGACCTCTTTCACCTTGTCGGTGGGCGTGTTGTAGGTGATGCCGAACTTGAACACGATTCGCCGGGTGTTCATGCGCTTGTAGTTGTGCACGATCTGGCGCAGCAGATCCGCGTTGGCAATCACCACCTGCTCACCGCTGAGTGCGCGGATGCGCGTGGTCTTCAGACCGATGTGCTCGATGTTGCCGGCCACCTCGCCGAACACCACGAAGTCGCCAATCTCGAAGGGCTTGTCCACGCCGATGGAAAGCGAGGCGAAGATGTCGCTCAGTAGCGTCTGCACGGCCAGGGCGATGGCGATACCGCCGACACCGAGGCTGGCGACCATGGCGGTGATGTCGACGCCCAGGTTGGCGAGGATCGACAGCAGCATCATGGTCCAGACCACGATGCGGATCATGATGCCGATGATGGTGGTGGTGACCGGATTGCGTGCCTTGCCGTCGCGGGTCAGGCTTTCCATCCAGAGACGCACGCCGGTGTCCATCCACAGTGCGAACTGGAACGCCAAGGCGATGAACCAGCCGTGGGACATGGTCGATTCCCAGCGTGGCGACAATTCGACCGTCTTCAGGGCGATGAGCAGCGAGAACGCCAGAATCAGCAGGTTGCTGGTGCGTGAAAGCAGTTCGGCGGCGATGCCGAGAAACTTGGTTTTCGCTCCGCTCGCCAGCTTGCTCAGGCGCCGGGTCACGATGCCAAGAATGGTGCGCAGGACCAGAAAACTGACGATGGTGATGCCCAGCACGATCGCCAGGTTGATCCAGAATGTCTCGTTGAGCAGGGCGTCCCAATTCATCCATATCCTCCGGCAAGGGTGCGCTTGATGCGGCAAAGACCACGTTTTTCAGTGGTCCTTGCTGCGCATAAGTTCCCTTGTCGGTGGCCGGCAGGGCGAGCGTGGCAGGCGCTATCGGCGAATGCGCGCTTCAGTTGCGCTGCAGGATGGCGGCAAGCTGATCGTAGCCGCCGGCATTGATGACCTGGCTGTAGCCAAGCTTCTCCAAGACCTCCTGCGCGGCCGACGAGCGCCGGCCGCTGCGGCAGTAGAGCACCACGGGTGTGTCCTTGTCGGGCGCGATATTGCCGATGCGCTGGGCAAGATCTGGTGTCTCGATTCGTCTGGCGCCAGGTAGCGCACCTTCGGCGAATTCTTCGGCGGTCCTGACATCAATCAGAACAGCGTCCGGTTGTTGCATGACCTGCAGCGCGGTGGTTCGGTCGATCTCGCCGGCCGTGGCGCCGAGGCTTAACGCAAGTAAAACGAACAGGGCGGGCGTACGCATCAGGGCTTCCTCATGGGCGCGCCTGAGGCGCGCGCTCAGCTGAATATACGGGTCAGATTGGGCAGGATCAGAATCACTGCCGTGGCGATGACGATCAGGGTCGCCTGCCGGAACTTCTTCTGCTTGAGCATGACATGGCCTTTTATTCTTGTGTGCAGCGAATTGTCGCCTTGCCGAAAGGACCGAGACGGTACGGTGTTTGTGATTTCCATAAATCGTGCGACGGAAACGAGACGTACCGGACGTTCGCCTGGCTATAAATGAGCAAGCAAGTTCCGCACCAGTAAATTGACGGGTCAATGAAGTTGCGCCGGGCTTTTGGTTGTCTTCCTTGAGTAACCCAATCGGAGGGCAACCAATGAACAAGCCGAAGCTATCGCTGATACTGCTGCTCGCTGCCGTTTCGACGGCTGCGTTCGCCCAGCAGGAGAATATGACCCTGCAGCAGGAGCGCGAGCAGATGGGTGCCGACTTGGAGGAAAATCGCCAGCAGATCGGCCGAGATATCAACCATATCCGCGAGCCTGCGGCGACCGGGAACGATGCGCAGGGCCTCAATCGCGGCGGCGTGCAGAGCGATGCCATCAATCCACAGCCCAATGCGCCCGGCGCCGCGAACCGGCCCGCCGGTACCGGTCTGCCGAGCGCCCAGGACAATGTGCAACAGCCGAATCGTGGCTTGGGAACCACTCCTGCTCCGGGTACTACGCAGCCGCAGGCGACTCCGGGTGGTGCCAATGGAAACGCGGGTCAGGGTGGTGTCACACCGCCGGGTGGAATCGGAACAGGTGGCGGTAACGAAGCCGGCGGCGCGGACAGCGGAGGCGCTGCGACTGGCGGTGCGATGGGTGGTGCTGCCGGTCAACGTTAAGTGGTTTGGCATGGCTGTGCAGCGCTGTCGCTGCTCAGTCGCTCAGTCGCTCCAGGCTGGCCGGATCCGGTCGGCCGTTGAAAAAGACCTGTAAGGCCTGTTCGAATAGCGCTGGGTCCGATGCCGCCTGGGCAAATAGCGTCATGCTGGAATGAAATTTCAGGTCATCCGGGCTACCCAGGATCTGTCGAGCGCTGCGAGTGCCGTGTTCGAGCATCGCCTCGGTGCACGCCCGCAGCCTCGCTCCCAGTAAAGGGTGCTGCAGGTAAGCGATTGCTTCATCGCGACCCGAGATGGCGTAGCGCTGTGCCATGGCGCTACGGCCCAGGCCCTGAAGTTGCGGAAAGATGAACCACATCCAGTGCGAATGCTTTCGGCCGCTGCGCAGTTCATTAAGCGCTTGCTCGTAGTGAGCCTGCTGGGCATCGACGAAACGCTGCAGATCATAAGGGTCGCCCATGGGCTTCGTCTCGAAAGAGGAGAGAAGGGCGAATCTGCTACAGCTTTGGTCAGGGCGGCAACCGACGGCGGATGTATGGCAGGCGAGCGTTGGACCTTAAACGCAAAAACCCCTGACTTCGTATGAAGTCAGGGGTTTTGCTTGATTCGAATATGGCGGTGAGGAAGGGATTCGAACCCTTGATACGATTTCTCGTATACACACTTTCCAGGCGTGCTCCTTCAACCGCTCGGACACCTCACCGGATCGACGGAGGTTCATGTCCGTCGAGGCGCGCTAATGTAATCGAACGCACTGCCTTTGGCAAAAACTTTTTTAGCTTATTCATGCGCTTAACAAATCCGGCTTCGCGCAGGTGACGGGCAGCATGTTCCGCTAGACTGCTGTTGCAACCCGGGTCACTGCCTGGGTTATTTTGGAAAGAAGCCGAGCGGAGCGCACCTGTCCCATGCGACGGACAAGCCAATCAGACAACCATACCGATACCCTGTTGGTGCCGACCCGTCGCCGGGTGGCTGTCGCCAGCCTGGAATTGGGTATGTATGTCTGCGAGCTGGACCGACCATGGAGCGAAACGAACTTCGCATTCCAGGGGTTCCCGCTACTGACGCCCGGTGAGATACGTAAGGTTCGCAGCTGTTGTGACTATGTCTATGTCGACGATACGCGGCGAGTCCGTCTGCAGCACGGTGTTCCGGTCGCAACCGCTACGCCGCGTGCGCGCAAACCGCAGGAGCGTACGTATCACGCGCTCTCGACTGAAGTGGAAGAAGCTCGTTCGGCCTACCAGGATGGCTCCCAGCTGATTGAGCAGGTGCTCGCCGATGTCCAGCATGGGCGGGTCATCGATACCCGGGCGTGCCACGGTGCGGTCAAGCGCAATCTGGAAAGCATGCTGCGCAACGAGAGCGCCATGCTCTGGCTGATTCGGCTGAAGAACAAGGATCTGTATACCAGCCTGCATTGCCTGTCCGTTTCGATCATGGCGATGGGGTTCGGCAACCATCTCGGGCTGCAGGATGACAAGCTGCAGTTGCTGGGCATGGCCGGTCTGCTGCATGACGTCGGCAAGATGCGCATTGATCCGCAGATTCTCAACAAGCCGGGCAAGCTGACGTCGCAGGAGTTCGAAGTCATCAAGCGGCACCCGGTCTTCGGCCTGGAAGCGCTTCGGGCGCAGCCGGGAGTTCCTGAGGCAGCGCTGCATGCGGCGTACGGCCACCATGAGCGGCTCGATGGCACCGGCTACCCGTTAGGTTCCGGACCCGCGCAGATTTCCTACATGACGCGCATCATCACCATCGTCGATGCATTCGATGCAATCACCAGCCATCGGGCCTACGATTGCGCGCGACCGGTCCAGGCGGCTTTCGAGATTCTGCGCAGTGGCAGTGGCAGGCAGTTTGACGAGGATCTGGTGCTGGAATTCATCCGCTGGCTGGGCGCGTTCCCGGTCGGCACACTGGTTGAACTGCATACTGGTGAAGTCGCCGTGGTGGTGGAGAAACACAAGCAGTTTCAGCTGCGGCCGCGCGTCGTGGTCCTGCGCGATGCCGCCAAGCAGCGCTGTGCTGCGCGCTATCTGGACCTCGCCCAGGTCACGGTGGACGCAGAGGGCACTCCCTATCGAATTTCCATTGGCTTGCCCGACGGCTCCTTCGGGTTGCATATCGCCGATCCGGAACTGCAATCCATCCTGCATCCACAGACACTCGCATCCTTCGAGCAGGATGCCTGAGCGTCAGCAACCATGACTCTAGCCGGCATTTGAGGTCCCAGGCGTGACCGGTCGGTCGGTCATCGTGCTTTACCTGAACCGGAGTGCTGGGTAACGTCTGCGCACTTCAAAAACAAGGAATCTCGTCATGAGTGAGCTGGTCTCTTACCAATTCGAAGACGGCGTCGCCACGCTGACGCTGTGCAATGGCAAGGTCAATGCGCTCTCGCCTGCGGTATTCGAGGCGCTCAACGCTGCACTGGATCGTGCCGAGCAGGACCGCGCGATCGTGATTCTTACCGGGCAGCCGGGCATTCTTTCCGGTGGCTACGACCTGAAGGTCATGACCTCCAGTCCACAGAACGCCATGGCCCTGGTTGCCACCGGCTCGACCTTTGCGCGGCGGATGCTGGCGCACCCGTTCCCGGTCATCGTCGCCTGCCCAGGGCATGCGATTGCCAAGGGTGCGTTTCTGCTGCTGTCTTCGGATTACCGCATCGGTGTCGAAGGGCCGTTCCATATCGGCCTCAATGAAGTGCAGATCGGCATGACAATGCACCATGCCGGTATCGAACTGGCGCGCGACCGTCTGCGCAAATCCGCATTCCACCGCTCGGTGATCAACGGCGAGATGTTCGATCCGGCGAGCGCGGTCGATGCCGGCTTCCTTGACAAGGTAGTGCCGGCCGGCGAGCTGTTGGCAGTCGCCAAAGCCACAGCCGAGCAGCTGAAGAAGATCAATATGGTGGCGCACAAGAACACCAAACTGAAAGTGCGCAAGGCGCTGTTGGAGACGCTGGACCAGGCGATCGCCCTGGACCAGGAACACTTCGGCTGATTCAGCAGGCCGACTGCACGAGAGAATTTCTGCTCGAGTGCGCACGAGGGCCGGCCCTGCGTTTACACTGCGCGAGTAACGCCCCGCCGATGGCGGGGCGTTTTCATTTCTCATTCAGTGTCGCCTCGCAGGAGAGCCCCGATGTCCGCCCCGCACACCCCGGTAGAACGCGCCGATTTCGACCAGGTCATTGTTCCCACCTTCGCTCCAGCAGCCTTCGTACCGGTGCGTGGCTTGGGCTCGCGAGTATGGGATCAGAGCGGCCGAGAACTGGTGGACTTCGCGGGCGGCATCGCGGTCAACGCGTTGGGCCATGCGCATCCGGCAATGGTGGCGGCGCTGACGGAGCAGGCCGGCAAGCTCTGGCACATCTCCAACATCTATACCAATGAGCCGGCATTGCGCCTGGCGAAAAAGCTGGTCGCAGCGACCTTCGCCGATCGCGCCTTCTTCTGCAATTCTGGCGCCGAAGCCAACGAGGCCGCCTTCAAGCTGGCGCGTCGCTACGCCCATGATGTCTACGGTCCGCAGAAGTTCGAGATCATTTCCGCGCTGAACAGCTTCCACGGCCGGACCCTGTTCACCGTTACGGTGGGCGGGCAGTCGAAGTATTCCGACGGCTTCGGGCCGAAGATCGAAGGCATCACCCATGTGCCCTACAACGATCTCGAGGCGCTCAAGGCGGCGATTTCCGACAAGACCTGCGCGGTGGTGCTCGAGCCGATTCAGGGCGAGAGCGGCATTCTGCCGGGCGAGCAGGCTTATCTGGAAGGTGCGCGCCAGCTGTGCAACGAGCACAACGCGCTGCTGATCTTCGACGAAGTGCAGACCGGCATGGGCCGTACCGGTGAGCTGTTTGCCTACATGCATTACGGCATCACGCCTGACATCCTGACCAATGCGAAGAGTCTCGGCGGCGGCTTCCCGATCGGCGCGATGCTGACGACTAACGAGATCGCTGCGCACCTGAGCGTCGGTACTCACGGCACCACCTACGGCGGCAACCCGCTGGCTTGTGCGGTGGCTGAGGCGGTAGTGGACATCGTCAACACGCCGGAAGTGCTCGAGGGCGTCAAGGCGAAGCATGAGCGCTTCAAGGCCCGCCTGACGCAGATCGGCGAGCGCTACGGTGTGTTCAGCCTGGTGCGTGGCCGTGGCCTGCTGATCGGCTGCGTGCTGAGCGATGCCTGGAAGGGCAAGGCCGGTGCGTTCTGTGCTGCCGCCGAAAAGGAAGCGCTGATGGTGCTGCAGGCGGGCCCCGATGTGGTGCGCCTGGCGCCGAGCCTGGTGATCGACCAAGCTGATATCGACGAAGGGCTGGATCGTCTCGAGCGCGCCGTCGCTGCGCTGACCCAGGCCTGATCATCCCAAGCGCGGCGCTGCTGGCGTCGCGCGTTCTACTAGCGAGAGCATTTAAATGAGCGATAGCCTGCAACTGGTTCTGGAAGATGTTGACGGAACCCAACTGGAAACCTCCTGCACCCGTTTTGCCGTGATCTGGCAGGGTCGCGAGGTATGGATTCAGCAGGTTGGCAACGGTCAGCTGATGATCGGTGTAGACGTCGAGGATGGCGACACCGAGTACGCCAATCTGGTGCTGCGTCCGCTGGCGACCAATCTGGTCAGCCTGCAGCTGGAAATGGAACCGGCCGAAGCCGATGACGACGAGCACGTCCACGGCCCTGACTGCAACCACTGACGATTCCCCGGCATGCTCGCCCTTGGCAAGCTGCTGGAACTGACCCTCGCCGGGCGCGAGCCCTGCGAGAAGGTCCAGCTCACCCCGCGCGGGGTGAAGCTGCACTGGCTGGCCGACGGCGCATTGCTGGTGTCGCCGCCACCTGGCCAGGATCAAGGCCTCGACCTGCTGCTTTCGGCAGGCATTCACGGCAACGAACTCATCCCCATACATGTTCTGGATCGCCTGGTCCGTGCGCTCGCGCGGGACGATGTGCGGCCGCGTGCTCCGCTGTTGCTGCTGTTCGCCAATCCGGCAGCGATGCGCCGAATGGTGCGACAGGTCGAGCACGATCTGAACCGCCTGTTTCGCGGCGAGCATGCGGATGTATGGGGCGGTGAAGCCATCCGTGCGGCGGAGCTCGAAGCGCTGGTTGGCGGTTTTTTCAGCGGGGCCGGACGCCAGCGTCGTCACTATGACCTGCACTCGGCGCTGCGCCCATCACGCCTTGCCCAGTTCGCGATCTGCCCCTGGCGAGAGTGTGAGCAGGTCTCGGCCGAGTCGTTAACTCGTCTGGACCGACTGGCGATCGAGGGTGTGCTGCTGCAGCGCCAGGCCACCTCGACCTTCAGCGCGATGACGTCCACCCGCTACGGCGCCGAGGCGTTCACACTGGAGCTTGCCGAGGGCGCGGGCGAGAGCCTGCCTGTGGCGGTCGTGCAGTTCGAGCGGGGCCTGTACGGCATGATCGAGGGGCGCGAGGCACCAGTCGCTGCACATGCGTTGCCGCAGTTGCTGCAGATTTCTCGCGAAGTCATCAAGCGCAGTCCGCGGTTTCGTTTGTGCGTGCCCAGCGATATCGAGAATTTCGCACCACTTCCGCTCGGCAGCGTGCTGGCCGAGGATGACGGGGCGCGCTGGGTGATCGATGAGCCGGGCGCGCGCATCCTGTTTCCCATGGCTGATGTGGCAGAAGGGCAACGTGCCGCACTTATCGTGGTGCCGCTGGAGCAGACCGAAGGCGAGCGTTGAAGCGTTCGCGGTGGTCTGGGCGGTTGCAATTGGCCGCCTGCGCCCTTATCTAGCCTCACTCCCCCCTGCGTTGTGTGCACTTCTTATGAGTACTGCTCTGTCCATCCGGCAGTTGACCAAGACCTATGGCAACGGCTTCCAGGCCCTCAAGGGCATCGATCTGGACGTGGCCGAAGGCGATTTCTTTGCCTTGCTCGGGCCCAATGGCGCCGGCAAGTCCACCACCATTGGCATCCTCTCTACCCTGGTGAACAAGAGCGGCGGCACGGTCAACGTGTTCGGCCATGACCTGGATCGCGACCCGTCCGGGCTCAAGCGCTGCCTGGGCGTGGTCCCGCAGGAATTCAACTTCAACCAGTTCGAGAAGGCCTTCGACATCCTGGTCACCCAGGCCGGCTACTACGGCATCCCGGCGAAGATTGCCAAGGAGCGCGCCGAGCGCTACCTCAACCAGCTGGGCCTGTGGGACAAGCGCGACGTGTCCTCGCGCATGCTCTCCGGTGGCATGAAGCGCCGTCTGATGATCGCCCGGGCGCTGATCCATCAGCCGCGCCTGTTGATTCTCGACGAGCCCACCGCCGGCGTGGATATCGAGCTGCGCCGTTCGATGTGGTCCTTCCTCACCGAACTCAACCGCGAGGGGATCACCATCATCCTCACCACGCACTACCTGGAAGAGGCCGAGCAGCTGTGCCGCAACATCGGCATCATCGATCACGGCCAGATCGTCAAGAACACCAGCATGCGCGAGCTGCTCACGCAGTTGCATGTGGAAACCTTCCTGCTCGATCTCAAGGAGTCTCAGCTGGTGGCGCCTGAGCTGGGTAACTATCCGTCGCGGCTGGTCGACCATCACACCCTCGAGGTGCAGGTAGAGAAAAGCCAGGGCGTTACCGAGCTGTTCCGCCTGCTCGGCGCCCAGGGTATCGAAGTGCTGAGCCTGCGCAACAAGACCAACCGACTGGAGGAGCTGTTCGTGTCGCTGGTGGAGAACAATCTGAAGGTGAAGTCATGAGCGGTGAGCTGCGTCCCAACCTGGTCGCGCTGCAGACCATCGTCCAGCGCGAGATCCGTCGCTACACGCGCATCTGGCCGCAGACGCTGCTGCCCCCGGCGATCACCATGGTGCTGTACTTCGTCATCTTCGGCAGCCTGATCGGCGCGCGGATCGGCGACATGGACGGCTTCAGCTACATGGACTACATCGTGCCGGGGTTGATCATGATGTCGGTGATCACCAACTCGTACAGCAACGTCGTGTCGAGCTTTTTCAGCACCAAGTTCCAGCGTTCTATCGAGGAACTGCTGGTCTCGCCGGTCTCGCCGCATGTGATCGTCATCGGTTTTGCCCTGGGCGGTATCACCCGCGGGCTGGCGGTGGCGGTGATCGTCACGCTGTTGTCGATGTTCTTCACCGATTTGCAGGTGCATCACCTGGGCGTGACGGTGCTGGTGATCACCCTGACGGCGAGCATCTTCGCCCTGGGGGGCTTCATCAACGCGGTGTTTGCGCGCAATTTCGACGATATCTCGATCATCCCGACCTTCGTCCTGACGCCGCTGACCTACCTGGGCGGGGTGTTCTACTCGATCAACCTGCTGTCGCCGTTCTGGCAAACGCTGTCGCTGGCCAACCCGGTGCTGCACATGGTCAATGCCTTCCGTTACGGCATCCTTGGCGTTTCCGATATTCGTATCGGTGTGGCGATCAGCTTCATGCTGGTGGCGGTGGCGGCGCTCTATCTGGTCTCCGTCGGCCTGCTCAAGAGTGGACGCGGGATGCGCCAGTAGGCTGCGCTCCCTTCGGCGGCTGCGCCAATGCCGCTGAAAAGAACGCCGCGAAGCGCTAAACTTCGCGGCGTTTTTCGTTCAGGTCCTTTCCCCATGCAGCATCCCGCCGAACATTCCCCGCTGGGCAAGTCCAGTGACTACGTCGCCACCTACAGCCCGCACCTGCTGTTTCCGATCCCGCGCGCGCCGAAGTGGGCCGAGCTTGGTCTCACTGCCGAGACGCTGCCCTATCAGGGCGTGGATCTGTGGAATTGCTACGAGCTGTCCTGGCTGCTGCCGTCGGGCAAGCCGGTGGTGGCCATCGGCGAGTTCGAGATTCCGGCCGATTCGCCGAACATCATCGAATCCAAGTCGTTCAAGCTCTATCTCAACTCGCTGAACCAGTCGGTCTTCGCATCGCGTGAGGCGCTGTCGAAGGTGATGGTTGATGACTTGTCCGCGGCCGCCGGCAAGCCGGTAGGGGTGCGCTTGCGCACGCTGGACGAGGTCGCGGCAGAGGGCGTTGCGGCGCTGCCGGGTCGCTGTATCGACGATCTCGACGTGACCATCGAGCACTACGACCATCCGCAGCCGGAGCTGTTGACCTGCGATGCGGGGCGCGTGCTCGAGGAGTCGCTGCACAGCCACCTGCTCAAATCCAATTGCCCGGTAACGGGCCAGCCAGATTGGGGCAGCGTGGTAGTCGAGTACCGCGGCGCGGCGCTGCAGGCGGAGAGTCTGTTGGCCTATCTGGTGAGCTTTCGTCAGCATGCCGATTTTCACGAGCAGTGCGTGGAGCGCATCTTTCTCGATCTGCAGCGCTTACTGCAGCCGGAGAAACTGACCGTCTATGCGCGCTATGTGCGCCGTGGTGGGCTGGATATCAATCCCTATCGCAGTACCGAGGCGATGGTTGTGGACAATCGTCGGCTGGTACGTCAATGACGCAACGGGTCGCGCCCGTAGCGCGACCCGCTACCTGCTTCAGATGCCCATGTTGGCCAGGGTCTGCATGATGTTGCGCAGCGTCATGGCCATGTTTGGATGGCTGACTTCAAAACGTTCTACCGCCAGGTTGACGCCATCCACCAGAGAATCGTTGGCTTCGCCGGTATCCTGAGTCGCCAGTCTGGCCTCGATGTCCTGAGCGATTGTATGTAGCGAAGCCCGTTCCTCATCAGTCAGCGGCGTGTCCTGGGCCAGTTGATTACGCAGTTCTTCGAGCTGCGACTGCAGATCATGTTCCGGCATTTTGCTTCCCTCTCATGGGTTTACGGGCGACTTGGTATGAACCTCGATGATCAAAGGTTAAACCAGCGGCCGCACCTTGTCTGTGCCTTTGCCAAAGGCAGCTTGGCTCAGCGTGAAGATATGAAAGCCAAACGTCCGGCTGACTGCCGAAAATCAGGTGTTCGCTCTATACTGCGCGGTCTGCGTCGGTGCGCCGCATGCACCAATACCTATGGAGAAAAAGTAATGCCCAAGATCGCTACGGCCTGGATCGCCGTGCTCAAGGCCGGTTTCGTCGCCACTGTCGCCATGCTTGGCGCGGCGCCTGCACTGGCCGAAGAAGATCCGTGGGAAGGTGTCAACCGTGCGGTGTTCCGTTTCAACGACACCGTCGACACCTACACCCTCAAGCCTCTGGCCAAGGGTTACCAGAAGGTGACGCCGGAGTTCGTCGAAGACGGCATCGGTAACGTGTTCAGCAACCTCGGTGACGTGATCGTGCTGACCAACGATCTGTTGCAGGGCAAGGTCCGCGACGCCGGCATCGATACCAGCCGTATCCTGTTCAACACCACCTTTGGTGTGCTCGGGTTCTTCGATGTGGCGACCCGCATGGGGCTGCACAAGAACGATGAGGATTTTGGCCAGACCCTCGGCGCCTGGGGTTTGGGAAGCGGGCCTTACGTCGTGCTGCCGCTGTTGGGGCCAAGTACAGTGCGTGATGCCTTTGGCCGTGTGCCGGATTCGTTCCTCGAGCCTTATCCGCACATGGAGCACGTCCCGACGCGCAACGTCACGCGCGGCGTTGACCTGGTGGATACCCGCGCCGGCCTGCTTTCTGCCGAGAAGATGATTCGCGGCGATCGCTACATTTTCGTACGCAACGCCTATCTGCAGAATCGCGAGTTCCGCGTCAAGGATGGCGAGGTCGAAGACGACTTCTGATTTCATGGCCGCATGACTGCGGCCATCTATAAGGTCCGGTCAGGACATGGACAGAATGGCGAGGCCCAGGCTTTGCCGGCCATCGTCGAGCTGGCTGATGCGAACGACTTCGGTCTGTGCGTCGAGGCCTTTCAGTTCACTGTGTTCGGAAGGGATCAGCACGCGAACCCTGTCGCCCATGCGCAGGTCCGTACTGGCCAGCACCTGCATGCCGGTGCTGGATAGATCGATACAGACGCCGCTGAGTTTTGTATCGCCATGTTCCAGTGCAACGGTGGTTTCGATCTGCATGCGGATAAAATCGCGTTTTTCGCTGTAATCCCGGTCTTTCTGGCTCATGGTCTCAACCTTTTATATATGGCTCGCTGGGTTCTTATAGCTCCCCTCAATTCGACCTGTAAAGGCGCCAGCCGGTCGGCTTGAAACCCCGAACGTATGGGAGTACCGTCTGCGCCTTGAAACGTACCCAACCCGACGTTACGCGGGGCCAATGTTTTCGCCAATCATCCTGGCGATACCGCCTGGTAGGAACATGCTTAAACCAAGCGCGACGCTGCTGATCATAGATGACGACGATGTGGTTCGAGCCAGTCTGGCTGCCTATCTGGATGACAGCGGTTTCCGTGTCCTGCAGGCAGCCAATGGCCCGCAGGGTATGGATCTGTTCGATTCGGAGCAGCCCGATCTGGTGATCTGCGACCTGCGCATGCCACAAATGGATGGTCTGGAACTGATCCGGCAGATCAGCGAGCGTCAGATCGACCTCCCGGTGATCGTGGTTTCCGGTGCCGGTGTGATGAGCGATGCTGTCGAGGCGTTGCGCCTGGGCGCCGCCGATTATCTGATCAAACCACTCGAAGACCTGGCGATGCTCGAACACTCGGTGCGTCGCGCGCTGGATCGTTCGCGCCTGCGCCTGGAGAACCGCCGCTATCGCGAGCAGCTGGAAACAGCCAACCGCGACCTGCAAGCCAGCCTGCACCTGTTGCAGGAGGATCAGGATGCGGGTCGTCAGGTGCAGATGAACATGCTGCCGGTGACGCCGTGGAGCGTCGATGGCTTCGACTTCGCCCACCAGATCATTCCCTCGCTGTACCTGTCCGGTGACTTCGTCGACTATTTTCGCGTGGACGAGCGGCGCATCGGCTTCTATCTCGCCGACGTGTCCGGCCATGGTGCTTCATCGGCATTCGTAACCGTACTGCTCAAGTTCATGACCACCCGCCTGCTGTACGAATCGCGCCGCGGCGGGATGCTGCGCGAGTTCAAACCGTCGGAAGTGCTCGATCACATCAACCGTGGTCTGATCAATTGCAAGCTGGGCAAGCACGTGACCATGCTCGGCGGAGTGATCGATCAGGAACATGACGTGCTGCACTACAGCATCGGTGGCCATCTGCCGATGCCGGTGCTCTATACGGGAGACAGCGCGCACTATCTGGAAGGCCGAGGTCTGCCGGTCGGGTTGTTCGTCGAGGCCACCTACCAGAATTTCGAGCTCAAGCTGCCTGAGAGCTTCAGTCTGACATTGCTCTCCGATGGCATTCTGGACCTTTTGCCCGGTGAGACACTCAAAGAAAAAGAGTCCGCGCTGCCCGGCCTTATAACCCAGGCTGGTGGCACGCTGGATGGATTACGTCGAGTCTTCGGGTTGGCCGAACTGGCTGACATGCCCGACGATATCGCCTTGCTGGTGTTGAGCAGGAACCTTGCATGAGTACTGGTAGAATCCAGTTCGCCGAGATGGATGGCACCTTTGTTCTGAAGTTCATTGGTGAAATCCGTCTGACGCTCTGTTCGGCGCTGGATGCAACGATCGAGAAGATCTTCTCGTCGCTCAATTTCTCGTCCATCGTCATTGATCTGACCGAGAGCCGTAGTATCGACAGCACTACGCTGGGCCTGCTGGCCAAGCTGTCGATTCTGTCGCGGCAGAAAGTCGGCATGTTGCCGACGCTGGTCACAACCCACCCGGATATCACTCGACTCTTGCAGTCGATGGGCTTCGATCAGGTATTCAATATCGTCGACACGCCGCTCCCTTGCCCCGAGTGCCTGGCCGATCTGCCTTCGCAGGATCAGTCGGAGGAGGTGGTGAAGGCGAAGGTGTTGGAGGCTCACCGGATTCTGATGAGCCTCAACGAGTCCAATCGCGAGGCCTTCCATGACCTCGTCACCGCTTTGGAGCGGTCCTGATCAGGCCAGTTTGACCAGCAGCGCTTCGAGCTTTTCCTGATCGCGTGCGAACTGACGGATGCCTTCGGCGAGCTTTTCGGTGGCCATGGCATCCTCGTTCAGGCCCCAGCGGAAACTCTTCTCATCCAGACTGATACGCGCCTCTGACTCGCGACCAGGCTGCAGTTTGCGCTCCAGCGTGCCGCTGGCCTCGGCCAGATCACCGAGCAGTTCCGGGCTGATGGTCAGCCGATCGCAACCGGCCAGTGCCTCGATCTGTCCGACGTTGCGGAAGCTCGCGCCCATTACCACCGTCTTGTAACCGTGCGCCTTGTAGTAGTCGTAGATGCGGCTGACCGATTGCACGCCCGGATCTTCCGCGCCCTGGTAGTCACGACCCTCATGCTTCTTGTACCAGTCGTAGATGCGACCAACGAACGGCGAGATCAGGAATACGCCGGCCTCGGCGCACGCTACGGCCTGGGTGAAGGAGAACAGCAGGGTCAGATTGGTCTGGATACCGGCTTTCTCCAGCTGCTCGGCTGCGCGAATGCCTTCCCAGGTCGAAGCGATCTTGATCAACACGCGCTCGCGGCTGATTCCGGCCTGCTCGTACAGACCGATCAGACGTTCACCGCGCTGGACCATGGCCTGGGTATCGAACGACAGTCGTGCGTCGACTTCGGTGGAGATGCGCCCGGGGATCAGCTCCAGGATCTGCTTGCCGACGGCTACGGCGAAAAGATCGCAGGCCAGGCCGATATCGCCCTGGCACTGTTTCATGGCGTTGCCGAGGTGGTCGGCGTAGCGCGGCATGGCCGCTGCTTTGAGCAGTAGCGACGGATTGGTGGTGGCGTCCACCGGCTTCAGGCGGGCAATGGCATCGATGTCACCGGTGTCGGCGACCACTGTGGTGAACTGCTTGAGTTGTTCCAGCTTGGAAGTCATGTAAGAGGGGGCTCCGTCCTATGAGTGGCATGACCTTACCGGAGCCAGACGGCCCGCTCAACGAGCGTGTGGACCCGGATGCGCTTGGCTTTGATTCAATTGCGCGGGCGGCGTTCCTTGCAGGCGAACGGTCAGTGCCCTTCGAGTAGCGTTACCGCCTGATCGAGCAGCGCAAGAGGCTGGCTGGTCTTGTGAATGTCCACCGAAAGCAGCTGGCGGAAGCGCCGCGCGCCGGGGAAGCCCTGGCCCAGACCAAGTACATGCCGAGTGATGTGGTGCATCGCGCCGCCTTCCGCCAGATGCTGCTCGATATACGGCCGCATGTTGCGCAGAGCCTGCGCCCGGCCGATCACCGGCGTATCGCTGCCGAACAACTCGTGATCGACGCGGGCCAGCAGATAGGGGTTGTGGTAGGCCTCGCGACCCAGCATGACGCCATCGAAGGTTTGCAGGTGCGCGCGGCATTCATCCAGCGTCTTGATACCGCCGTTGAGGATGATCTCGAGGTCCGGGAAGTCCTGTTTCAGCTGCGCGGCGATGTCGTAACGCAATGGCGGGACTTCGCGGTTCTGCTTCGGTGACAGACCTTCGAGGATGGCGATGCGCGCGTGCACGGTAAAGCTGCGGCAGCCGGCGTCGCGTACCTGACCGACGAAATCGCACAGCTCGGCATAGCTGTCGCGCCCGTTGATGCCAATGCGGTGCTTGACGGTGACCTCAACGCCCACTGCATCGCGCATGGCCTTGACGCAATCGGCGACCAGTTGCGGATGGCCCATCAGGCAGGCGCCGATCATGTTGTTCTGCACCCGATCGCTGGGGCAGCCAACGTTGAGATTCACCTCGTCATAACCGGCGGCTTCGGCGAGCTTCGCGCAAGCGGCAAGCTCCGCCGGTACGCTACCGCCCAGCTGCAGAGCCAGTGGGTGCTCGCTCTCGTCATGCCGCAAAAACCGCTGCGCATCGCCATGCAGTAGCGCACCGGTGGTGACCATCTCGGTGTAGAGCAGTGCATGTCGCGAGAGTTGGCGCAGGAAGTATCTGCAGTGCCTGTCCGTCCAGTCCATCATCGGCGCGACGGAGAAGCGGCGGGAGGGTGCAGGGCGCGTCGTTTCGGCTATGGCGGATTCGTACATGGGGTTCCAGCAGTGTTGCTGCAGCATTTCCTGAAGGGGCGTTCTCACATCACCCGGCAGCTAGGCAGGGCGCCTGGCTGAGACACGGCGCATGCCCTGTTCGGCCGGGTTGCGCCAAGGGCCCTGTGAAAAACAGGGTGCAAGTTTACACGCAGAACCTGGCGTGTGCGCGGTTGAGGGGCGGGCAAGCAGCGAGGCTGCCCGGGCGATGAGACAGGCGGTCTGATTGCTTGTGGGTTGCGGAGCAGAAACGTCTCCTGGCTGGTTTAGCCAAGCTCATGCCCGAGATAGGCGGACTTATGGCGGCCAGAACTTAACCGATGTGCTTGTTTGGCAGCGTTAGTTGCCACGCTAGCGGGCTACAGTTTTCCTGTTTCTAAAATGTGCGGTTATGGAATTAGATTAAAGTCCATACTGAAATTGATATCGCTTAAACAATAATGCTAAGTGGTTCACATAAATTGCCAGTATCAGATGAGCTCTGTCATAGTGCCTTCAGTACGCCTCGGTTATGTAATGCATGAAAACAGTCCTGATCGTTGACGATCATCCATTCATCTGTCTGGCAGTGCGCATGCTGCTCGAGCGTGATGGTTATAGCGTAGTCGGGGAGGCCGACAACGGCGTCGATGCCATACAGCAGGCCAAGGTACTTCAGCCTGACCTGGTCATTGTCGATATCGGCATCCCGAAGCTGGACGGTTTGTCGGTGATCATGCGTTTACGGCTGTTGAATGATGCGCTCAAGGTCTTGGTGCTGAGCTCGCAGCCGGCAGGACTGTTTTCCACGCGGTGCCGCCAGGCAGGCGCGGCGGGCTACGTTTGCAAGAGCGGAGACCTTGGCGAGCTGAGCAGCGCGATTCAGGCGATAAAGTCCGGCTACGATTATTTTCCGAGCCTGACCGCCAGCTCCGTCAGCCATCGCGATGCTTCGGGGTCGGAAGTCGAGCGATTGAATTCGCTCTCGGACCGGGAAATCACTGTGCTGCGTCTTTTGGCGCTGGGGCACTCGAACAAGCAGATCGGCGAGGATCTGGCGCTCAGCAATAAAACCATCAGCTGCTACAAGACGCGCATCATGGAGAAGCTCAGGGTCCGCACCTTGGTCGATCTGGCGGAAATCGCCAAGCGCAATTCCTTCACCTGACCGCTGCATCAACTAAACAGAGCGAGTGCGCCGCCTGGTCTATTGCGGTGCCGCCTTACTTACCGAGTCGAGCCAATGGTTGCCAACCTTTACGCAGCGGATGGGTCGTCCGGTGATGAATCCGCGAAGCCGCTGCAACTGAGATTACTCGTTGTCGATGACTATCCACCTGGGTTGATGCTGCTTCAGCAGCAGTTCAGCTTTCTTGGCTATCGGGTCGTTGGCGCATCTGATGGTGAAGCAGCTCTTGCCCAATGGTTTGCCGGCGACGTTGACGTTGTGATCACCGACTCTCGAATGCCGGTGATGGATGGTTGTGCCTTGACCGAGGCCATCCGCCAAGCGGAACGAGCGAAGTCGGCGCAGCCGTGCCTGATTATTGGGTTCACCGCAAACGCCGTTGCGGAGGAGCGTGAGCGATGCCTGGCGGCCGGGATGGATGAGTGCTTTTTCAAGCCAATGGATCTGGTCGACATCGACCACTATATAAAGGTGCATATGCAGGGCGTGTCGTCCGATGTGCAGAGCGTTCCAAGCGGCGAACTTGACTCGCAAGCGCTGCGGGAACGACTGAGGCGTTTGCCCGCGGCGGATCCGAAGGCGATGCAGCTGCTGGTCAGTACCTTGTATCGCTACCCAGGCAGATATTCGCAAGCTTGAACAGTTGATGATGGCGCGCGACATCGAAGAGTTGGCCAATTTCGCCCACCGGATCAGGGGAGCGGTTGGTCTGATTGGCGCACAGGATGTGGTCGAGAGTTGCCAAGCGCTGGAAGGTGTCTGTATTGAACAGCTGTCCTTCGATGGCGTACGCCGCGAGGCGGAGTCACTGCTGTACGCATTACGAAAGCTGGACGCCGCTCTCCAGGAACTGCAGCTCGGCGCTGGTTGATTGCCGTTCGCAGTGCGGCAACCGCAAGTCACGTATCCCTAAGGGTTGATTGGCAGCTGACGCTCCTGTCAGGACGCCAGGCGCTCCAGCGCGGGGTTGAGCAGGTTGTCTCCGAAAAACTCCAGATGCGCGCGGGGATAGACCGGCAACGGCCATTCATCGACCTTCTTCGCCAGCTTCTGATAAGCCACAGCGCATTTCGACTTCGGATAGGCTTCGAATACCGCACGGCGCTTGTGCGCTGCAGTGCGAACGCTTTCGTCGAATGGCACGTCGCCGAGATAATCCAGTACGACGCTCAGGAAGCGATCGGTGATCTGGACCATTCTGGAGAACAGCGCGCGACCTTCATGGGGCGTGCGAGTCATGTTCGCCAGCACATGGAAGTGATTGATGCCGTAATTGCGGTTGAGCAATTTGATGAGGTTGTAGGCACCATTGAAAGATGCCGGCTCGTCGGTGATCACCACCAGCACCTGGCGCGAGGCACGAATGAAATTCATCGTCGAGTCGGAAATCCCCGACGCCGTGTCGATGATCAGAACATCGGGCGTGTCACGAATATCGCTGACTGCATGAATCAGGCCTGCTTGCTGGGTGGCGGTCAGATGCGCCATCGACAGGTCGCCGCATGTCCCTGGCAGAAGCCGGACATTTCCCTTGAAGCTCAGCATCGCCTGTTCCGCAGAGCAGGTGCCACGGAGCACGTCGGCAACGGTCTGTTTGCTGGCTAGCCCAAGCAGGACATGGGCATTGGCCAGCGCCAGGTCTGCGTCCAAAATCATGACCCGGCGTCCGAGGGCTGCCAGGCCGAGCGCAAGATTCACGCTAACGTTCGTCTTGCCGCAGCCCCCTCTACCTCCAGTAACAGCGATAACCTGTACAGGGTTCACTGTATTTCTCCTTTGCTCGGGAATGACTCGCCCGGTTTCCGTGAGCGGATTGCTTGGCGACACGGGCCAAGGGCAGATTCCTTGCTACTCGGTCAGGTTCTGCCTACCTGCCGGAATGATCCCAGAGTTTTCTTCCGGCTTAACGGCGAAACGTCCGATGCCGATGTAGGAAATTTCTTATTAAGTGGTGCTGCCTTGAATTAACGTGCGCGCCTCCGCAGAATTTCTTCAGCAAATGTGCGTGTGCTTCGATCTTCAGGCACACATCTCTGGTGGCGCAGCTTGCGCGCCCCCTGCAAACCGAATGGTCATGCACGTAAATCAGTCAGCCATGAAATTGTTCGGCTGGCTTGCTTCGCTGCGACCTGGGTTCCTCATTCGCCGTTTGGCAACGTATGTCAGGCCCATGCTCGATCATTCGAACTGCCCGCCAACTCTTGCGCATCTCTAGTAACCGGGGAAATACCTTCATGCGGTCGAAAACCTTTCTCGGGCTGCGTAAATGGATCTGGCGCGCGTTCGTCCAGAGTGCGCTGATTCCACTGGTTCTAGTGGAGATGGTGCTCATCGCGGTGTATCTGCTGAGTAACAACGCGATTCGCGATACGCAGATCGAGTACCTGAGGCAAAGCGCCGTCGAGGATCTGGAGGCTTCCGCTAATCAGGAAGCCCGCGTCGTCGTCGAGCAGCTTACGCAGGTGCGTGCACTGACCGAGACCTACCGCAATCTCACTACCCGCGCGTTGCTCGACGAGAGCACGCCAGTGCTGCCGCAGCTTGCACTCAGCGACAACGGTGTGCGCTATACGCCAGTAGATGACGGAGGCGCCGCGGTTTTCTATGCGAACTCCACGGCGGCCGAGCAGCAGGACCTACAGAAGGTCGCGAAGCTGTCGGTTCTGGAGCCGCTGATGAAGGAGATGGAGCTTAATAATCCGCTCGTGGCGAGTCTGTACTTCAACAGTTGGGACAGCCTTAACCACATCTACCCCTGGTTTCTGACGCCGGACCAGTATCCGCATGACATGGTGATCCCCAACTACAACTTCTATTACCTGGCCGATGCTACGCATAACCCCGAGCGTAAGGTGGTGTGGACCGACGTCTACGTCGATCCGGCCGGGCACGGCTGGATGATGTCGGCGATCGCACCGGTATACCGTGGCGACTTCCTCGAAGGTGTGGTCGGGATCGATATCACGGTCGGCGGTATTCTCGAGCAGATTGGCCGGTTGCAGGTGCCATGGAATGGCTATGCGATGCTGGTGGGGGCTGGTCTGAATATTCTTGCGATGCCCGAACCCGGTGAAGCCGATTTCGGGCTGGACGAGCTGACCGAGCACTCCTACGACGATGCTGTGCGTCGCGAGATCTTCAAGCCGGACGACTTCAGGCTGGACAAGAATCCGCAGACGGTGGCGCTGGCGAAGGCCATCGATGCAAAGCCCAGTGGTGTCGAATCGGTCGTGCTCAACGGGCGTGCCCACCTTGTGGCATGGTCGGTCATCGAGCCTACCGGTTGGCGCCTGCTGACTGTCGTCGATGAGGAAGACGTGTTCAGCCGGACCAATGCGCTGGCCAGCCGCTACCAGCAGATCGGTTATCTGTTGATCGGTGGTCTCGTGCTGTTCTACCTGGCCTTTTTTGCGTACATGTGGACGCGCGCGCGCAGGCTCAGCCAGCAACTCCTGGCCCCGATTTCCGGCATTTCGCAGATGATGGATCAGATCGGGCAGGGCAACTGGCTGCCTGCCAGGGTGTCCTCCGACATACGCGAACTCGACCAGATGGCCGGGCACGCGTCGCTGGTCGGCATGCAGCTGGAAAACAGCGAAGCGCAGCGCCTGCGTACCCATGAGCGTCTTGAATTGGTTCTGGAGAGTGCCACCGAAAGCCTCTGGGAAATCAATTACCAGACCGGCATGACCCGGCTTCGCGGGCGTTTCTGTCAGCGCTTCGGCCTTTCCAGCGATGTCATCGCGCTCGAGGACTTTTTCCTGCGGGTGCATCCGGACGACGTCGAGCGAGTTCGCCAGGCTCACGTGCATATGGCCAATGGCACGGATGACAGCTATTCGGGCGAATTCCGTTTCGCCGGCCGCGACGGCGAGTATCACTGGCTGCTGAGCCGCGGCAGGGTGCTGGAGCGCGACCCGGTCAGTCGGAAGGCAACATTGGTCGCCGGTACGCATGTCGACATCGATGGGCTCAAGCGTATCGAGGCGGAATTGCGGCAGACGATCCTGGATGCTCAGGTGGCCAACCAGGCGAAGTCTCGCTTCATCTCCAGCATGAGCCACGAATTGCGTACACCTCTGAATGCGATCCAGGGGTTCGCCCAGCTCATGCGCATGAAGCAGGACGTGCGGCCCGATGGCAACGCCGACTTCCTCGATGAGATTCTCAGGGCCAGCCGTCATCTCAATCAGCTGGTTGGCGACATCCTCGACTGGTCAGGCACGCAGTTGCAGTCGACCTCTGTAGAGCTGCAGATGGTCAACGTCAGCAAGCTGATGCAGGAAAGCGCCGAGCTGGTGCGGGCGGAAGTGGCCGAGCGCGGGCTGCAGCTGAACGTCGATCTGCCCGAAAGCACATTGCAGGTTCGCGCCGACCCGCGGCGGCTGCGGCAGGTCCTGCTCAACCTGCTATCCAATGCGATCAAGTACAACAAGCCGGCTGGCCAGGTGACGCTCAGCTATCAGGTGGCGGCGGGTTATATCCGATTGCTGGTGGAGGACACCGGGTTGGGGATCGCAAGCGATCAGCAGAACCGGGTATTCGAGCCGTTCCAGCGCCTCGGCCGCGAGAACACCATGATCCAGGGAACCGGTATCGGCCTGGCGCTCTGTCAGGAGCTGGCAGCGCTTATGCGGGGTCGCATGGGCTTGCACAGCGAACCGGGTATTGGCAGCAGCTTCTGGATCGAGCTACCGCTGCTTGGGAGCGAAGCGCCGCTTGAGGCAGTGATGCGCCAGGGATTACCCCGGGTCTTTTACGTCGAGGACAATCCTGCCAGCCAGTTTCTGGTGCGCACCGCGCTTGCGGACATTGCGCTCGTCGAGGTGGCGAGCAATGGCGTCAGCGCGCTGCAGCAGATACTCGCCGCGCCGCCTGATCTGGTGCTGCTCGATCTCAAATTACCGGAAATGAATGGTGAGGAGCTGTTGAGTCGCTTGCGCCGTGATGTGCGCTGCCAGGGCGTGCCCGTCGTGGTGCTGAGCGCCGTCACTGGCGCCGAAGCCTTGCGAGCGGCAAGCCTGGACTGCCAGGGGCTATTGCGCAAACCGCTGGATATGCAGGAGCTGCGCGGGCTGATCGAGGCGCTGTTGGCGGAGGTGGCTCAAGGTGTTGTCTGATGAGATTCGCCACTCCACAGTAGTCGTCATCGATGACATCACTGCCAGCCTGCGTCTGCTTGAGTCCAGCGTTCGCGCAATCGGCGTGCAACGGATAATGGCTTTCAGCGACTCTGCTGCCGGGCTTGCTTGGTTGCAGCAGAACGATTGGGATCTGCTGTTGCTCGATGTGGACATGCCGGCGCCCAACGGCTTCGACATTCTCCGCAGCCTTTCCGGGCGCGAACACAACCGCATGGTGGTCATGGTCAGCGCGCTCAGTGACAGGGAAAGTCGTTGCTCCAGCCTCAAGCTGGGTGCCAATGATTTCATCAGCAAGCCGCTGGACCTGCCGGAGCTGCTGCTGCGAGTGCGCAACCAGTTGCAGCTGAGCTGGGCCAGCAAGCAGCTGAAGATCGAACGGGAGACATTGGAGCGCAAGGTTTGCGAACGTACCGAGCAGCTGAACGCGAGCTACCAGTCGGTCATCTGCAGTCTGTCGCGTGCCGCGCAATACAAGGATGACGAGACAGGTCAGCACATTATCCGTATTGGTGAGTCGGCAGCGTTGATTGCGGCGGCGCTCGGTCAGCCTGCTGAGTGGGTGGAGCGCATACGCCTGGCTGCTCCGATGCATGACGTCGGCAAGATCGGCATTCCTGATCACATTCTGCTCAAGCCCGGCACGCTTACCGACCTGGAGCGCAAGATCATGCAGCGGCACACCCAGATCGGCCACGCGATCCTGCGTGACGGAGAAGAGTCTCCGTTGCTGGAAATGGCTGCCGAGATTGCCTTGTATCACCATGAGCGCTGGGACGGCACTGGCTATCCGCACGGACTTAAGGGCGAAGAGATTCCTCTGGCGGCGCGGGTGGTGGCGCTGTGTGACGTGTACGACGCGCTGCGCTCCCCGCGGCCTTACAAGGAGTCCTGGTCGAAGGAGAGGGCGCAGGCCTATATCTGTGAGCAGGCGGGTTTGTACTTCGACCCGGCGCTGGTCGACGTGCTGAACGGCATGTTCCAACAGATCGAGGACATGCAGGACAGCCTGGCGGACCCGCTGGCTCAGACGGCATCGGTGGGTGCCGAGCAGGAGTACTCAGAATCAGTTGTCGATGCGTTATCTCCGCGTCGGCGTGCTCGATCCTGACCGCTTCGAAGCTGTACAAAAACTGTGCGGTCACCGAACGAACGTATGTCGTCCGTTGGTCGAATCTCCTATGCTTGAATCAACCTATATTCTTGACATGGATCAAGCCCGAGCACTTGCAGTGCAGGTGCAAAGGCGCAGGTGCGTGAGCGCCGCGAACGATAAAAATAATTTGAGTGCCTGGTGATGGACAGACTGCTGAGCGATAAAAGCAGGATCTTCGAGCATGCCGACCCGCATGCCGTCTCGGACTACGTCAATCAGCACGTGGGGTCGCACTGCATTCGTCTGCCGCGCACGGGCAGCCCGCAGGCGAGTCTGAGCCACTGCAAGTTCGGCAAACTCGACCTCTGCCAGATCAGCTATGGCGGCAGTGTCCATGTCACTTCGCCGGCGCTGGAAACCATCTTTCACCTGCAGCTGTTGCAGCGCGGCCACTGCCTGTGGCGCGGGCGAGGCCAGGAGCACTATTTCACTCCCGGCGAACTGTTGCTGATCAACCCCGACGACCCGGTCGACCTGACTTATTCGGATGATTGCGAAAAGCTCATCGTCAAGTTGCCGGCATCCTTTCTGGAAAAAGCCTGCGGCGAAAACCAATGGCAGGCACCTGCCGACGGCATTCGCTTCAGTGCCAATCGCCATGCACTCAAGGATCTGGATGGCTTCGACAGCCTGGTCAGCCTGATTTGCCGCGAGGCTGGCTCCGAGCAGAGCATCCCGCAAATCCAGGAGCAGTACAGTCGGATCATCGCCAGCAAGCTGCTTTTCAGCCTGGCCAGCAATATCCGACGCGATCCTTTCGGCGACAGCTGCCCTTCGTTCGGGCGGTTGACCGACTACATCGATGAGCATCTGAAAAAAGACATCTCGGTTGAGCAGCTGGCCACACTGGCTAACATGAGCCTGCGCTCGCTTTACCTGCTGTTCGAACGCAAGGTTGGCACCACGCCCAAATCGTATATCCGTCAGCGCAAGCTGGAGCAGATCCACGGTCGACTGAGCGACCCGTCGGCGAAGGTGCGCAACATCACCGAGATCGCCATGGACTACGGCTTCATGCACCTCGGCCGTTTCTCGGAAAGCTACAAGAGCACCTTCGGCGAGCTGCCTTCGGACACGCTGCGCCGCCATCACTGAGTCCCCTTGAGTCGCTGCCATTCCGACGGCAGCGGCTCCTTTTCTTCACTACCACCCTCGCTGTCGAGCTGTTCCGCCCCCTTGCGGGCGGGCTGGCCGCCGGCTGCCTGTGGGTGCGTCAATTTGCCTTCTTGCGTTGTGCAGAAAACGGATAAAGGTCCTGCAGGAAACGGATATTGATGCCGCCTCCAGCGCCGTAGCCTTCATCACGTAGAAACAATAACAACGGAGGCCCCGGTCATGTCCCTGGGAATCGACTACCTTGATTCGCTGCTTGAAGAAGACAAAGAGAAAGGCATCTTTCGCTGCAAGCGTGAGATTTTCACCGCGCCGGAGCTTTTCGAGCTCGAGATGAAGCACATCTTCGAGGGCAACTGGATCTACCTTGCCCACGAGAGCCAGATTCCCGAGAAGAACGACTACTACACCACCACCATGGGGCGGCAGCCGATCTTCATCGCCCGCAACAAGGATGGGGTCCTCAACGCCTTCATCAACGCCTGCAGCCATCGCGGCGCAACGCTCTGCCGTTACAAGCGCGGCAACAAGGCGACCTATACCTGCCCGTTCCATGGCTGGACCTTCAACAACTCGGGCAAGCTGCTCAAGGTGAAGGACCCCAAGGAAGCCGGCTACCCGGAGAGCTTCGACTGCGACGGCTCGCATGACCTGAAGAAGGTCGCGCGCTTCGAGTCCTACCGCGGATTCCTGTTCGGCAGCCTCAATCCCGACGTTTCCTCGCTGGAAGATTTCCTCGGCGAGTCGCGCAAGATCATCGACATGATCGTCGACCAGTCGCCAGAAGGCCTGGAAGTGCTGCGTGGCTCCTCCACCTACGTCTTCGACGGCAACTGGAAGCTGCAGGCCGAAAACGGCGCCGACGGCTACCACGTGACCGCCGTGCACTGGAACTACGCCGCGACCCAGCAGCAGCGCAAGCTGAAAGACGCCGGCGACGACATTCGCGCCATGAGCGCCGGCGGCTGGGGCAAGAAGGGCGGTGGTTTCTACTCCTTCGAGAACGGCCACATGCTGCTCTGGACCCGCTGGGACAACCCGGAAGACCGTCCGCTGTTCTCGCAGCGTGATCGTCTGGTCGAAGAGTTCGGCGAGGCCCGTGCCGACTGGATGATCGGCCACTCGCGCAACCTGTGCCTGTATCCGAACCTGTACCTGATGGACCAGTTCGGCTCGCAGCTGCGTATCGCCCGTCCGATCTCCGTCGACAAGACCGAAGTCACCATCTACTGCATCGCACCGAAGGGCGAGAGCGCCGAGGCCCGCGCCCGTCGCATCCGTCAGTACGAAGACTTCTTCAACGTCTCGGGCATGGCCACGCCGGATGATCTGGAAGAGTTCCGTGCCTGTCAGGAAGGCTTCCAGGGCCGTTCGCTGCAGTGGAACGATATGTCCCGCGGCGCTGCTCACTGGATCGAAGGGGCCGACGAAAGCGCCCAGCAGATCGACCTGCATCCGCTGCTCAGCGGCGTGCGCACCGAAGACGAAGGTCTGTACGTGGTGCAGCACGGCTACTGGCGTGACCAGATGGTCAAGGCCGTGAAGAAAGAGCAGGACCAACTGATCCACGTGGAGGGCGCGTAAATGGCCATTTCCTACGAAGCGGTACGTGACTTCCTCTATCGCGAAGCGCGCTACCTGGACGACAAGGACTGGGACAGCTGGCTCGAGCTCTACGCATCGGACGCCTCCTTCTGGATGCCGGCCTGGGATGACAACGACGAGCTGGTGGAAAACCCGCAGACCGAAATCTCCCTGATCTGGTACGGCAACCGCGGCGGCCTGGAGGATCGCGTGTTCCGCATCCGCACCGAGCGCTCCAGTGCGACGATCCCGGATACCCGTACCTCGCACAACATCACCAACCTGGAAATCGTCGAGCAGGGTGAAGGCTTCTGCAAGGTGCGCTTCAACTGGCACACCATGAGCTTCCGCTACAAGACCGTCGACCACTTCTACGGCACCAGCTTCTACACCCTCGATACGCGCGGTGAGAGCCCGCTGATCAAGGCCAAGAAGGTCGTGCTGAAGAACGACTACGTGCGCCAGGTGATAGACGTTTACCACATCTGAGTCGCCCGGACGGGCGGCGGCCAACCCGCTGCTCGCCCACCTTACGTGTGCGCATGGCCAGGCCATGCGCTGACAACAAGAAAACGCCTGAGCGAGGTGCGCCATGAGCCACAAGATCGCACTGAATTTCGAAGACGGGGTCACCCGCTTCATCGACGCCAAGATCGGCGAAACCGTAGCCGATGCAGCCTATCGTCAGGGCATCAACATTCCCCTCGATTGCCGCGACGGTGCCTGCGGCGCCTGTAAATGCTTCGCCGAAGCCGGTCAGTACGACCTTGGCGAGGAATACATCGAAGACGCGCTGAGCGAAGACGAAGCCGCCCAGGGCTACGTGCTGACCTGCCAGATGCGCGCCGAGAGCGACTGCGTGGTTCGCGTGCCGGCCTCGTCGGACGTCTGCAAGACCGCCCAGGCCAGCTACGAGGCGACCATCAGCAACGTCCGCCAGCTGTCGCAAAGCACCATCGCCCTGTCGATCAAGGGCGAAGCCCTGACCCAGCTGGCCTTCCTGCCGGGGCAGTACGTCAATCTGCAGGTGCCGGGGACCGACCAGACCCGCGCCTATTCCTTCAGTTCGCTGCAGAGGGACGGTGAGGTCAGCTTCCTGATCCGCAATGTCCCGGGCGGGTTGATGAGCAGCTTCCTCAGCGGCATGGCCAAGGCCGGCGACAGCCTGACCCTGGCAGGTCCGCTGGGCAGCTTCTACCTGCGTGAGATCAAGCGTCCGCTGTTGCTGCTGGCTGGCGGTACCGGTCTGGCGCCGTTCACCGCGATGCTGGAGAAGATCGCCGAGCAGGGTAGCGAGCATCCGCTGCACCTGATCTATGGCGTGTCCAACGACTTTGATCTGGTGGAGATGGATCGCCTCGCCGACTTCGCCGCACGCATCCCGAACTTCACCTACAGCGCCTGCGTGTCGAGCACCGACAGTCAGTACCCGCAGAAGGGCTATGTCACCCAGCACATCGAGCCCAAGCACCTCAACGAAGGCGAAGTGGACATCTACCTGTGCGGCCCGCCGCCCATGGTCGAGTCGGTCAACCAGTTCATTCGTGAGCAGGGCTTGCAGCCGGCCAATTTCTACTACGAGAAGTTCGCCGCCAGCGCCTGATCGGCCAACCGTAGGGTGGGCAGCTGCGCAGCATTGCCCACCGAATCCTCGCCATTCCAGAGGTTGGGTAGATGAACAAACGTTTCCAGAACAAAGTCGCGGTGATCACCGGTGCCGCACAGGGCATCGGCCGTCGCGTCGCCGAGCGCATGGGCGAAGAGGGTGGTCGCCTGCTGCTGGTCGACCGTTCCGAACTGGTCCATGAACTGGCCGATGAGCTCGGCGCCAAGGGCGTCGAAGTCCTGACCATGACCGCCGATCTCGAGCAGTTCGCCGACTGTCACAGCGTCATGGACGCCGCCAAGGCGCGCTTCGGGCGCGTTGACATCCTCGTCAACAACGTCGGCGGCACCATCTGGGCCAAGCCGTTCGAGCATTACCAGGAGCACGAGATCGAGGCCGAAGTGCGTCGCTCGCTGTTCCCGACGCTGTGGTGCTGCCACGCCGCGCTGCCGCACATGCTGGAGCAGGGCGCTGGTGCCATCGTCAACGTCTCGTCGATCGCGACCCGCAGCTTGAACCGCGTGCCTTACGGCGCGGCCAAGGGTGGTGTCAATGCATTGACCGCCTGCCTGGCGTTCGAAAATGCCCAGCGTGGCGTTCGCGTCAACGCCACCGCGCCGGGCGGCACCGAGGCGCCGCCACGCCGCATTCCGCGCAACGCCGCCGAGCAGAGCGAGCAGGAGAAGATCTGGTACCAGCAGATCGTCGATCAGACCGTCGATTCATCATTGATGAAGCGCTACGGAACCATCGACGAGCAAGCCGGCGCCATTCTCTTCCTGGCCTCTGATGATGCGTCCTATATCACCGGGGTGACATTGCCGGTGGGAGGCGGTGACCTCGGCTGAGTGATCGATACACCGGCCTTGGCCGGGGGAACGCCAGGGCACGACGCTACTGGTGGTTTCGCCGGCGGTGGCCGACCTGCGACTAACAAAAACAATAGAGAGTCTCGCCATGCGAAAAGTAGACGTACACGAGGTCATCGATAACGCCCGCTTCAACGGGTTTCACTGGCTGGTCGTGTGCCTGTGCGCACTGCTGTTGATCTTCGACGGCTACGATCTGTTCATCTACGGCGTGGTTCTGCCGGTGATCATGAAAGAGTGGGGCCTGACCCCGCTGGAAGCCGGTGCTCTGGGCAGTTACGCGCTGTTCGGCATGATGTTCGGCGCCTTGGTATTCGGCACCCTGGCCGACCGCATCGGCCGCAAGATGGGTATCGCCATCTGCTTCGTGCTGTTCAGCTCGGCCACCGTGCTCAACGGCTTCGCCAGCACCCCAACCGAATTCGGCGTCTTCCGCTTCCTCGCCGGACTCGGCTGCGGCGGGCTGATGCCCAACGTCGTTGCGCTGATGAACGAGTACGCGCCGAAGAAACTGCGCAGCACCCTAGTCGCGGTCATGTTCAGCGGTTATTCGCTGGGCGGCATGTTGTCGGCCGGCCTAGGTATCTACATGCTGCCGCGTTTCGGCTGGGAAGCGATGTTCTTCGCTGCCGCCGTGCCGCTGCTGCTGTTGCCGGTGATCATCTGGTATCTGCCGGAGTCGGTCGGTTTTCTGGTTCGTCAGGGTCGTACCGAACAGGCCCGCGCGCTGCTCAACAAGGTTGATCCGACCCGCCAGCTCGGCGCCAACGACGAACTGGTGATGAGCGACATCAAGGGCAAGAGCGCGTCGGTACTCGAGCTGTTCCGCGACGGTCGTGGCGTGCGCACCGTGTCGATCTGGGTGGCGTTCTTCTGCTGCCTGCTGATGGTCTACGCGCTGGGTTCCTGGCTGCCGAAGCTGATGGCCAACGCCGGCTACAGCCTGGGTTCGAGCCTGTCCTTCCTGCTGGCACTGAACTTCGGCGGCATGGCCGGGGCGATTCTCGGCGGCTGGCTGGGTGACCGCTTCAACCTGTCCAAGGTGGTGGTGGTGTTCTTCGCTATCTCCGTGGTCTCGATCAGCCTGCTGGGTTTCAAGACGCCGATGCCGGTGCTCTACACCCTGATCTTTATCGCTGGTGCCACCGTGATCGGCACCCAGATCCTGCTCTACGCAACCGCCGCACAGTTCTACGGCTTGTCGATCCGCTCCACCGGTCTGGGCTGGGCTTCGGGCATCGGCCGCAACGGTGCCATCGTCGGCCCGCTGCTCGGTGGTGCACTGCTCGGGATCAACCTGCCGCTGCAACTGAACTTCATGGCCTTCGCCGTACCGGGAATCATCGCGGCGCTGGCCATGAGCGTATTCGCCATCTCCAGCAAGCGCAGCACCGTTGCGGCACCGGTGGTGATTTCGGCTGCCAAGGCCTGATCCCCTGAACTGACACTGGTAAATCGGAAATCGATATGAGCCCCATCCTGATTGAAAGCATCCAGGCGATCGTCGTCGACCTGCCGACCATCCGCCCGCACAAGCTGGCCATGCACACCATGCAGCAGCAGACGCTGGTGGTGATCCGCGTGAAGTGCAGCGACGGCATCGAAGGCATCGGCGAGTCCACCACCATTGGCGGGTTGGCCTACGGCAACGAAAGCCCGGAAAGCATCAAGCAGAACATCGACAGTCATCTCGGCCCGCTGCTGGTGGGTCAGGATGCGGCGAATATCAACGCAGCCATGCTGCGTCTGGACAAGGCGGCGAAGGGCAACACCTTCGCCAAGTCCGGCCTCGAAAGCGCGCTGCTGGACGCCCAGGGCAAGCGCCTGGCGCTGCCGGTCAGCGAGCTGCTCGGCGGTCGCGTTCGCGACAGCCTGGAAGTGGCCTGGACCCTGGCCAGTGGCAACACCACCAAGGACATCGAGGAAGCCGAGCACATGCTCGACATCCGCCGCCACCGCATCTTCAAGCTGAAGATCGGTGCGGGCGAAGTGAACGCCGACCTCAAGCACGTCATCGCCATCAAGCAGGCCCTCGGCGAGCGCGCCAGCGTGCGCGTCGACGTCAACCAAGCCTGGGACGAATCGGTAGCGCTGCGCGCCTGCCGCATTCTCGGCGACAACGGTATCGACCTGATCGAACAGCCCATCTCGCGGATCAACCGTGGCGGCCAGGTTCGTCTGAACCAGCGCAGCCCGGCACCGATCATGGCCGATGAGTCGATCGAGAGCGTCGAGGACGCCTTCAGCCTGGCCGCCGATGGTGCCGCCAGCATCTTCGCCCTGAAGATCGCCAAGAACGGTGGCCCGCGCGCCGTGCTGCGCACCGCGCAGATCGCCGAGGCGGCGGGCATCGCACTCTACGGCGGCACCATGCTCGAGGGCGCCATCGGCACCCTGGCGTCGGCGCATGCCTTCGTCACGATCAACAAGCTCACCTGGGCCACCGAGCTGTTCGGCCCGCTGCTGCTCACCGAAGAAATCGTCACCGAGGCGCCGGTCTACCGCGACTTCCAGCTGGAAGTACCGCGCACGCCGGGCCTGGGCCTGACCCTGGATGAAGAGCGCCTGGCGTTCTTCGCTCGCAAGTAACCGGAGGCTGAACAGATGCTGTTCCACGTAAAGATGATCGTAAAACTGCCGGTCGACATGGACCCGGCAAAGGCCGCCAAGCTCAAGGCCGACGAGAAGGAACTCGCTCAAGGCCTGATGCGCGAGGGCAAGTGGCGCCACCTGTGGCGCATCGCCGGCCAGTACGCCAACTACAGCGTGTTCGATGTGGCCAGCGTGCAGGAACTGCACGACACCCTGATGCAACTGCCGCTTTTCCCCTACATGGAGATCGAGGTCAACGCCCTTTGCCGGCACCCCTCGTCGATCCGCGACGACGACCGCTGATTTCTGTTCGAAGCCGGGGTTCGCCCCGGTCAGTTAAACCGTGACCACAATTACAAGATGAGGCCTGTGCCATGACTGTAAAAATCTCCCAAACCAGCGACGTTCAGAACTTCTTCAAGGAAGCCAGCGGCTTCGGCAACGACGCCGGCAGCAGCCGCATGAAGACCGTGATCAACCGCATCTTGGTCGACACTGCGAAAATCGTCGAAGACCTGGAAATCACCCAGGACGAATTCTGGAAGGCCGTGGACTATCTCAACCGCCTGGGCGGTCGCCACGAAGCCGGTCTGCTGGTTGCCGGCCTGGGCCTGGAGCACTTCCTCGACCTGCTGGAAGACGCCAAGGACGAGCAGCAGGGCCTCACCGGCGGCACCCCGCGCACCATCGAGGGCCCGCTGTACGTCGCCGGCGCCCCGATTAGCCAAGCTGAAACGCGCATGGACGACGGCAGCGAGCTGGACGTCGCCACCGTGATGTTCCTGCAGGGCCAGGTCACCGGTCCGGACGGCAAGCCTGTCGCCAACGCTGTGGTCGACCTGTGGCACGCCAACACCAAGGGCAACTACTCCTACTTCGACAAGAGCCAGTCGGAATACAACCTGCGTCGCCGCATCGTCACCGACGAGAACGGCAACTACCGCGCGCGCAGCATCGTGCCGTCCGGCTACGGTTGCTCGCTCGACGGCCCGACCCAGGAAGTACTGGATCATCTTGGTCGTCACGGCCGCCGTCCGGCGCACATCCACTTCTTTATCTCGGCACCGGGTCACCGTCACCTGACCACCCAGATCAACCTGGCTGGCGACGAGTACCTCTGGGACGACTTCGCCTACGCCACCCGCGACGGCCTGGTCGGTGACATCCGCTTCGTCGAAGACGCCGAAGCCGCCCGCGCCCGTGGTATCGAAGGCAGCCGCTTCGCCGAACTGACCTTCGACTTCCAGCTGCAGGCTGCTCCGGCGCCGGAAGCCGAACAGCGCAGCGCCCGCCCGCGCGCTCTGCAGAACGCCTGATGGCACCTCGGGTGTGGATGGATGAAACCATTCACACCCGAGGTGATGGTGCCAGTGGGAGCGCTGTGCGTTTCCAACCCATGTGCACCGCAATGCGGGTCAGCGACACAAGCGATGCGGCTTGCCGGCCGCATCACATAAAACAAGAGTGCTCCGGACACTGTCACGGACACCCAAGCCTTACCTTGCGAGGCGATATGAAAGCTCTGCTCAAAGACTTCTCGCTCTCCGCCGTGGTCGCCGGTTTTATCGCGACCGTGATTTCCTATGCCGGCCCGCTGGTGATCATTTTTCAGGCGGCCAAAGCCGGCAACATGCCGCACGACATACTGTCTTCCTGGGTCTGGACGATCTCTATCGGCAGTGGTGTGCTCGGCATCCTGCTCAGCCTTCGCTACAAAGTGCCGATCATCATCGCCTGGTCCGCGCCGGGTTCGGCATTGCTGGTGACCATGTTGCCCGACATCACCCTGAACGAGGCCATCGGCGCCTATATCGTCACGAGCGTGGTGGTGCTGCTGGTCGGCCTTTCCGGTGCGTTCGATCGCATCATCAATCGTCTGCCGTCCGCCATTGCTGCAGGGATGCTCGCGGGCATCCTGTTCCGCTTCGGTACCGGGCTTTTCGTCTCCATCAAGGAGCAGCCCTGGCTGGTGCTGGCGATGTTCTGTACTTATCTGATCTTCAAGCGCGCCATGCCGCGTTACGCGGTGCTCGCGGTGTTGGTGGTCGGTGTGACGATCACGATCGCATCAGGGGAGCTGCGCAGCGAAGCCCTGGTGATCGGACTGGCAACGCCGGTCTGGATCAACCCTGAATTCAGCTGGCAGGTCATGTTGAATATCGCCTTCCCTCTGATCATGGTGGCGCTGACCGGACAGTTCGTTCCCGGCATGGCGGTACTGCGCAACGCGGGCTACAGCACGCCAGCCAGCCCGTTGATCAGCAGTAGTGCCTTGGGCTCGCTATTGCTGGCGCCGTTCGGCTGTCACGGCCTGAATCTAGCTGCAATCACCGCGGCGATCTGCACCGGTCGAGAAGCACACGAGAACCCGGCGAAACGCTACGTGGCCGGCGTATCCGGCGGCGTCTTCTATCTATTGCTGGGCATATTTGGCGCGACGCTGGTTTCCATCTTCACTGCCTTCCCCGCGGCCCTGATTGCTGCCCTGGCCGGTCTAGCACTGCTTGCGGCCATTGGCGGCGCGTTGAGCGCTGCGATGGCCGTGCCCGATGACCGTGAGGCAGCGCTGATTACATTCCTGGTTACCGCGTCAGGCATGTCGTTCCTTGGCCTGTCTGCTGCGTTCTGGGGGCTGATCTTCGGCATCGCTGCCCATCTTCTACTGCGCTTGCATCCGGCCTGGGCAACAGCGGCGAAGAGGCAACAGACGGCACGCTGATTTCGCGACACCAACGCCACACCCGAGCAACCAAAGCTGCCGTTACCGCTGACGCCACGTCGGAGGGCGGCCGCGTGCACCTGCAAACAACAACAAGAGACGCCAACCATGCAAAAACCTATGATCTCCCGACTCGCCTTGACCATTGCAGCGGCTTCCGCCTTTCCAGCTGTGCAGGCTGCCGAAGGTGGCTTCATCGATGACTCCACCGCCACGTTGCAAGCACGTAATTATTACTTCAGCCGGGACTTCTCCGACATCGTAGGCAAAAGTCAGCAATCGAAGGCAGAGGAGTGGGGGCAGGGCTTCATACTTAACTTCAAGTCCGGCTATACCCAGGGGACGGTCGGTGTGGGCATCGATGCAATCGGGCTGCTCGGACTGAAGCTGGACAGTAGCCGCGATAGAGTGGGGACCGGGCTTTTGCCCGTCGGCGACGATGGCCGCGCAGCGGACGACTACAGCCGACTGGGCGCTGCGCTCAAGGTGAGACTGTCCAATACCGAGCTGAAGATTGGCGAACTGCAGCCGAATCTCCCGGTCCTGACCTTCAGCGACATTCGCCTCTTACCCCCTACCTATCAGGGCGCAAGTATCGTTTCCAACGAGATCGACGGCCTGACTTTGCAGGGAGGCCATCTGCGTTCGACCAGCCTGCGCAACGAAGCGGGGGATGACCGGATGCGGGCCATGCTGGGGCGTACGCCGCAGACTGGGCTGAGCGATGCCTTCAACTATGCTGGGGGCGACTATGCGTTCAATGCCAAGCGAACCTCGCTGAGTGCCTGGTACGCGCAATTGGAAGACATCTATAACCAGCGCTTCATTGGTCTAAAGCATAGCGAGCCGTTGGGCAGCTGGACGCTTGGCGCCAACCTTGGCTTCTATGACTCGCAGGAAGATGGCAGCAAGCTCGCCGGTACCATCGACAACCAGGCTTTCTATTCGCTGTTGTCAGCCAAGCGGGGCGGCCACACGTTTTATGTCGGTTATCAGGCGATTTACGGCGACAACGCGTTTCCTCGGGTCTTCGCCAACGTAACGCCGCTGGGTAACGAGGTGCCGACTTATGAGTTCGCCGAAAAAGATGAGCGCTCTTGGCAGGCACGCTACGACTATGACTTCGCCGCTGTCGGCGTTCCTGGCCTGGTCGCAACGGTGCGCTACATCACCAGCGATAACGTCGATACGGATAATGGTTTCGAAGGCAATGCACGCGAGCGCGATCTGGACCTCGGTTATACCGTTCAAAGCGGTCCGTTGAAGAACGTAGGTGTTCGTATCCGCAATGTAGCGGCACGCTCCAATTATCGCAGTGACATTGATGAGAACCGTCTGATCCTGAGCTATACGCTGACGTTGTTCTAAGCGTTAACTCGCCGGAACGGTATCGATATAGGAGCCCGGCAACGAATTCGGCCAATGTGGAAATAAACGGTTGACGTTAGTTTTCAGGCTCCTATAATGCGCACCACTTCCGGCGCAGTCCTTAAGCAAAACCTCTTGTA